>Ga0164294_10001905_pt1 | contig 19072 bp, 25 predicted proteins | sample GEODES005metaG_FD_111479 | JGI IMG/M metagenome (GOLD analysis project Ga0164294, IMG submission 111479) | Oligotrophic lake water microbial communities from Sparkling Lake, Wisconsin, USA - GEODES005 metaG | ecosystem: Environmental > Aquatic > Freshwater > Lake | place: USA: Sparkling Lake...
AATTACTGATGGGAATTGATATAGCCCAACTTCTTTTAATTTAGCATCTGGAGTAGGATCGTCACTGGCACCAAAATCTACAGTTTTAGCGATAATTTGTGCTACGCCTCCACCTGATCCAATTGGATTGTAGTTAACTGTAACGCCAGTTTCTTTGTTATAGGCAGCTGCCCACTTTGAATAAACGGGAGCCGGGAAACTTGCTCCGGCTCCAGTAACCTGTGCTTGTGCAGCAAATGCGGCTGCTGCCAATAGAATTCCAATAATTTTTTTCATCTGTTTTCCTTTTAGTTAATATGCAGTTGCACAACTACTATTTAAACATATTAATGTTACAGAAATATTACAAGGTGCCCAAAAATTAATTTAATTTAAAATTAAAGGGCTATATAGCCCTTTAATTAATTAGACAACTTCCTTACCGTCTTGATCAACAAGCTTCATTCCTTTGGCTTTTTGTTGTTCAAGATACATTGGGCCAACTGTCTTTAACAGGTGTTCTTGGTTTTCCATACAGAAAACATAACTACCCGAGTGACGCAACAATACACGTTTATCAACGAATACTTTGCCACCTAAATCGCGCCAGTTTTCACAGAATGTCCAATCTTCACTATAATAACGATTTTGACGAACCGCTGTGTCAAAATAAGTTTTTAGATATTGATCAAACTTTGGATCAAGACCGATATCGTTTTTGTACTGTTTAACAGCAGGATGCTTATTAAGCTTTTCAAATACATGTTTCTTCATTAATAAGAAACCTGTACCTGCTTTACTAACTTCTTGTAAACCATCAGGTCCTGTTTCGGCGCCTTCGAATCCATTTACAACCCATTTGATTGGCATTGTCTTCATTGGATATAGACCAGCGATAACATCTACGTCACGGTTTAACAACACTAGTAAGTGCCACGGCTCCCAGCCAATGTCAGCATCAACAAAGAACAAATGTGTTGCTTCAGACATATCTAAGAATTTAGCAGTAAGTGTATTACGTGCCCTGCTAATTAAAGATTCATTGACCATTGTTTCCAATGTCCAATCAATACCAAGTTGTCTAGCAGTATTAGCCCATTTGATAAAACTCATGAATGTAGATTCAGTTAACATTCCACCATAACATGGCATAGCAATGTGAACTTTAGTAGTTCTTAAAAAATCTACATTGACTTGAACTTGACCTGCAGGAATTTCTTTAGTTTCTGCTTGGTTAACGGTGTCAACTGGTGCACCTGATGCAGCCGGCGATTCTTGTTTAATTTCCTCAAGAATTTCTTGAGCCTGTTCTACAGGAATTTCTTTTTTTGATTTTCGTGCCATGTCATCCTCATAAATGATACAGTTATTTACTTTATGAGGAGACAGTCGAATTATTTTTCTTCTAAATAATCTTGGTTAATATCTTCAGTTAGTGTATCATTGGTATCAGAGGCGCCCATAACCTGATCTAACATGGCAACAACATTAGCAGCTAATGCAGGATTCTTTTGTGTTGCAGGATAAAGACTCATAACCATTGCGGTCTTACGTTTATCATTTAGTGTAGGCCATGCATTACGAATCTCGGTAGCACTAGTAATACCAGGTCCAAACTCTACTGTAGGTAGATATGCCATGTAAGCATGTTTAGTCAATGGTTTTAAATTGTTTTCATTTCCTTTATAAGGTAGTAAGTAGTTGCTTAATGGCTTACCTGTTTTCTTACCAACAGGTACTGAACCATCAGGATTTAAACTCCAAGGCATAGGTGCTTCATTTTTGTCTTTTTCACTACGAACGAAAATTAATATAGTATCTTCAGGATCATCAATTCTTTTGGCAACTTCAGGATCTTGTGCTGAAAATTGTCTTGATACTTCTACAAAGTTTTTAGGTGGAACACCTGATACTTGTGCTAATTTCTGTTTAATTTTAAAAGGAAATGGCCTATCTTTTTGTACATTAGTGGCACCGACTACCACATCAGCATCAGGAAATGCTTGTTTGGCAGAGTTATACAATGCCATATGACCTGCATGAAAAGGATGAAATCCGCCCGACATTACTACTAATGTTTTCATAATATTAATAACTTAGTTTAACAAAATTGACTGTACCGCCCTGAAAATCTACTACTTGGGCTCTCATGTAAACAAAATTACCATTTATATTAGTATATGTTGACACATTTGAATTAGCGGTAGCTTCTAATTCATATACTTGAAACCAATCGGTTGCATTTGGGTCAGAAGCTAATGATGCTTGTATTACAATATTACCTATAACTTGGGTAAGGTTAATATTAACCGTTTGTAAATCACGGTTACCTAAATAATAAGCAGCGGCAGGTTGAGCATCACCTGTTACTGTATAGGGTGCACCATTACCTGGATTTCTATAAGTAGTTTGAGGTAATAGTATTAACGTAGTGGATTGTGACATTATGTTCTTACCACTTCAACCACTACATGATCACCTAAAAGTTCTTGTGCAACCTGCTCTAGGGAAAATAAAACTTCTTCGCTAACAATACTATTGTCGGCAGGATCAAATTCTTTGACTAGTTTGCTTATTTTTACAACTAATATTTCTTCATGAATTTTTGCCATAAATACTCCGTGCTATTAGAGTATTTATCAATGCTAAGGTCTTTTTTCTAACTTATATTTTTTACCTAAAATATTTGAGAACAACAAGTATAAATGAGTCATACTGCTTTCAGTTTTACAGTCTATGTAGTATTTGATTATATACCTACGATTATTTTTAAGAATATAAGTCAAACCTGGGGAAAACTTAAATTCACTTGAATATTCATATTGATAATGAAACTTTTTTAAGTCATTGTAATCATTTTCGGCGAGAAGTATATCTCTTAAATATACCCTATATTCAAATTTAGGTTGTTTAGAAAAATATTTTATACCTGCAGGTACTTGTACATCTAAAGCTTGGTAACATTCTACATTAGGGGAAATAGTAAGTATCGTTTCTAACAACGGAATATCATTGCTATAAAAATGAACTTTATCAAATTCTAATCTAATTTGTAATTTATTATCATTGGCTAGTCGCCATGCCATAAATTTTTCAATAAGATTACTATCGATATGTTTAGGAGGATCTCTGTGAATTAAAGATTGAATATATTGGTTAATTCTAATATTACGTTTATTAACTCTTTCATTGAACTTATCAATGGTAGATATACCACGAGTTAAGTGTACTCCTATTAGAGATAGACAAACCTTGTACTTGTATTGATTAAAATACAAGGTTTTGCTAGTATCAGTCTTGAACTTTAATAAATCCATTCTCATCTACCATTGCAATTGTTTTTTGAGTAACCATGAATGAAATGTTATCTTCTTCAAGCTGAACCATAATATTTGAATTTTTAATTTGCTCAAACAGAATCTTCTTACTCAACGGAACCCTAATCAATTCATCAATTTTTCTAGCTAGTGGCCTAGCTCCCATACTCTTATCATATCCTTTTTCAGCAAGATACTCAACTACAGGTTCAGAGAAATTAATTGTAATATTGTGCTTTTCTAAAAGGCTTTTCTTAAGGTCATCCGTAAATTTAATTACAATTTTCTTAATAGAAAGCATATCAAGTTTATTAAACTTACAAACCAAATCTAAACGATTTCTAAATTCTGGCTTAAAGAATTCTTTAAGTGCTTTATCATCTTCACCTAGTTTTTCTTGACTACCAAAACCAATATTGTTTTTCTCACTATCGGACGATCCAAGATTACTAGTCATAATGATAATAGAGTTTTTACAACTTACTTCTTTACCATTGCTTCCAGTAATACGACCTTCGTCTAAAATTTGCAAGAAGATATTAAAGATATCTGGATGGGCTTTTTCTACTTCATCAAACAACATAATTGAATGAGGGTTTTTACTCAAGTCGCTAATCAATCTACCACCTTGGACTTGACTATCACCAAATCCAACATATCCTGGAGGTGGTCCAATCAAACTAGATACTGAATGTTTTTCTCCATATTCACTCATGTCATATTTAAGTAGAGGCATATCTAGGTTTTTACTCAACAATTTAGCAAGTTCGGTTTTACCTGTTCCAGTTGGTCCTAAGAATAAAAAGCTAGCAGTTGGTTTCTTTTCATTACCAATACCTGCGAAGCTAACATAAACTCTTTCAAGAACCTTTTCAACTGTTTCATCTTGACCGTAAAGTTTACCTTTAACATTAACTTCCAAAGATGCAATCTTATCAAAGTTATCACCATTGAGTTTATCAGCAGGGACTCCTGTGAATTTTTCTACTTGTTCAAAAATCAATTTTTTTGTGATAACAGCATCGGTATTACCTGCCACACGTTGTTTAGCACAAGCCGCATCCAACAAATCAATTGATTTATCTGGATTTTTCCTATCATGGATATACCTTGTAGCATGTTCAACTGAAGCATTGATCGCTTCATCGGTAATTTCAACTTCATGAAATTCACCAAGTCTTACACTAAGTCCTTTAAGGATACGAATAGTAGAATCATATGAAGGCTCATCAATTGAAATCTTGTAGAACCTACGCATCAATGCGCGGTCTTTTTCAAAAGATTCATAAAATTCTTCCCAAGTAGTGCTTGCGATAACTTTAAGAACACCTTTTGTAATAGCAGGTTTAATAAGATTAGCAAAATCTACAGAACCATTGCTCGCGCCTCCCGCACCTTGCATAGTATGAGCTTCATCAATAAAAAGAATAGCTTTCTTCTTTTTAGTAAGAGCGTCAATTACATGTTTTACCTTTTCTTCAAAATCACCACGATATTTACTACCTGCTAATAATCTACCGATTTCTAATGAGTAAAGTTGATGACCTTTAATAAAGTCAGGAACTTCATCGTTTGCCATAGAAATAGCAAGACCTTCAACAATAGCAGTTTTACCTACACCTGGATCACCCACCATTAGTACATTACTCTTAAATCGTTTTGCAAGAACGTTGAGAATATCATCTAGCTCTTTACTGCGACCAATTACTGGTTCAAGTTTATTTTCTTCAGCTAATTTTGTTAGATTAATTGTATATTCTTCCAAAATCTCATCTGCTTGACTATCTGTCAAATCTGAAGAATATTCAGAGCCCTTATATGCTTTTTGCCAATGTTGGACGAATTCTGTTTTATTGACACCATATTTAAGTAAGAAGTAATGTGCGTGACTGTTACCTTCAACGGCAATACTCAAAAACAAATCAATAGTAGTTACTTGCCTACGACCTGTAAAAAGCACTTGAGTAACACTACGGTTCATTACCCTTTCTAGGGAATTTGTTTTACGGGGAACTGCCTCTGGATCCTTAGCTACAATAGCCTTAAGACTGTTTAGGTAAGAATCAATTTCATCGACCAACATTTGAACGTCAGCACCAAAGCTTGTCAAACATTTTTTGAAAGGAGGATGATTCACCAGTGCCAGTAGAAGGTGTTCTACTGTACAATATTGATGATTCTTGTTCTTAGCATAAGCAATTGCGTGTTCAATGATGCTTTCGATTTCTGGTGAATTATTCACTATGATAGTCCTTTAAAATTATTTACTGTGATTTTGAACGCAAAATGCTTTCAGTTATTTCTGTGGGTATTGTATCAGGCATAAAGGGTTTTAGCAAGATGATTTGGTCTCCGAATGAAGAGCTACCTTGAATAGGCATTCCTTGCCCAGATAGCTTAAGTTGCATAAATGGTTGAGTTTTTGGTGGAATAGTTACTTCAAGTACCTTACCTGAAATAGTAACAAATTCAAATGCAGTACCAACAATTAAATCTAGTACTGATATAGAATGGTTGCATAATAAATCTTTACCTCTACGCTCAAATTTCAAATGGTTTAATACTCGAAATTCTACAATTAAAGAGGCCCCGTCTAATATCTTATCATAACGAAGTTGACTTCCGTCATTAACACCTTTTGGAATATCAATATCAATGACCTTGACACCAGCTGGAGTTTGCACTTTTAATACATGACTACCACCTTTATATGCATCCATTAATTCTACATTGATTTGAGTTCTGAGCATTTGTGGTTGATTTTGAGTAAAGGGGTTACCTTGCCCAAACATTTGCCCAAATATATCATTAATATTCATTCCACCTGTATGAAACTGAAATCCAGGTGGGAAGCCATGCATTCCTTGAGGCATTGGATTATCATATTGCTGCCTTTTATTTGGGTCAGCCAGTATATCGTAAGCGGTTTGAATATTTTGAAATTTGGCGGTGTCACCACCCTTATCAGGGTGATTCTGACTAGCTAATTTACGGTATGCTTTTTTGATATCATCGGGACTAGCGTTTTTAGCTACTCCCAATGTCTGATAATGATCTGTCATTCAATGAATATAGCATACAAATTATATGCTGTCAATTAATTTGGATTAGCAAAATAAATGGTAGTACCTACTGGCTGTACAGCACGGGCATTACCGTCTGCAAAAACTGTTTTAAATTGCTGCACTTGTGCTACAGACAATTGTATTGGTTGTCTAAACAATACCCAAGAAACAATTTGTGGATATGTTTCTTGAGTTAATTGATGTTGTGGATTTCCCCACCATGGACGACTATTATTTGGATTAGTGGTTGCAACACAAGTACTATTAGGACCTAGTGTACCAATAGAAATCGGTGCAGTTAATCCACCACTGTATCTATAACTTGGTGCTGTGTTAAAGTTAGCCATACCCATCATTGTTGCAATATTGAAGCTGACAGTACTTCCTGAATTTGCGCCAGTAGCATTAGCAGCTGGTATTGCGTTAAAAACACTAGCCCAGGCTGCATTGGGTGTATTACCATTGCCAACCATACGTTGACCTAATACTAACAAGCTATCTGGATTACACAATCCATATGGACCAGTAAAATCGGCTAGTTTAAAATAAACAAAGTGTACTTCTAAATCAGTAACTGAATTATTTACCCAATGTTCTGCGGGACCATGAAAGTGAAACTCTAGTAAGCAGTATTGACTACCACCAAATGTAACGCTAGGCGCACAGCTACCTGCATTAGGATTATTAAGTTTATATGTTCCCCAACGAGTATTAGCAATAGGGTATGCATTTACACCAGCAGGCGCTGTAGGTAGAGTACATACGTCACCTGCTCCACTGTTGCAAAATGCAGAATTTAATGTGTTTTGTGTTTGGAAAGTAAATGTAGCATTCAATCCACTGTAACTAGTAAACTGAGCAGGACTACCCTGTACAGTAGTGGTTGTAATATTGATTGGTGTTTGACTTTGTTGTGCGGTGACAACACATGGAGCCAACATTGTTAAAAATGTTAAAATTCCTGTTAACAAATTTATTTTTTTCATAGTGATATTTTCCTTTAGTTAGTTAAGCCACGCCTGCGACTTTTTCTTTAGTACGACCATAAGCCGCAATACCAAGAACCGCACCCATTGCGATATGGTATAAACCTGCACCTTGTAGTGTCAACGGGTTCCATTGACTTGTAACTTGTCCATGACTTAATGCCTGTAATACTGACCACAATACTGGAAAAATTACAAAGTCACATGTGCAAGTCAACATATAAATCCATCCCATCATTGGGCGCATTTTTTTGTTAATCCAATCAGTTGCATCTTTGTCAAGAGTTACTTTATTTTCGGCACCCTCTTGAATTGCGCCACTGGAGCTTTTTATTAATTCTGCTTGATTTTGTTCTGCCATTGTTATTTCTCCTATATTATTTGTGGTATTTCCGAAGACAGGCGTTGTCGCTCCAAAACCTGAACTTCCGCCAAAGCCTGTTGATGCACCAAATCCACTTGATGACCCGAATCCTGTTGTTGACGAAGCATTAAATGCTGAAGACCCACCTGATAGTGAGTTTGTTGAGTTTGATGTCGTTGTGCCATAACTACTACCTTGTGGAAATTGTGTTACAGTAGGATCTGCTGCTAATGCCTCATGATGATCATCATCAGTTGCTATTGGATTTTCTTGGTCAGATTTTTTTGGAAGTATAGTTGCCATTTTACATTCCTGCTAATGATTTGATATATTTTGTGTATGCATCATCGGTGTATACTTTTTTAGCGGAGATACCCGCAAGTTCACGAAACTCGTTTAATTTTTCTTCTTCTTCTTTATCAGCTTTATATTCATTTGGATTAAGAATTATTACCTGTGCAATTTCTTCTTGGTTTGAGCCATATTCTTCATTATCTATTTTTACAGTCCAATCTTTTACCGGTAAATCAGTGAGTGTCTGTAAATCATTTAACAATTCTATAATTCTCTGTGGAACTTTAGACCTACGATTCATTTCTACGAATACCAAATACTTTCCTACTTCTACTTCACCTTCACTTAGGCTGGCATCTAATACGTAATCATATCCTTTTTCAAACCAACTAACTAGATCTTTCCCTGCTTCTTTAGATTTGATAATAAAGGCCAATGTTACAACATCTTTGTCTTTACCCATTTTAGCTGCATACTCATCTACTGATACCACAGGTTCCATTTGACCTTTCAAATCATGATAATCTAGACCTTCGTTAATGATAGTTTTCATATTGAGTTTTAAAAATTTATTGGACTAGGAGGCACATTGCCTGCAGGATTAGGTTGTTGATTATTTTCAGAATCATCTTGTTGTAAGTTTTCTTTATCTAAATCTTCAGCGTAAGCATCTTCAATTTCTTGTAAGTCAATGGTCTGATCTGCTAAATCAATAGTACCTTCTTTGATATTGTTCATCAAGTCTTTTGGAATCGTAATTTGCACAAACCAAACAGGGCGATTATGCATCTTTGGATATCTAGTGCCAGGAACAAAATCATCATAGTTTTTTATTTCAACTGGAACTTTTAATTCAGACTTGGCAAAACTTACATTGCACCCAATCATAAGCAAACGCTTGACACCACGTGGGTCGGGCATTAAATGATAGGGCCACATAAATGTACAGGTAACCGAATACCTTTTTACATCAGGGCCCTGAACTAATTCACCTAACTGCCAATTTTTATAGGCATATAAATCTGCTTCGTCTAGTACTCTTTCAAAGTCTATAAGACTAGCAATGGCTCCGTCGCTAGTAAAAATACCTTTTACAGTACTAACAATACTTACGAAGTCAATGTCATTAAAAAAATTATCCGCAACTTTATTTTTCATCTAGTATTTATCATTTTGTGAATAATTAGTTTTTTCAATAAATCAAGTACTTAGCCAAGTATTTATCAAAATAAACTGTGTTTAAATGCTAGCTATTATTGTGTTATATCAGCCTTTAAATATCATTGAATGCGGAAGCATTCACGCTCTTTATAAGGAGATAACTTTGAGCAAACGGAAAACTAGCGCATTACGCAGCAAAGAACATAACAGATACTCACAAACAAAGTACATAGACGAAACAAATACATTCTACATGAATCAATCCAAAACAATAGATTTTACACAGGTTCAACCAAAGAGGACTAGAAGACCTGTTAATCTACTTCCTAAATCTCCAAATCAAGAAAAATATATATCCGCTTTACTTGATGAATCTACCGATATCATCGTAGTATCAGGTCCTGCAGGCACAGGTAAAACATACCTTGCAATGTTAGCCGCTATTAAGGCTATGCGAGAAGGACAGTGTGATAAAATTATTCTTACTAGACCTGCTGTAGGAGTTGACGATGAACAACATGGATTTTTACCTGGTGATTTAAATCAGAAAATGGAACCATGGACTCGTCCTCTAATAGACGTTCTTAAAGAACATTATTCGGTAAAAGAAATACAGCATATGCTATCTGAGCAAATTGTAGAAATAGCTCCACTGGCATTTTGTAGAGGCAGAAATTTTAAGAACAGTTATATTGTCTTAGATGAAGCCCAAAATTGCACCCCAAGCCAACTTAAAATGATTATGACCAGAATTGGTTATGGTAGCAAAATCGTTATCACGGGAGATATAGAACAAGCGGATAGAAGAACATCCCAAAATGGACTAATGGACTTAGTAGACAGATTGCAAAGGTATGAGGTACCTGGGTTATCTGTTTGTAAGTTTGAAGTATCAGATATACAACGTCATTCTATTATAGAACACGTCCTAAAACTGTACTCATAAAAAAACGGGGCTTAGCCCCGTTTTTTATTGAACCTTTGATTCTATTAACGCTTCTTTTTCAAGTTGCTCAATTAGTGCTGGATAGATTTTTTTGTAATAATCATTCATCTTAATCCAATCTGTATCAACGACCTTGCCTTCAATAACGCATTTTTTTACTTTTTGTTCCGCATAATCCAAGATTACATTCATAACCTGTAAGTCAGAATTCTTTAATTTTTTTGAAACGGTTACAGCTTCGTCAATTTGACCATTGGGTTTTCTAATAAATTGTATAAATAGGTATCTCATAATGTTGTAAGTTCTACTAAAGAGGCTGCTAGTGAAATTTCGGGGATTCCAACTAGTGGTAAGTTTGCAAGACCGTTTCTGATAACAAGAATACTAGCATCACGTTTTTCATCAGTTTTACCCCAAAGATCAAGGTTATCGTACATCCACCTGTAGGTATCTTCAATACGGGTAGGATATAGTGCAATATACTGTAGTAGTTGCTGACGACCTTCAAGAAGTTTACCATTCTTAAACAATTGTGCAGCCTCTACCAAAATATCATCTTCACTAGATCCAGCCAGTTGAGGGGGCAATAGCGTACCAGTACTGCTATTAACTTGCAATTGATTTAGACAACGCCTAAGATCAGGATATGTACCACGTACATAACTATCAAGCGTATCCAAATCAAATTTCACGTTTTCAGTTGCTAGAACCACTGCCGCCCTTGCAGTAAATTCTACCATATCAGGTCGTGCAATATGGATCTTATGGCACCTACTGTTGCGTAGAGCAGGGATAATCTTATGCTCGTAGTTACAAGTCAAGATATACCGAACAGTCATATGATATGTTTCCATATCACCGCGTAGTGCTGCCTGACTAGGCTGAGTCAGATAATCAGCCTCATCTAGCAAAACTATTTTGAATTTACCAAAGGGCATTGTTTGCACAAACCCATTGATTTTTTCACGCAAAAAATCAATACCATTTTCACGACTAGCATTGATTTCTAGTACATCATATTCTTCAATACCCAATTCATGAATTAGTACTTTTGCCAGAGTAGTTTTCCCTGTACCAGGATCACCACTCAATAATAGATGAGGGATAGATCCTTCACTAATCCATTGTTTAACTTGACTTTTTAATCTATCATCAGTGAAGACATATTCATCTACTGTTTTAGGCCTGTATGATTCGACCCAAAGTTGTTTGTTCATTTTTTCTCGCCAAAAAGTTGTAGTAACGACAAGAATATATTAATGAAATCTAGGTATAAAGTCAAGGCTCCTGTGACTTCTGCTGTCCCAGTTTCATCATAAAACAACATTTCTCTGATTTTTTGGGTATCATATGCGGTCAAGCCCAAAAAGATGATGATAGCCAATGCTGAAATTACCATTTGAAACACAGTACTACCAATAAAAATGTTAATGATACTGGCAATGACAATAGCAATAAGGCCAACAAACATAAACTGACCCATGCTATCAAGGTTAGTCTTCGTGAAATATCCATAAAAACTCATTACTCCAAATAGTACTGCTGCACCCATAAATGCGGTAATGATACTGCCCATTTGAAATACAGCAAAAATGGTAGCGAAACTTAGTCCCATTAATGCTGCAAATCCATATAGCATAAGAAATGCTACTTCCCTAGATGGGCTACGAGATAGTACAAAAGTAATCGCAAAAATAGCAACGAGAGGTGAAAACATCACTATCCATTTCATTATACCAGTAAAGAAAAATGCTAGTAATTGGGGTGATGTACCAACAAAATAACTAACAAGCATACTGACCAAAACAGCAAGACCCATGTTCTTGTAAACACCAGCCATTGCGGTATTGATTGTAGTAGCATCTGGGTAAACTCTGGGGGTATAATACATAATTAACTCCTTAATGTTTCAAAACTAATAATCTTACCTAACTCTTCACCAAGGTCTTTATCCTCAGTAACAATATGTAATTTATTTTCGCTTCGGTCACGGTGTCTATCATAATAATGATATTCAATAATAAATCCACCATTTGCTTTGTATACGGAAAAATTCATACCACTTGAATTTAACCTACTACTATCCGTAGCCGTAGATTCACGGATTATACGCCCTTCTGCCAAAGCATTATTAACTTTTCTATAAAACCAATGAGTAATAAAATTCATATATGTGATATCCTATTAAAGTTCGCCACGTTCAATTAGCTTACGTTTATTTGCTTGGTGCTGTTCTTGTACTAATTCTTTATTTTCACCTTGATAAAGAACCGCGTAATTGTTTTCAATTAGCCACTGATTAACATTAGTTCCATCTTCTAAAATAAATTCTCCTAGAATTCTACCAAATTTATCGTCATTACTGTCGGCTCTAAGTGTATTGATTTTTTGCCAAGATCCAACCGTTAGTTTCTCTGCTAATTTCTTTTTAGAAAGAAGACCGCGTGGCTTTTCTTCTTTATTTGTAGTTCTAGATTCTGGTGTATCTACTCCTGCCATTCTTACATGTTGATTAGCCAGTATAATATTAAATCCTAAATCCAAATCAATGGCTACAGTATCACCATCTAAAACTTTGTTAATTTTGCATTTATATTGGTACATTTAAATTACCTTATCGCTCATTGTGCTGTCTTGAACAGGCTCATCACTAACCATAAGAATATCATTAGTGTCTACCTTACGGATCGTATGCTCGCCTTTATCATCTTCAATGTCAACTCCTCTAGTCCAACGACCATGGGAAACTAATACATATTGCCCAACTTTAATATCTGTTTGATCAGGACCAATTGCATATACACGACCCCAACGTGGACGAATTCCTGAATTTTTCATATCATCATTGGGAATAATAATTCCACCATTACTGATACGTTCATCAAATGCCATATCTGAAACAATAACGCTATCATGCAAAGCACGTAATTGTTTAATTTTGTGTGGCTGAAATGCCAAACTTTTTTCCATTTTATTTCCCTTTTTCTTTAGCTTTAATCTTTTCTATTTCTAGTTCATCATCGATATTACTATCTATTTCCTGTTCCCATTCAGTAATATCTTCTTTTAGTTGTTCTACTGGTGCAGGTTGAGGACGTTTGGGAGGTTGACGTTGAGCATGTGCTGACTTATTTCCTACAGTTTTACCATACATTTCATTTACTTTTTCAGTAACGGGTTTAATGATTCTTCCATGTGAATCTACGGAATCGCCCCTAGCATTTACTTTCATATTACCCACTGCCAATGTTTTTTCATTTTTGGCAATTAAGGCGCCCATATCAACTGTTTTTCCTAATGCACTTCTATGTTTTGACATAATAATTTCCTTATAAAAATTTAATAACGCTAGTATTGGTATTTATTTTAAAAACTCATCAATTGACAAATCATAAAATAAAGAATTTATTTTGTGTATTCCAATCAAAAATAATACAAAACTTGCAACACTACTTCCTCTACCTACTCCCCATACAATATTGTTTTTTCTCATCGTATCTACCAAATACTTCATATATTTCAATAAACTAAACATGTTTCTTTCTTGAAACATAATCAATTCTTCCCCTGCTCTTTGCAGTTCAGCATCGGTTTTACATTGATCTAAGACCCATTGAGCAATATCCATTGAATGATACTCACTGGGCATAAACCAATCATTTTGAAGATTAGCATCATAATCCTCAATTGAGAGATTTGAATCCTGATATTTTTTTAAAATTGGAATATTTTCTAAAAGTAAATTTTCTCCAAATCTGATATCAGTATCAATCAATGCTGATTTAATCGGCTTTTCATTATTACTTAGATAATAAGTACAGAGGTCATCCTCTGTGAATATCATTTGTCCATATTTATCAACTCTCATAAGGAGATTATACTATCCTCAATAACAAAAGTCAACTGCTTTATTTACTTTTCGGTCAACTCGTGAATAAAAGTCACTTCGGCTGAAGTAGGTTTGGTTTTCCAATGCAATCCAACGTCATTCCATTCATTATTATTAAACAACTTAAGAATTTTGTCCTTTTTATTAGATTTTGGAGCATCAGTAATACAAGTAGATGACTTGTTCCACCAACCTTCATTTGCATAGATAATATCTATATCGTCAATTTCTAACCAAAATTTAACGTCATCGCTTAATTTACTAACAAGATATATGTCTGTAATTAATAATTTGTTTTCAGTTATTGCCTTTAATTTAAGTAATAACACTGTTGCAATAATTTGGTCATAAGGCTCATTTGGCAAGGTACAAACTTTAATTCCAGCAGCCGAGTAATTGTCTCTTACCTTTTTTTCTTCCTGACTTACAAAAATTGAATTTTCTAAACAATCAAATAAAAAATATTTGATTCTTTCCATTGCAATATTTTGCTCTAATATACAGTCAGTTAATACTTCCATAGATAAAGTAAAGTCATATAAATTCATTAAAAATTTATCTTGGAAGTGTACACCTGCTTGGAAAGAAAAACTTTTTTCTAATTTAACGCTCATTTTTCTTTTTGTATATTAATTTTATTTTCTAAATCTTTCTTCTTAACCATATCATCCATTTTCTTAGAATATTCTTTTTTATAGCTTGCAAGAGCCATATTTAATTGGTTTACCAAGGGCTGATTTCCAGTTCTATAAGCAAAAGTTAACTTATTAGTTAAACTAGAAATAGTATTTTGCAGTTCTTCAACTGTTTTATCAGACAGGTTAGATATAAAAGGATGTTCCATCCTAGTTATTTATCACCATGAACCCAACGGGACTCTTTTCCAAATATCCGAACCAACATAACTAGTAGCTGACATTGCACCATTAGCAGTAGATAAAACTACAGCACTTGCTGCAACTCCATTATATCTAGTTTGACTTACTGTAATATTTGGACTACTAATACTCTTAATATAATAAACTGTATTTGCAGTAATACCACCAAAAGTATTTCCAGTAAAGACTATAGGAGCATTTACTACTAAACTAGTAGTATTATTTAATGTAATTAAGTTGGTTGTAACTGTAGTATTACTTGCTACTTTTGGTCCAACCGTTACTGAATTATAGCTATCAGTACTCACATACATGTAAGTAACTGGATTAGCATTCATATTTCCTGACGCAGTAGTTAATGCTAAATTAGAACCGCCGGGTGTTGTTGTTATTGTAAATGTATTAGCAGAGGCAATAGTTTTTACATAATAACTAGTTCCTGCTGAGATGTTTCCAAAAGTATTACCAGTGAAAACAATTGGCATGTCAATATAAAGCTGTGATGTACTTCCAGTAATTGTAATTAAATTGGTTGTTATTGTAGTATTTGAGACAATAAGTTGATCTACAGAGGGGTCCACACATATTGCGCCCGATGTATCTCCCATACTCCCTGTAGAAGCAGGGGTTCTTGTTTGGATTTGGGTAGATTGTCTAGGTCTATTATATGGTTCAATTGTTATTGTATTTCCGCAATCTAATGTACTAAACCTGTAATCTAATTGAGTAACATCATACGGTGCTGTAATGGTAGGGGTATTAGCAATATTTGCATAATTTTCTATTGTTGTTACACCAAAATTGTTATTGGCAAATACCACTTGCTCGGGGAAAGAAATTACTGCATCAGCATTTCCAATAGATAATTGTAACTGAACATTACTTTGTGTTCCTGTAGGTGCCCATCCACTAAATTGAAAGGTAGTGTTTGCAGAAATTGTACCAAATTGAACATCACCTAATGATGCATTTACTAGTACTGTACCCGATAGCGCATTACCTAAATTATAGGTACTTGCTCTAAATCCACGTGTAGAAGCATTACTTATTAAAGTATTTGCCATATTATTATCTAAAACAGTGTTATCTAACGCTGCTTTAAGCAATACTTTATTCTGAAGGTCTGTAATTTCTGTAGCAGAAACGTTTAGATTGTTTCTAATAGCCGCAAAATTATCTCTAAATCCTTGAGAATTATTATTGACCCCTGGAATAGGGTAATTTACATTTATTCCACTAGTATTAATTTGACTCATATCTATATCCCATAATGTATTTAGTACTGATGTTAGTCTGGAATAATTGTTTTTCTAGGAAATAGAGCATAGAAATCTTCACTATCCAATGGCGTTGGAGTTGGGGTAGCACTAGGCAATGCCGTCCATACATTGGGGGTAACCGTAGTATCGTAATCGTATGTAATAGATTTATTAACAGAAAATCTATCAATTTCAAATGTAATCTGATTAAGTGTATACGGATATAATCTTTCTATATTACTTGCTATTTCAGATGAGTATCCTGGTTTAGTAAAACATATTACCCAAGCTTGAGTATATCCCAAGATGCTACCATCAGGTTGTTGTGTGGTCATCCAAAGAGGAAGTAATGCTGCGTTTGTTGTTTGTCCTAATACATCTGCTACTCTATTTCTCATATTAACTAATGAATTAGGATACACTATTCTAACAAAACCTCCGGTATCTAATCTTATAGGTCTTGGCCAATATATTCTATTTTCAACACTTATACCCTCAGGGTTTACTAAATTATCAATAATTTCACTATACACTACTTCGTATAATGGCTCTCCATATTCATCATTGGCAACCGCTGTTTTTATTTGACCTAATGTTAAAAATCTCCAATAATGATTTCTAGTAATTGCTTCTAAATATTGTGTAATATTACTTGCAAATATACCGTATGCATGTTCGTAAATTACAGAGTTTGCTTTTCCGAAATTTGGATCTTCAATCCTATAAATATAGTTCGGTGGGATAATAGTATCATTTTGTAATAACAAATTAAGAATATTACGGTCTTGTACACTGGGCATTGCTTTAATATACAAAGTATCTGTGGGTTGGTCAAACTCTTGATAAACAGTTAACATAAACGTTTTAGTAGATGTTATTACTGGATAGTCAGGCGATTGAGCACGAACAGTAAATGTAAATTCAGTTGAATCACCTGGTGACAACAATACATTAGTTGGCTGATCAGCTACTATTCCTATTATTTCACCAGTAGTAGATAATATAAGATTTGGTGGTAGTGCGCCTGATGTTATAGTATATTCCAAATCTACCGCTGCTACAGCATCAACTTTTTTAGTACTTAATGTACCATTTAGTATTGTTCCTAAATCGGTTGGGGTTATCCAAGTGATATCAGGATTGATGCCATTAGAAACGTAATAAGAAAAATTAAAAAAAGCACTTTGAATTGAAGAATTAGCTGTTTTGTAAGTAGATACATTAAAAGAATAATCACTAAAACCCGGATTAGAAATATTCGGAGTACCACTAACCCAACCGGTAGTACTGTCTCCTGTTAATCCTGAAGGTAAACCACTAAAGTTATAATTTAAAGTATCGCCATCAAAGTCATATCCATTTATTTTAAAAGTAAAAAAATTTCCACTTTGCAGTGTTCCTATAAATGCATTAGCACTAGGTGCTACAGTAAACTCTGCACTTTCAGGAGGAGGCACTATATAATAATCATAATAAGGATCTGTAGGACTTATTATAAATGTGAGAGGTCTTGTATTTAAAATTGTAGGAACTCTAGTATTATTAGCATATCCAGGACCACCGTCGATAACAGGTGTATGTTGATTAATTACAGTAATCTCATAGCTATTAGATTTTCCACCATATTCAGAATATAATTGAAGAGTGAAATAGTATGTTTGTATAATAGGATCTCCCAATCCATCAACAGGTGGTTCAGGATAACCTCTTATAATTCCTGCTTCATTAATTTCTAATCCAGGTGGCAACTCGCCATCAATAATTCTAACTATAGTTGGGGTATCTGTAATAGGAACCGTATAACCTATTTGGTATTCAACCCAAAGACTGTCATTTGTAGTAAATAAGCTGCCGGTTGGAGTAGTGAAATAAGGAATCGCACTACCTGATACTGTCATAGAAAATGTTCTATCAGTTAAATTATTTAAATTATCAGTGGCTCTTATCCCAAAAGTAGCCGTTTCTAATTCTGAAATAAATGTTGGAATTCCTGAGATTAATCCTGAAGAACTTAGTGTTAACCCAATTGGCAAACTTCCACTTAATAATGTGTAAGTGATTGTAGTTGCAGGTGTTACTGCTGATGCTGATAATTGAACAGATATAGGATATTGAAAGGGAAAATTTCCTAGAGAACCTGCAGCCGTGTTCCAATTTGGTTGTGCCATATAATTCCTAAAGCATTCTTAATACTAATTCATAATGATGTTTTCTATCTTCTAAACCAATAGTTCCACCATTAATTCTTTTAGTAAGGCCTATAAAATCACCTCTGTCACAATAAGCATTTAGTTTATTATTATCCCAAAACCATCCTGCACTAGCTACGGCACCATTTGGTGTTTCTAAGTATGCAATCATATCATCAATACTCATATCCAATGCTTGTGCAAATTTAGTATAATTATCTCTACCGGTTAACTGAATTAATCCTCGACCACAAAAACGATATCCATCACCCGATTCTTCAGAACCATTTTTCATGCGATTAGCATATACTCTATTAGCAATCATCGCCGGCTTTTTTTCATATCGTTTTGCAGTAGCTTCATCAGGAAAGTATTTTTTGAAAGTAGTCATTAAGCCTTTAGCACTATAATTTAAATTCTCTTTTGTAGCTCTGAATCCACCTGATTCATGTGCTATTTGTGCTAGAAATCCTGCGATTCTATGAGGATTTTCAAACATCTCGTAATATTCACCAACCGTGTTAAGTGGTTCTACATAGTTTTCTAATATAGAATTTTTAGTTTTTGGACATAATGAGTGTAAAAGGTCTATAGTAATCATGGTCCCGCCGTTGTTGTAGTTGTAGTAGGTGCTTCGGTTGTAGTCGTAGTTGTTGGTGCTTCGGTTGTAGTCGTAGTTGTTGGTGCTTCGGTTGTAGTCGTAGTTGTTGGTGCTTCGGTTGTAGTCGTAGTTGTTGGTGCTTCG
>Ga0164294_10001906_pt1 | contig 19048 bp, 19 predicted proteins | sample GEODES005metaG_FD_111479 | JGI IMG/M metagenome (GOLD analysis project Ga0164294, IMG submission 111479) | Oligotrophic lake water microbial communities from Sparkling Lake, Wisconsin, USA - GEODES005 metaG | ecosystem: Environmental > Aquatic > Freshwater > Lake | place: USA: Sparkling Lake...
ATTTGTCATCAAGCTATCTAGCGGGTGATTTACGATGTTAAAAACACCAACGGCAGCAGCTAGGTGGAATACGTATTCAGTTTCTTTAATCAGACCATCTAGAAGGGGCAGATCTAGGATCGAACCCTCAATGAAAGTGACGCTTGTGCCACCCAAATGTGCTGCGAGGTTTTCTTTTCGGCCCGTGGCCAGGTTGTCTAAAATCGTGATTTGGTGGCCGTCGGCCACTAGACGATCAGTCAGGTGGGACCCAATGAAACCGGCTCCGCCAGTGATCAAAATTCGCATGGGCATACCTTATTGGATGGTTCGCCATCTTTCAGGATGGTAAAAAGCACCCCTTCGGATAGGGCAAGATTTGCTCATGCGCCTAGACCATGTCTCATATGTGACTTCTCATGACCAGCTAGCAGATACTGTACAAAGACTGGGTTCGCGTCTTGGTACGACCTTTGTTGATGGCGGTGTGCACCCAAGGTTTGGCACTCGTAACTTCACAGCGCCTCTTCTTAATGGTCAATACATTGAAGTTGTATGCCCGCTAGATCACCCAGCATCTGATTCATCACCTTTTGGTAAGGCAGTTTCAAAGCGTGCCGCAGAAGGTGGCGGATGGCTCACTTGGGTTGTTGCAGTTGAAGATCTAGAGGCAGTTGAAACACGTTTAGGCCGACCAGCAGTAGATGGTCACCGCACAAAGCCAGACGGAACAGATTTAAGTTGGAAGCAAATCGGCGTTCTTGGAACGCTAGAAGATCGTCAGATGCCATTCTTCGTTCAATGGATCAAGAACCATCACCCATCAACAGATGGCAAAGCAGTTGCAAAGATCGTAAAAATTGAAATAGCTGGAGATGAAACAGCGATTTCTGAATGGCTTGGCTCTCAAGTAAAAACTGCTATTGGAAACGGCATCGAAGTCGAATGGGTCTCCGCCGAAGCAAATGATGGAGATTCTGGAATTGTTGCCGTTGAATTAGAGACTAGTTTAGGGAAGATTAGAATAGATTGATTCCATGGTATTCCAAGCAGAGGTGGTAAATCCTAGAGAATTTAAGTTTTACAAGCGGTATAAATCAAACCTTTTTATCCTAAAAGCAAGCCATGTAAGATGAAATGGTTAGTTACGGGTGGCGCTGGATATATTGGCTCGCATGTTGTTGAAAAATTCTTGTCTGAAAACTGTGAAGTAGTAATTGTAGATTCCTTAGTATCAGGAAGTGCCGCAAGAGTTCCAAAAGGAATTGAATTTCACCTACTGGACATTAGAGACCTAGAACCGCTAAAAAATCTTTTCCAAGAAGGTAAATTTGATGGTCTGGTGCACATAGCTGGCGTTAAGTCAGTTGCTGAATCGATTACAAATCCCAGTAAATACTTTGAGATAAACGAAAAAGCCTCCCAAGATTTATTTGAGTTAGCAGCCGCCTCTGATGTTCCGAAGATTGTGTTCTCTTCAACAGCCGCAGTCTATGGGCAGATAAGCCAAGGTGTGGCAAGAGAGAGTCATCCCACGAAGCCAATCAGCCCTTACGGAAAAAGTAAATTGAATGCTGAGCGAAAATTGGAAGAGACAAAAGAAAGATTTGGACTAGAGACAATCTCTCTCAGGTATTTCAATGTAACTGGCAGCAGCAGTAAAATTTTTGCGGAGACTAATTCCGAAAGTTTAATTCCCAAATCAATTGCCACTGTTGTCGCGGGCGGCCAACCAATTATTTATGGAAATGACTACAATACTTTAGACGGTACTTGTATTAGGGATTTTATAGATGTGCGAGATTTAGCTGATGCCCACTTCCTTGCGGGGCATGCGGAGACTAGCCTTCCATCGTGTATAAATCTTGGTTCCGGAATTGGCTTTTCTGTGAAACAAGTCCTTGATTCAATTTCAAGAGTTACAGAAATTAATTTTGAGCCCCTAATACTTGGGCGCCGTGATGGTGATATGGCAAAACTGATTGCGGAAATCGAATTAGCTAGAGAGCTTCTTAATTTCTCGCCTACAAATAATCTGGATGATATGGTCAGGAGTCTTTTCTAATTTTATCTGACTAAGGAGATTCCAATTTTATCAAAATCAGGTAGTTTTTTTAGAAAAGGCTCTTTGTATATTTCGGAGTACTCATAATCGGAAATTTTCTTTAAGTACTGTGCAAGATTTGTTACTGAATCGAAGTCAAGAAGATTTATTAGAGATTTAGAATTAATATTTCCCGACTTTCCTAGATCACCAAAGTAAACAGGAACAGTTCCACAAACGTAGGCCTCGAGTGGTTTTTCGGTTACATATCCGGGGTATAAATCGTTCTCGAAACACATCATGTACCTGTAATCCTTAGCAATTTTAATTTTTGAATCAACTTTTCTTCCCGCTAGTGGCCCATAAACATCAATATCGAAATATTTCCTAAACACGTTTAAAGCATGTATTCGATTCGGCTCAGGATTAGAAATGAATGTACACATAAACTTAGATTTACTCGAAAAATCTATTTGTCTAGATTCTAGAAGTTTCTCCGCATCTATTATAAATCCAACACGCGCGGAGTACCTTGGAATACCCACTCCTAAATCCAGGTACCACAAGGGGCAGTAAGTATTTATGCCACCAAAATCATCTTCATCAAAGGAAAGAAATCCATCGAAGCGCTCATCAACAGGAGGCCTAATATTTTCACCGGTGTAAAAAAAAACACGTTTAGCATGAAACGGTTTCTTTGAACCAAGATTAAAATCCGAACTTAATTGCTGAAGATTATTGCCACTAGAAAGTTCCTCAATTAGAGACTCTGCTAACTGTTGTATCCGATTCTTTTCAGTACTAAAGACACTTACAATCTCGATATCCACCACAGTTTTTTGAGATTCAATCACCTCAACACTGAATCCCTGCATCTTGATTAGATCTAAAAAAAGATTGGATTTTTTGTTAAATCCTGACCAAAAATCAGTAAAGCGAACTGTCTTCAGCATCAGTTACATCTTAATCGCAGAAACAAGCGACTTGCGATCGCTATCTGCATCTGCAAGAGACAGTAAAATTGAAATTAAATCGCTGATGAATCCAGACCTGTTGGCAAATTCCAAGTTGGATTGATCTATCGCAGAATCCTTCAAGTCCTGATTTATTCTACTTCTTAATCGCCTGGTGAAAGTCATGTCACTGTAAAGAGAATTGCGAGAAGCACTTATAAACTGGTCATCGATCGGAACCAGGCAACCGCTTAGAGTCCCAAGAAGGAAAATTGCCATATCTCGATTAATAACATATCCGTGGGTACCGAAAGATAACATCTCTACGTATGCATTACGAACAGGTCCGCGGTATTTAAGTAAATGGAACAGTGCCACCAAAAATCTTTTTAGTGTGATTCTTGGCGGAATAAAATGAGCGAGTTGAATCAGACAAGGTTTATGCAATGTCGAATCCTTAAAAATTTCTTCGATCAAAGAGATTTCATCATGTAACTTTTTATCGGGTATTGTGTCATCCTCTGTAATTAAAGCGTAAGGATAATTTTCGGAGATTAGGAGCTCCCAAGCTTGCCTATGTGTCTCGAGACAACCGCGCATTCCACGAATTCTTGAATTTGCTGGATGACTTAAAAAAATAAACTCAACAAATGGGTTATTAGAGTGCACATAAGTCGGTTTTAAGCCGCATTTTTCCCAATGTGAATTATTCCTTTGTCGTCTATCTAGACCTATCTCGTTATCAGTTGTAATCTGAAGATGTAGCACAGGAATGTCCAATCAATCTGATAACGATAGAGCTATAGTCTAGCCTATCGACGCAAGCCAATTGAAGGAGAAATTTGAAAAACCCACTAGTTTCTGTGGTCATGCCAAATCATAATGGTGCGGAATATTTGGATGAGGCCATTAAGTCGGTTTTGGGACAGACTTATTCAAACATAGAACTAATTGTGGTCGATGATGGATCATCCGATAATTCACTAGAGATTTTAAATGAGTTTGGAAATCAAATTTTTTTGATTTCCACCTCTAACAATGGCGCTTCAACTGCTAGAAATACAGGGATCCAGAAGGCTAATGGAATTCTTATTGCATTTATAGATAGTGACGATGTTTGGGAATCTGAGAAGTTATCTAAGCAGGTTATCAAGCTAATTGATGAAAATTTAGACTTAGTTTACTGCTCTGGCAGAGGATTTGGTAACGGATTAGAGAATCCAAAATTTTATGAAGCAGTTTATTCGGGTTATTGTTATTCTGCTTTTGCTGACAATCCGACGGTGGCAATTATAACTTTAGGATGTAGTACCGCACTTTTTAAAAAAGACATACTTTCCATGTCTGGCCTATTTGATGAAGATTTCAAAGGACCAGCAGAAGATTGGGATTTCTTTCGAAGGGTTTGCCGCCATGCGAACATAGGCTTCATACCTGAAGAACTCGTTAAATATCGAATTCACGACAAGAATATTTCTAGATCTTCGGCAATCAACTATTTCAGTGGAAATAAAAGGGCTATTTCAAAGATGCTCATGGAAGATAAACAAATAAAAAAATATAATGTTTGGTTGAAATTTTATTTAAGTTTTTTGAAGGAATCCATAAAGTCACGAGATTTGGTGCTCTTCTCTCACTTGCTCCTTTCCATTTTTAAAAAGTGGAAGTAGCTTTCCAGAGACACTTTCTATACTGAGGGTGATCTTCTTCAGCGTATGAATTTTCTAAATAATACATTTACACTCAGAATTAAATGGATTATGTGACTTTTGGTTATAGAGTTTGGTCATGCGTCATTTGACATATTTATCCTTCGATTCTCTACAAGAAGGGGTCGGAGCGAGCCAGGCACTTGCGTACGTTTTAAAAATAGCCGAAGTTAGAGAAATTACATTAATAAGCTTCGAAAAGACCGAGCCATCCAAAGAGCTTGGTGAAATCATGGCAGATAGTAAAGTGGAATGGATCCCATTAAACTTTGGAAAGTTTGGGGTTTTTGGCGGGCTTTCTCGAGTAATTAGAATGTCCAGTAAGATTAAAAGAAACTCAATTGTTCATGCCCGTGGAAATTTAGCCGCCATTTCAGCTCTTGTTCGCTTCCCATATAAGTGGATATGGGATTGCCGATCGATGCATGCCGATCAACGGCGAAGTGTTTCAATTGGAGTCAAAAGTAAATTTGTTTATATCGTAATGAGACTATTTGAATTAATGTTGGCAAAATTTTCATCTCGTATCATTGTAATTACTGATGCCGTGAAAAGTGAATTCGTCGCTAGGTATGGAATTCCAATTGGCAAAATGGAAAAAATTTCCACTTGTGCAGACACCAGCAAATTCGCAAAAAGTGAGATTCCTAGTATAAAAATTGTAAGGATTCTGTTGTCAGGTACTTTCAGTCCAGCGTATGACCTTATACTGACGAATAAAATAATTGATGAATTGCGAAAACGAATACCAATACACATCACTGTGGCGGCCTCAATTGGTGCAACATCATCATGGAAAGATATTCCTTACGACGATTATCTAAGTGTGCCTCACAAAAAAATGCCAGAATTGATTGCCAAATCTCACCTCGGGTTTAGCATCTTAAGAAATGATCTGGGCGTTTGCTTAAAATCCGTGGCTTCAACAAAAACAGCAGAATTCCTTTCTTCCGGTCGGCCAATATTTGTTAATTCTAATCAAGGTGACTTCAAGAGGTTTTTTGATTCTTATGAAATTGGTGTTGTTACAGATGGCGATGACCACAAAAGTGTTACTAGATACGTCGACGAAATGATTAGCTTGCTTTCGGACAAGCAAACAGCAGATAAATGCCGAAAGCTCGCAGAAGCAAACTTTTCTCTTGATGACGGCGTCACAAAACTTTTAGAGATATATTCAGATTTCGACTAACGATTCTTCAGAACGTCCTGTATCACATGTTCCCAATTTCTTATTAAATGGTCTGTGCCATGATTTTTCAACAAGTACTCGCTTGCCAAAATGGAGTACTGCTCGCCCAGTAGGAAATCATGATTTCTTAGGGATGTTCCCCATTCATTAATGTTTAAACAAGCCAAATCTAATCCTGACTCAACTGCAACGCGTTTATAAGCTGGGGTATCTGAAAAGAGTACTGGAAGCCCGAGAGCCCATAAGCCTAGCAATTTGTTTTCTGGCTTTAATTTTGCGAACTTGTCATTTATATCGATTGGAATTACCGCAAATTTACTTTTGCTTGCATAACTCTTTACGTTTTCCAAGGTCCAGGGGATTATAAACACGTTTTTAAAGGACTTAGGAAACCATTTTTCAATTAACTTTGAAGAATCGATTTTGCCTAAATATCCGCCCCATCTCGCAAATGTAACATTTGTAAGAAGATATAGTTCATAGTCTTTTTCTTGAAGGAAATTATCGAGTTCTTGCGAAATTATCTTGAAGTGCTTGAGAGTAAACCCGAATCCTTCCCAGAAAACAGCCTTGTTTTTGGCTTTCCCTAACCTCTGCATGTTGCTAGTTAATTCAGAGTGATCATCCAAAATCACATATACTTTTTCGTTGTATTGTAAAACGCCTTCTCTCTGTTCAGGAGTAGCAACAATTACTGCGCTGCTATTTCTGCAAGCCTTCTTGAGTGTACGCGTATATGTAACATCAAGTAAATTACTTTTACCATTTAAGGACCGGAGTACATTTCGTAGAAAATCTCTAGGCCAGCTTGGTTTTTCTCCTAAATACCCATCTACAAGATCTAGAATTATAGGACCCTTGTATTTCTTGATCCAATAATTGAAGTTAGCCCCGTTAGATAAAATCAGTAAATCTGAATTTAGGGGTTGACCGATTTCTAGAGTTACTTTACGTGCTTTTGCCCAGATTGCGATTCGACGTCTGTCGCCAGGGTGTGTTAAATCATTAGAATACGGAACATACCCAACTGTAAATGGAGTGGCCATCTTCGCTTAAACTCCCTTCAGTTCAGATTTCCTCTATTGTCCTAGAATTGTTTTTCGAATTGGCCAAAGGCTAAGAATGAATTGAACCATTTAACCTCTCTCTGATGTTAAATTTAGGTATGAAAATATTGAAAAAGATTTTGGTTGGGTCATTTTTCCTCCTCGAATCAATGCTTGTCAGACTACTTCAATATATGCGCAAATTTCTGCAGTGGTACCAAGAGGAAGATCAAGGTAAAAAGGACAAAAGTTCGATCTCTTCGAGCGAAGTCGAAGATTTCGCGATAATTATAACAACTTTTGAGGCCAGATTTTTTAAGTATGCCTTACCTTTAATAAAGGAAATACGAGAGCATACAGACACTCCAATTTTTATTACGATAAATGGAAATTACGAAAAATCGGACAACAACATCAATTTGAGAAAATTTCTCACTGTTATTTCCCAATTTGTTAATGTCTATCCAATCGCATTTTCAAATTTAAGAGGATGCGCGACTTTATGGAATTCAGGTATTGAAATTGCGGATTCCAAGAACTATTTGATTTTGAATGATGATATATACGTTAACGGGTCCCAATTAATTGACGCCATGAAAGATATTGAATCTGAATTGAGGAATGACGGTCTTGTGACAATTAACGATAGTTTTAGTCACTTTGCTGTTTCAGAGAAATGTTTAGAGGAAGTTGGGTTGTTTGATGAACATTTCTTAGGATTTGGACACGAAGATGGCGATTATATGCACCGATATTTAGTAAGGTATGGGAAAAAACATCTCGATACCAAATTAAGTAGCTTTTTAAACCTTTCCGATGATAGTAAAGATTTAAGTGTCAGTAACTCAAAAAGCAAGTACTCCATATTTAATCTAAGAATGGTTCAGGAGATATATAAGAGTGATGAGATTTCAGGGGTTGTGAGTACCTTCGACAAGCCCATGACAAGAGTCGCAGACTTCGTTAACCCTAGGCCACTCATCTCATTTAGAAAACAGCACTATAAAGATTTGGTCGAATAAAAGTTACTGTAAATGGAAAAGATCAACTATTTATTGTGCGTGACGCTTTCTTAAAGTCGGCCTCAGTCATTAACTCAGCCAATTCTTTCCAGTGCGTGGTTGCCGACCAATTCAATTTGGTCTCTACTTTGCTTGAATCAGCGACTAAGGCATCAACTTCTGTTGGCCGCAGATACCGTTCTTCTGTCTCTACGTGATCCTGATAATCAAGCCCAAGCGCACCAAAAGAAGCTTGGCAGAAATCTCTAACTGTTGCTCCCACCCCAGTACCAACTACGTAGTCATCTGATGAATCTTGCTGAAGCATCAACCACATACTTTCAACATATTCCTTGGCGTAACCCCAGTCACGGACTGCTTCTAAGTTACCTAAATAGAGTTTGTCTTGTAGGCCTAACTTAATGCGAGCTGCTGCCATGGTGATTTTGCGAGTTACGAATGTTTCACCGCGACGAGGTGACTCGTGATTAAAAAGAATTCCATTGGTTGCGTGTAGCCCGTAAGCGTCACGATAATTTCGCACAACCCAGTATGAGTAAAGCTTCGCCGCTGCATAAGGACTCTGTGGGGCAAATGGTGATGTCTCTGATTGTGGCGGCGGGGTACTGCCAAATAGTTCAGATGTTGATGCCTGGTAAAAACGTGTATCAATCTTTGAGGCTCGGATAGCTTCGAGCAATCTGATTGTGCCGACAGCGTCAACTTGAGCGGTGAAGTCAGGCATCTCAAATGAAACCTTGACATGGCTTTGTGCCGCTAAGTTATAGATTTCATGCGGTTCGATCTCACGCAAAATATTAGAGATGCCCACACCATCTGTGATGTCGCCATAATGAAGATGGAAATGGTTATCTGTTTCGTGTGGATCTTTATACAGGTGATCAATACGAGAAGTGTTAAAAGTTGAACTACGACGAATGATGCCGTGGACCTCATAACCTTTGTCAAGCAAAAGTTCGGCCAGATATGAACCGTCTTGACCAGTTACACCAGTTATAAGTGCGCGTTTCATTAAATACTTCCCTTAGCGTTGTTGTTTAGGAACCAAGCATAGGTTGAGGCTAATCCATCCTTTAGATCAATCTGTGCTTTCCAGCCCAGATTGTTAAGAAAATGAGTATCCAAGAGTTTTCTAGGAGTGCCATTTGGCTTAGTTTTATCAAATACAACGTTGCCTTGAAAGCCAACTACCTTTGAGACACTCTGAGCTAGGTCAAGAATTAAAGTCTCTTGCCCGCTGCCAATGTTTATCGCGACTGAGCCGTCATATTCTTTAAGCAACATCAAACAAGCAGAGGCTAAATCTTCTACATGAAGAAATTCACGTAGCGGGGTCCCATCTCCCCAAATAGCTACCTCGGCTAGGTTGTTTACTTTTGCGTTATGGAATCTATGAATTAAAGCTGGAAGAACATGTGCTGACTCAAGATCGAAGTTATCTCGTGGGCCATAGAGGTTGGTAGGCATTGCTGAGATCCACTTGTGCCCGTATTGCTTTCGGTATGCCTCAACCAGTTTTAAACCCGCAATCTTGGCAATTGCGTATGGCTCATTAGTTGGTTCTAGTTCGCCAGTTAGCAGAGCTGATTCAGGAATTGGTTGAGGCGCAAATTTTGGATAGATACATGAAGAGCCAAGGAATAAAACTCTCTCAATATCGGCAGCATGCGCAGAATCTAAAAGGTTAGTTTGAATTTGTAGGTTTACAGATAAGAAATCCACCGGGAGAGTTGAGTTAGCACCAATGCCACCAACCTTGGCTGCCGCGATTACTAAGGCATCAGGCTTGACTGATTTCATCTCAGCAAAAACAGCTTCTCGGTTAATTAAATCAAGTTCTTTAGAACTTTTACCGAGTACTTCATGACCTTGTTTATTGGCCTCTTCTGCGATTGCGGAGCCAACCATTCCGTTGATTCCAGCAATGTAGAGGCGCATCAAATCATCCTTTGCTTAGCTTTTTAGTTTGCGTTCTGGCGCGAGTGCCAAATAAGAGGCATACTCATTTTTTCCAAGCTCACCTGCAAGAATTTGAATTTCACTCTTGTTGATCCAACCTTGAAGAAATGCAACTTCCTCGATACATCCAATCTTGAAATTAAGATCTTCTTCAACAGATTTAACGTAATTTGAAGCTTGGTTCATACTATCGATTGTTCCGCAATCCATCCAAGCAGTACCTGCGCTCAACTCTTTTAAATTTAATTTTCCCTCATCAAGATAACTCGATATCACTGAGGTAATTTCAAGTTCGCCCCGCGGGCTCTTCTCTACAGTTTTTGCTCTTGTAATTACAGAATTGTCAAAAAAGTAAAGACCTGGAATCGCAATATTTGATTTTGGGTGCTTGGGTTTCTCTTCGATAGAAACAACTTGCCCATTGGGTAAAACTTCTGCAACACCGTATCTATGCGGATCGGGCACCGAAACACCAAAGATGATGGCCCCCATCACAGACTGCATTTCAGATAATCTTCTACCTAATCCAGTCCCATAAAAAATGTTATCGCCTAAAATAAGTGCCACAGATTGGCTACCTATAAATTCTTCTCCGATCAAGAAGGCTTGTGCAAGTCCTTCAGGCTTTGGCTGCACTGCATAAGTAATAGCTATTCCAAGTGAGCTTCCGTCACCGAGTAGATTCTGGAAGCTTTCTGAATCCTGGGGCGTGGTGATTATCAAAATATCTCGGATGCCTGCGAGCATCAAAGTAGAAAGAGGGTAATAAATCAGAGGTTTGTCATAAACGGGCAATAGCTGTTTACTCGTCGTCTTAGTCAAAGGCCACAACCGTGAGCCTGTGCCACCCGCAAGAATTATGCCCTTCACCTGATTAAGGGTACTTCACCTGTAGGTTTGGTCAATCACATTGAAGAGGAGTGGCTGAAGTGCGTATTTTGGTTACAGGTGGGGCTGGGTTTATCGGCTCCAACTACGTTCGTCGCATTGCTGACGGTACTTTGGGCGGCGTTTCCAAGATCACCGTCTTGGACAAACTTACTTACGCCGGCACCCTTACCAATCTAACTGAGGCTTCACCGGACAGTTTTGAGTTTGTTAAAGGTGATATCTGTGATTCTGAGCTCGTAAACAAATTAGTAAAAAATCATGATCTAGTTGTTAATTTTGCAGCTGAATCTCACGTAGACCGCTCAATTGATGGCGCAAAAGATTTTGTAGTCACAAATGTTCTTGGCACCCAAACGCTTCTTGATGCGATTAAAAAAAGCGAAGTGAAGACGTACCTGCAAGTCTCTACTGATGAAGTTTATGGATCTATAGCTGAGGGATCCTGGCCCGAAACACATCCTTTGCTGCCAAATTCACCATATGCGGCTTCAAAAGCATCAGCAGATTTGATTTGCCGCTCTTACTTTAAGACTCACGGCATAGATGTGCGTGTGACACGATGTAGCAATAATTATGGACGCAATCAGTATCCTGAAAAAGTAATTCCACTTTTTGTAACAAATTTGATTGATAACAAAAAGGTACCTATATATGGAAGCGGCTTAAATGTGCGAGATTGGCTGCATGTTGATGACCACTGCAGAGGTATTCATTTGGCGCTTACCAAGGGAAAAGCAGGTGAAATCTACAATATTGGTGGAGGCACTGAACTCAACAATCTTGAGCTCACTGATAAAGTTCTCGAAATAATGGGCAAGGGCGAAGAATCAATTGAATATGTTGAAGATCGGAAGGGTCATGACTTTAGATATTCAGTCGATATTACAAAGATTTCAAGCGAGCTTGGTTACGCGCCTAAGGTCGATTGGGAGGTCGGTTTAAAGGAAACAATCGATTGGTATCAGGAAAATGAAGCCTGGTGGCGGCCACTTAAGAAATGAAATGGCTAATTACAGGAGCAAATGGCCAACTTGGGAGATGCCTCCAAAAAACATTAGGCGAACGTGGAATTGATTTTGTAGCTTTTTCTCGCACCGACTTAGATGTTACAAACATTGCCCTGCTAGAAAAAAGTTTTAAAAGCATAAAACCAGATGTAGTTATCAATACGGCCGCTTACACAAATGTTGACGAAGCAGAGATATATCAAAGTGAAGCATTTGCCATTAATCAGGCAGGTGCTGCAAATGTAGCAATAGCAAGCAAATTGGTTGGCGCAAAATTAGTGCACTTTTCAACTGACTATGTTTTTTCAGGTAATAGTCATTCACCGTGGCAAGTAAATGATTTAACGGAGCCCCTCTCGATATACGGCAAAAGCAAATTAGCTGGCGAGGTTGAGATTCTAAAAGAGTACTCAGAGAACTCATTAGTTATCAGAACAGCATGGCTTTATAGCTCTTACAGAAAGAATTTCTATAAAACGATTTTAACGAAAGCTCTCCACAGCGATGAAGTTGTACGGGTGGTTAGCGATCAACAAGGTCAACCTACAAGTGCTTTGGATTTGGCAGAGCTAACAGTTAAAGCAGTAACGAGTGATGTCCCTGCTGGTATTTTTCATGGAACTAATGCAGGATCTTGTAGTTGGTTTGAATTTTCTAGATTAATTTTTGAGATTGCTGGCGAAGATATAGACAGGGTGACTCCTGTATCCTCGTCAGAGTTTATAACTAAAGCTCAACGGCCAAGCTATTCAGTCTTAGATAATCAAAAATGGTCTGACTTTGGCATCTCGCCCCTAGGACCTTGGAATGATTCAGTTCGCAAGATGCTTGCTGACATAACAATGTCCGTATCTAAGTAGTATGTGCACATGAAGGTCACGCCTCTTGGAATAGCCGGTGCCTGGCTAATTGAGTCTCCTGTATTTTCTGACGAGAGGGGCATTTTTCGTGAGTGGTTCAAGGCAGATATATCGTCGGCTAACGGGCTCCCATTATTTGAAGTAAAGCAAGCGAATACCTCAACTTCAAACAGCGGAGTTATCAGAGGAATTCACTTCAGCGATGAAAATAATGGTCAAGCAAAAATTGTCACCTGCACTTCAGGCTCTATTTTAGATGTAATTGTGGACTTAAGACTGAATTCAATATCATTTGGAAAACATGTGATTATAGAACTATCCGCAACTCAAGGTAAATCTGTTTTCATTTCCAAAGGTTTGGGTCACGCACTTCAGGCACTTGAGGAGAATTCAACAGTTACTTACCTATTGGATAAAGAGTATGACCCTAAAAACGAGTATGGAATTAACCCATTAGACCCTGATCTTGATATTCCTTGGCCGGCTCAAACCCCGAGCATCTCCGAAAAAGATCGAAATGCAAAAACCCTCAGAGACTTCTTTGAGAAAAGAGGTTAAAGTGCGAAAGCAGATTATTGGACCTAATCGTTTTTTAAATTTTCGGAAAGCTATTGGAATACTAAATAAAAGCGATAGAAAGAAGCTTGCATATATAACTGCAATCCAAATTTTTCTAGGAGTTCTCGACTTACTGGGAGTATTGGCAGTAGGGCTATTAGGCACATTGTCTGTTACAGGCGTTCAGTCTAGAGATCCAAGTAGCCGAGTCTACAAAATTCTGGAAATGCTTGGGATATCTAGTTTTAGTATTCAGGTGCAGGCTTCAATAATAGGGCTAACTGCCGTTTTCTTGCTTGTTGGTAGAACGATAATTTCAATCTTCATAACTAGAAGAATTCTGTATTTCATGGGGAGAAGAGGTGCAGTGATTTCTGCAAATCTTATTTCTAGACTATTGGCGCAACCTTTACTAGTAATCCAAAGATGGAGCACGCAAGAATCTCTCTTTGCCGTGACCAGCGGAGTTCAAATTATCGCACTGCAGATTATTGCTCTATCTGTCATGTTAGTTGCCGACATAGCACTACTTTTTATTCTGATTTTAGGTTTATTTGCAGTTGATCCAATCACATCTGTAGGCACAGTGATTATCTTCGGTGTTGTAGCTTTAGTTCTTTATAAGTTAATGCACGAGCGTGCAAATAACATTGGAAACTTGAATTCAAGATTAACGATTAAGAGTAATGAAAAAATTGTGGAAGTTTTTTCGTCCTACAGAGAGTCAGTAGTGAGAAATCGCCGTGATTACTACGCTCGCACAATTGCTGAAACTAGACTAGAAATTGCAGATGTGAATGCAGAAATTAGTTTCATGCCATATATAAGTAAATATGTTCTAGAAACTACAGTTGTGATCGGAGCAGTACTGATTGGTGGACTGCAGTTTGCTCTGCAGGACGCAGCGCACGCCGTAGCTACACTTGCAGTTTTTGTAGCAACTGGAACGAGAATCGGACCAGCCGTGTTAAGAATTCAACAAGGTGTTGTCATGATGAAAAATAGTTTTGGCATGGCTAAGCCAACCCTTGATCTAATTGAATTTTTAGGGAATAAGCCGATGGTGGAACACTTCAATGATGTAGTTCACACTGAGCATGTTGGATTTGAGGCAAGCATCGAGTTATCCAATGTCTCCTTAACTTATCCGGGTAAATCAGAATTTGCTCTCAATAATGTTTCACTATCCACAAGTGCCGGAAAGATAATTGCAATCGTTGGTCCGTCAGGTGCAGGCAAAACAACGTTGGTCGATGTTCTTTTAGGTGTAATTGAACCTGACGAAGGTTTAGTCAAGATTTCCAACGTAAATCCATTGGAAGCGATTGCTGATTGGCCGGGTGCTATCTCGTACGTACCTCAGGACGTAATGGTTGTTAATGGCTCAATCAGGGAGAATGTAGCTCTTGGCTATCCAATCGCATCTGCCCCCGATGATTTAGTTAATAGCGCATTGAGTATCGCTTCCCTAAGTGAATTTGTTGTGAATCTTCCTGAAGGATTGGACACAAACTTAGGCGAGCGCGGTGGAAAGATCAGCGGTGGGCAACGTCAACGCATAGGAATTGCTAGAGCACTTTTCACAAAACCAAAACTCCTTGTTCTGGACGAGGCTACAAGCGCCCTAGATGGCGACACGGAAGAAAGTATTTCATCGGACATTCAAAAACTTAAAGGTTCGACCACGGTTGTTATTATTGCGCACCGTTTGTCAACTGTTCGTGATGCCGATCTAGTTCTCTACATGGATAAAGGAGAGATTATTGCCCGTGGAGTGTTTGAAGAAGTTCGCAATGCTGTTCCTGATTTTGATCGTCAAGCGAAATTAATGGGTCTTTAACATGGTGACATACAGGACTCAATTATTTTCTATATTTGTTAAAAATTGCTACTTCTCAAAAGTAATTAACGAAGAATATCTCTCAAAAGAAAAATCGTATAGTAAGGTAGCGACATGAAATTGGCGGATTTAACAACAGAAGCAGATTCAATTTTAGTCGAAGCGGCATGGCTGGAAGTAAATGATCTTTTTAACCTGACTAATAGCAAAAGACGAAGATCAAAGATGAAAAGAAAAGAACTTTCTTTCCATGACGATATCAAAGCACTCGGCTATCTACTCTGTCTGTGCAGTGAACTAGAAGGAGCAATTCTTGAAATTGGTGTATGGAAAGGCCGGTCTCTTCTGTTTCTAAATCTTTTGAATGCTTCTAGGAGCCAAGTAATTGGATTAGACCCTTGTGAGGTAAAAGGTCAGGAGTCAGAGTTAGACTACTTTCATGGTGAGCTGTTTTCGGACACCACGATTATTAAGAGTCACTCAGAAACAGCGTTCTCCAAAGTCTTCGCAATCACTACAAAACTGAAGTTCATTCATATTGATGGAGGCCATTCGGCTAATCACATTTTTACCGACTTTTTTCTTTATAGCCCACTTGTCTGCAGCGGTGGGATTATTGTATTTGATGATTATAATGATTCTGAATATAGTCCAGAAGTTGGCCCTGCAGTCGATAAGTTAATGTCGTTAGGTTTCTTCTCGAACTTCCATTTGATTGGCATAATCGATGAATTCCCGAATAGCTTCATCTTGAAAAAGAAGTAATTAAGTATTTTCCAAGGCATCTTCAAGTAAGTCAGATATTCTCCTAAAATCCTCCGCTGGCATGTGCCTCCAAAATGGAAGTCCTAAAGTGGTTGATGAAATCCAATCTGTGTTTTCATATGAACCTACACAGTTATCTTGGAAAATACTCATTTTGTGGCAGCCACTGCTCCACCATTTTCTCGTTTCAATTCTATTTTCTGCAAATAATTTAATGACGTGATTTGTGACTTCCTGATCCTTGAATGATGTTATCCAGTACGGACTCACCCCTTGATTTTTTCGCAAAATCGAAGAAGTGCCGAATTTTAAATCTATGTCCCTCGAAACATCTTGAACGGATTTCCATTCGGATCTTTCATTTTCCCAGTTATCGAATGCCGCTAAACCGTAACAGGCGGCAATTTCCGAAAGCTTTCCATTTGTGCCAGTTTGATTCGAGTCACGCGAACCATAAAAACCGAAATTAATCCAAGCTCTAAACTTCTGTGCCTTTTTTATATCACCGAAAACCACGGCCCCTCCTTCGCCAATTCCCAATACTTTGGTCGCATGCAGAGAAAAAACCACGGCCCAAGTGCTAGGTAGATTTTCGAGATCAATGGGAAAGCTACCCAAGGAAGCAGCTGCGTCGATTACCAAATTTTCTAAATGAGTTCCGTCAGTTAAGTCGATTTCACCGCCGAATGGAACTACTTTTAGATATCCAGTTTCAATTCCGTTCTGAAAATCATTAAGATTCAGAGCCCAGGTATCTCTGTCTACGTCATGAAGCTGGAGCTTCTTTGCTGAATTTTGAACTGCTAGATTCGAAGCTGGAAAGGTGAAAGCCGGCGCTATTACAGTCGAGACTGGAAGTTGAGCGATTGCGCCTTGAATTCCGATCGTTGCACTTGAGCAAGCAACAACCTTTTCAGGGTCAATTTTTACATGCAAAGCAATGCGCTTTTCTAACTCTTTTATCTTTGGGCCCCAGTTTGAATATATTCCGCTGGAATCCATTTGCCTTAAATACTCTTGAACCTTTAAGAAGTCTGGAATTAGAGGCTTCATTACCGGGATGTTTACCGCTGACATGCATCAAATCATAGTTGAACCGTTTCTAACTGCTTAATGAAAAACGCAGGATTCGAAACAAATCTGATTAGTGGCGTGATTTGTGGAAAATCTTTAAATGTCCAGGCGATTTCGCAGATAAGATCCGAGCCTGATGACCCTAAATGCTAAAACCCTTCTCAAAGGCATGTTTGAGAAAATATATCTTTCTCTTCTTGGGGACATAGTTTCTTCTTCTTTATTTTTTTCTTTCCCGGCCCACATGTTTGAACTATGGATGCGGTAGGTAGCCATTGGTTCATCTATAAAACCAATATCCCCTTTATTAGTGCTCAGGACAAACATTAGATAATCCATTGGCATCAAATCCCCAATTTCGTTGAACTTCCAGTGTGGAACTGATTCCCATCGGACCATAGCGGAACAAGTCATAATGAAGTTTCCAAGAGCCAATCTATTTTTAGTTACTCTCTTCGTCTTATGTTTAGGCATATTCAACAGATTCTTTAAACTTTCCTCATAATCCTTTGACAACGATGAGTTTTCGAAGGACACGGCGTGATGAAGTAGCGAGCACCAAGGATTGTCTTCCATAAAAAAAAATTGTTTCTGTAACTTAAATTTGTCATTCCAGAAGTCGTCACCTTCACACCATGCCAAGTATTTTGTCTGGATCAAATCATAGACTTCGCCCGCAATTGGCCTCCCAAGAGAATATTGATTTTTTTCTTGGAGAAAAATTGTGACTTTATCGGGGTTACACGCATAAAGGTCAAGCAAAATTTCTTGCGTTGTGTCGGTTGAAGCGTCATCATGTATATAAAGATGAAAATCATGGGTGAATTTTTGATTAATTACCGATTCAGCTGCTTCACGAATAAAGTTTTCATGATTGAAAGTAGGCATCACAATTGCTATAGAAGTAGGTGCAATTTGGCCAATTATCTTCATAGGCCACCTTAACATGGTGAGCAACTGCAAATAAAAGCGTGTCAGTTCACGTCACGGCGGAAGTAAGGATATCGTAATCAAGGATCTTTCTACTAAGGGGCGAAGATGACATTTTACTCACAAGCTGAACTACAGGACCTGGGCTTAAAGTCAGTAGGTAGGGATGTAAAGCTATCAAAGAACTGCTCATTATACGGCGCGTCATCTATAGAAATAGGTGATTACAGCCGCATAGACGATTTTTGTGTTCTATCTGGAAACATAAGTATTGGTCGCAATGTTCATATTTCTGTTCAAACCGTTTTGATTACTGGTGAATACAGAATAGATATTCAAGACTTTTCATGTATTTCTTTCGGAGGCATACTGTTTGCAATTACTGATGACTTCTCAGGTGAGTATTTAACAAACCCAACTTTTCCAGATGAGTTTAGAAATGTTAGAGGGGGAAATATTAGAATTGAAAAACATGTAATAATCGGTGCAAGGAGTACTTTGTTTCCAAACGTTGTAATAGGTGAGGGATCTGCAGTTGGCGCACATTCGCTTGTCGTCCGTTCGGTCGAACCATGGGGAATCTACGCAGGTAGTCCAGCACATCTGATCTCTCAAAGATCTAAATCATTGTTGAATCTTGAGGATTCTTATCTATTGAAATAGTTTATCTTTAGGTTTGGGAGTTATTGTTTTCAAAAAAAGATATAATTCTTGGAGCCGCATTCTGGATCTCACCATTTAAATTATTGATGACTTCATAAATCAATCGGAGTAATTGTCTCGGTTCATCTGCAACCTTCATAGAAATTTAGCGAAGCAAAACACCCACCGATAATCCACGGTGGGTGTTTTGTATCCCTAGAGGAGGATTTAAAACTAGGTTGCGCAGTTAAGCGCTTTTGTGTTGCGTTATGAGCCTGGAGTTACTGCTGGCTTTGGCTTTACCAAGATGGCTGGCTTTGTTGGCTTAACTGGCTTTGTAGGCACAGTTGCCTTGGCTGCGGCTTTGGCAGCTTCGAAGGCAGCTTTGGCAGCAGCTTTCTGATCAGCTGTGTTTGCTGCGGCTACGGCAGCCTTAGCGTTAGCACGAGCAGCATCGATCGCTGTGCGTGCGGCAACGGCTGCGCTGTGGCGGGCTGCTGCTGCGGCTCTGAAGGTGTCAACCTCGGCCTTGAATGCGGCGCGGGCTGCGACTCGTTCGGCCTTAGTGGTTTCTACG
>Ga0164294_10001907_pt1 | contig 19038 bp, 10 predicted proteins | sample GEODES005metaG_FD_111479 | JGI IMG/M metagenome (GOLD analysis project Ga0164294, IMG submission 111479) | Oligotrophic lake water microbial communities from Sparkling Lake, Wisconsin, USA - GEODES005 metaG | ecosystem: Environmental > Aquatic > Freshwater > Lake | place: USA: Sparkling Lake...
TATGAGGTTTAACTAATCCCATTTTCAGCGAACATACCAATCTGATTATGTCATCCCATTGTTCACATATCAAAGCTTCATCTATTTTTTCTTTACTAAATAATTCAGGATAGCTTGTAGCCTTTCTATCAAAACAATATAACTGCTGATCTTTTAGATCCTTAAAATGGGGTTGAAAAGATATACCTAATAAATAGCATAACGCAAATAATACCTCCGTAAAACCGGCTGTATCCGTAGAATGTTCAAATGGCCGAGATATATTCTGGTTATCCAGTAATCCGTCTAATACATAAACCGCCTCCCTAACCGCGCATGATAAAATTTCTGTATTAAAAACACTGCATTGGTCAGACATATGAGTGTATATCGTTATGCCCCTATCAAGAGCACCAAAGTATCTTGGATGCATGGAGGAGTATAAGCCCTTATGACTTGTGCGGAATCTCATTCCGTCTGATGAACTACGCTCTCCTAGCCCAATTATTTTAGTTAACCAGTAATTTTGTTGTGCTGCGATCAGAATATCACTGGCATTTTTAAGATTGGCCGAGTTAATATAGTAGTTGGAGACATAACTCAGCTTATCACCGCTAATACCTGTACAGTTTCTGCTAATTCCATATAACCCCAAATTTGTCGCGTGACCCGTTATTGCTGCGTTTAAAATATTCGGTAGTATCACATCTCTGGTTTTGTTCCCCTCTATTGGTTTGAAAGCTCTACCGTAGCCCGTCTGTTTTTGAACGTGGAAGAGTAAATCTTCTATTCTGATTGGTTCGATATAAGAATCCAATATGCCTTTGAGCTCCTTAACCTTAGCAGATTCGGGCAATGGATCATCTCTATGTATCACCAATCTATTGTTTCTTATCTCAGCAAAATTGCCATGACCAAATGATTTGGTAGCCATGTAAAGCTGTTCTGAAAACTCTTGTTTTAGTCTCGCTATGATATCGCTTCCCCGCTGGGGTACATTCATTTCCTTGTAATGGATCCCTTTTTCCTGTTTCCATTGCCGTGTACTATAAAGAGGATCCCAAAAATCCCTGTAATATTTGCTCTGTGGTAAATATAAATTCCCTGTTCTTAATCCTTTTTTTACCGCGAAGCATAACCCTATCTCCCATGCTTTTCTGTTCAGTTCGCCTGATTTTTTATATAGTCCTTTCTTCCACGGGTTTTCTATAAAGCCTGTAGGCAGTTCTTTTGTAAATTTTTGTTCCTTGTGATAATGCCTATAGGCATTTAAGCCTGTCATCAGATCTTCACTTCCTGTAGCTGATTTAAATTTTAAATCAAAGAACCTTTGTAAAAACTTGGTTAAATAGCCATATCTTCTTTGGGCTAACTCTGATTTCCCATAAACCTCAAAGTCCTCTACCTTTTCACAGTCACTAATAATATCATCGAGGTTATTATTCGTATCTGTAAGTTCCTCACAAAACTGTTCTAAGGTTACAATCGAGCGGTTCTTGTGATCTCTTAACAGTTTCAGGGTTGATATTGCCCTCTGACTACTATCTCTGGCCCTGTTTCTAAGTTGTTTGAGCTCAATTTCGTAATCTCGGTTGACTCTTCTTTCTATTTCTCCTATCAGTTTGTCATAGCTACCCACCATAGCATCTATAATGGATTTGGTACTTTCATGTAAATAGCAAACCATCATAACATCCCGTTTTGTACTTGGCTTAATCCTTCTTATCGCCGCGATATCATATTTGTGAATTATTTGAGCCAGCTTCTCTGAATAGCTTGGATGAATTAATTTTCAGGGCAAAGATTCCAAATTCAATTTTAGCAATTCTTCTATTACCTCAATTTTCAGAGTAATGTTTTTAATATTTACCTCACCAATAGGCTTCTTTATCCCCGGCAAAAGAATATTGCGCTCGTATATTCTCTTTAAGGACAGGTGCTGTACTTCATTAATGTTTGTCGCGAAAGTTTCTAAAATATTTACCTGAGTCTTGTCGTATTTACTATATACATGCCTCATTAACTGTTTTTTGCACGGTAAATGTATTTTTGCTTTGATAAGAGAATTCTCAACTTCTTTAGCTATTTCATTCTTGTTACTAATTAGCAAAGGGTTCTGTTCTAAAAAATTGAGTATCAGGGCATCATTCTTAAAATCAAAGTCTTTAAATTCCAGAAAAAGTTTTACTTCTTGCCGTATCTTTGATTCACTATTTTTATTTCCGGTGTCCAGACAACCATGCACTAAATCAATTTCCAGCTGTTTAGATAAGTGATTTAATATATTTACCGATATCGCTGGCCATTCATCAATAAACCTACCTGTTTGTTTTAGACAACAAATCTGTATAGCGTATTTAAGTCTATTTTCCGTCCCTCTTGATCGGTCGATAACAAATTCTATATCTTCCGCGGATAAAAGCCATTCTAGCAATAATCTTTCATCATTCATTGATATATTGTCCCGCGTTTTCTACCGTATTGGCTAATCTTTCTTTTGAAGCTGCTGTATAAATAGAAGTAGTATCAAGCGATTCATGTCCAAGCAGAGCGCTCAACTCTACTAAACACTCTGGGTTTGACCTTAAGTAATTAATGGCAAAAGTATGTCTTAAAGTGTGTGGGCTCATATTTTCTATGCCCGCTTTGCCTGCTAAGCTATTAATTACCTTTTGCACAGCTCTGACAGTCATTTTTTTATTTTGTTTGCTTAAAAATACCGCTCTTTCTTCTTCTAAATTTCTTCCTTCAAAATAATTACGTAGGGCTTTTCTTGCTGAACTATTTAAAGGTATTGTTCTTTCTTTACCTCCCTTGGCGTTAACAATCCTTATTTCTCCTGATCTATCGTATAGTGTTAGGTCTCTTATTTCCAGGTTAACTATCTCGCCGACTCTAATCCCTGTCTGTAGCAAAAGTTGTGTAAGAGCATAATTGCGCTGTTTTGTCCCATGCGACGAATGGGAAGTTACCGATAACAGTTTGTGAATGTCATGCTTGGTTAATGCTTTAGGTTGCGTTCTTTTAATCTGTCTCAGGAATTTTATTTTTTCGGACGGATTCTTCTTGATGCGTTTCTGACCGGTCATGAATTGAAAGAAATTTCTTAAACTTTGAATATTTCTATTAATTGAGGAGGCTTTCTTTCGTTGATTATGAATTAAATAATCTTTGTAGGCATTTAAGTGGTAATGGGTTACTTTTTCGATATTTTCTGAAAAATCTATTTCTCGGTACCACTTATAAAAATTTTTTATATCCGAAACATAGTTTTTTATAGTGTTGTCACTAATATCTTCAGCAACCATTTTTTCTTTAAAATCATTTAATAATTTATCTAACATGGCTAGTTTATATTATACGAATAATAGGCTATGGCGTTAGCATATATGTTTGGTTCGCATAATACAAATAGTTTCTTTATTAAGTTACGTATAAAACGTATTATACGTACTAATTATACGAACTAACAGAGCAATTTTGGACAATTTTAGACAGTAAATAATTATTAAATGTTGTTAATATATCAAAAATGGAGATTACGCAAGACTGAACACTGCTTATATCAAGCTCTACAGAACATTGTGCGTATAATACACTAATGGGAATTTTAGCACCTATGTTGCTGATAAGCCTATAAGAATACTATAATTTTTACTTTGTCTATGCATTACATGCATAATAGATGCTAGTTCAACATCAAAAATAGCATAGTCCTTAGTTTGGTTGAGCTTTGTTATTTTTGCTTGTGTATCACAGTGCATTTTTTCAATTAAATCGACAAAGTGCTGTAATTTATCTATAGGTTGCCAACCAGTAGTTGTTTTTGACATAAAGCTAATATTTTTATCTTAGTTTTATTCAATATATCAATACTAATTGTATCTTACAATTACTAATAGGCCCCGTGTGGAAGAAGACCCAAAAATGTTGATTTGGATTTTAGAGTTGTTGTGGAGCTAGTAGGCGGAGTGTCAGGAAACAAGCGATGAGGGGCCACTTTGCTTAGACTGGGAATTTTTTAAGTGTCAATGGAAGAACACCCAAAAGTGTCGTTTTACTTTTAGGGTTTCTAACTACAAACCCTCCAAATTTCCGACAAAGTGAAAATGCCTCTTTAGGCCCAGTGAGAGTATTAACCACATTCCTGCGTAAATGTAACATAAGAGAAAACTCTATACCCCATAAGGCTTGTAGAACACTAGATTTGCAATTCAGTCAAAAAATTTTCCCATAAAAGATTAAATTAGCAATGGCAAAAAACGACTACCCTATAATACGCTATAGGTCTTTACCATTAGCAATAGCACGTGCTGTATCTTCTAATATTTTCATATATTGGTAAAATCCTTCATGGGAATCACAGTATTTGTTTAGTTCTTCCTGATTAGCAGAACCGATAATAATTTTTATTTTGGGCATTTCATCAAGTAGTGCAACCATTACTGATGCTTCGTTACCTCCACTAGATAAGATATTTTTTACTTTCTGATCAATAGAAGAGATCAAATTTATTTGTTCAGTACTAAGGGGCATATCAAATTCTAATTAATTGTAAAATTCAATTCTGTATTAACGTATTTATTATGTCTTGCCCACTTAAAATAAACAACCCAACCTTACGAGCTGGAGCAAAAGCGAACTATATTGCCGGAATCACACGTTCCCACCATCTGGGCCAAGAAGTATTGTTAGACTAAGACAAAAAATAAGGACTGGTCGTCATTTCGTTAGACAATCTAGAGCACCGATCAACAAATGGAAGGATTGCAGAGGAAGAAAAGTGCCTTATGCAGCTTAACCGAATGCCATTGTCTACCACACAGTGCCTACCAGTTTACTTTTTCGCCTTCTCGCTCGAGTCTTTGCAATCCTTTTACTAATACATTCAAAAAGAATTCGCCAAAGTCCTTGCCAAAATCGTCATCTATAGACTCAACGTTACCAAAACTCCAGCAAACTATTGGACATTCTCCTTCTTCATCCATGCGTGCTGTGTCTAAACAAAACTTCTCACCATTCCCTAAATCATAGACTACAACAAATGATTCTGGAAATTTTGGATCCTCGTTAATTTTTCTTTCGTCTAGGGTATTACAAATTGTATTGTAATATAAGTATATATCTAGATTTGAATAATCTAAACCATAAATTTCTGACGCATTTATATCAAATATTCCATACTGTTTTAAAAACTCTCTGTAACTTTTGGGGAAGTTGACACCTAAAATATTTTCAGCTTTTACTATTTCTGATTCATGTTGAGGGTATGTCTTCACTAAAATATTAGAGTTTTTTTCTATTAGTTCCACGGCTTTTTTATAATTCTGATAACTCATGTTACTGCTTTTAAATTACTTGATTTCAAAATCTTTAGCTCTCTCTGGCCAATAACCATCACGCCAAGCATCAAACCGAGCTCTATTGACTGGCTCAAATCCTTCAATAGTCTTCTCTGGGAGTTTTTGATAGGTATGAATAATTTTTGTATTTTTCTGATGAAAACTCGCTGTCATTTCTGCAATTGAACCACTATCATCTTGAGTGGTATGGTGCAAATTAATTGGCTTACCATCAGGCCCAATGGGAGCTTTACCTTGTTTCATTGCTTCTAGGTTTGTACCGTGTTTAGGATGAAATGCATTAGGATCAATCAAGTCATTCCTTTGAAATACCTTTTTGCCATTAACTTCAACTCCTTCTGACCAGTAATGTTTGGTCATTTTAAAAGGAGGCCCAGTCACCCCCGTTCCACCTGTTGCAGGATCGGCTACTCTGGCAACAACTGGTGTCGGGGTTGGTCTGGTTACTGGCGCAAACACTGGACGTTGCAACAGCCTGTCAACTCTTCCGCTGACTACACTTACTGTATTTTTTACTCCTTCTTTTACCACCATCTTTCCTTCGGACAGTAAAGCTCTACTCGCTTCTATGCCTCTGAGTACGCTGCCACCAAGCCCTTGCAAAACCGCTCCACCACCAACTGTTACTGCTGCATCAAGAACGATGTTCGTGTGAACATCATAAAGAAAACTATTGGTCGGCACATCAGCGCTACGCAAAATCATCGAACCTTCTGTATGCTGATAGCTACCAAATGCCTGCTCTAGACCAGACTTACCATAATAGAATGATGCCGTAGCTCCTGCTGCTGCCACAACTCCACTACTTCCACCGCTTGGTACCGCAGCTCCAGCACCAAGACCTATTGAACCAACTATACCTGCTCCACCAATGCCAGCCTTCATCGCGCCGCCAGCCCTAACTGATACCTCATGATTAGAAGAGGCAAAGTCACTGATGCTATCTACAATGCCATATTGAAACAAGTCTGCCGAGCCTCTTGTACTGGCGACTTGCCTTAACTGCTGCTGCTCAAGTAAATGTAACTTACCTCTATCCACTGCCGCCTTAATCTTACTGTATTGCGGGTCACTATGACTCACTCCTTGATCCGCTCTGGTCATGTACATCGCGGTTTCTTTCAAACGCACTTGTTCCTCAGGAGTTTTGCCTATACTGGCCTCTTTTAACACTTCTAGTTCTTTAGAATGTAGGCGTCTGTTATTCTCAATCACACCTGATGCCACAGAAGTCGACATGCCAATTTCTTTAGCATTACTGCCTATTGCAAAAGAGGCAACCGCACTAGCCACTGGAGCAAAATGATTCGACTCTTCCAGCTTTGATGATGGCATCATTAGTTCTGAGATTCCACCACCGATTGCGCCCGAAGCGAAGCTGCCGTCCATTGCCTGTGAGTATAGACCGCCAAGTGTGCCGTGCATGGCTATTTTGCCAAAACCTCCTTCAGCTAGTTTTTGCTTCTCACCAATATCGCCGATCGTACTTTGGCCCAGGGCTAGGATTGACGACAGGCTCTCGCTTTTCCATACATACCCTATATCCTCGCCGCTCATACCTGCTAATCCTGTACGTACGCCAGAGTTGATCACTGTTTGTGTTGCTAGACTGCCTATACGCTGACCGACATCCATACCAGGAGCGAGTTTCGTGGCAATGCCCCATTTCTCACTCAAAGCCCCGCCTAAACTCTCGCCAAATCCTGCTCCTATGCCTGCTGTCAGTGCTCCCAAACCAAGGCTTTTGAGTGATTCTTTGCTGGTGAGGTCTTTGCCCAATTGTGCAAACATTTGATCAGGGGCAAACCTACCATTTAGGCCGCTATTAACCACGCTCACTGCCCCGCCTGAGGCCGCCCCAATCATCAGTGAATGACCAGCCGCCGTACCCATTGCTCCAAGTACATTGCCAGCTGTAGCTGCTGTGGCTGTTGTTACCGTAGTCGTAGCAGGCGTTGCAGCAAACATGCCCCAGCCTCCCATCCATGAGGTCGCAACTCCAGCGGCAATACCAACAACGGCAGTTAGCTCCGCACTCATCGTTGTTTTGCTCTTATGCCATGAATCGTTTGTGTCTGTTAATGGATTCCATACCACGCCATGACGCCCTTCTAAGTGACGCGCCCATGATGGCTTTGCTTGTGCTGCCATATCTATGTTCACCCGCTCGGACTCTATCTCTATGCCAGAGCCTCCACTGCTAAGCTCACTATGCGCGTGAATCCCTCGGCTCTGACCAACAGACTTGGTGGTGTTTGTCCACATACCCTCATCATGGCGGAACTCCGAGCTATATTCTTTTAAACGACTAGCCAATATACTCGTCTTCGCCCCCTTCAAACGCAAACCCTTCTCGCCCATTAGCTTCGCACCAACAAGCACCTGATTGCCCTCGTTATCTAGCGACAGCTTGCCTCCAGAGGTCAGGCTAGCGGCAGACAATGTCTCACGTAATAATTGGCTAGAATTCACGTGCTTCTTATCACTAAACATGCCGCTGGTCGTATGAGATGAATGTGAATCAACCAGTTGGCTTTCTACCTGGCTTGTTATATAGCTATTACCACCGACGCTCAAGGACATATCGCCTCCGCTGTTAAGACGAGACCCTAGTAACGTAAAGTCACCAGCTACTATCCCCCTAACACTACCGCTTGCATTTATTGTTCCTTGTTTATACGCCACCGAAGAGGTGCGGTGATAATAGTTCTTACCACTGGCATTCGTCCCTTCACTTAAAGCCACTGACTCGTTCGTGAAGTTGCCACCCACCGCAAAGCGTAAATCGCCACTCGAAATCGCTGATCCTCGATTAATCAGATCACCCATAGAAATCATGGTCAGTGGCCCAACCATGTTGATTTTGGCCATCTTACCGACTTTAGTAAAGTAGTTGCGATCATCGCCTATTTGCTCACTTGTTGTTATGTTCTCTATATTGCCCACAGCTTTCAGCACACCAGATCCACCACTGCCAATACTACTGCCAATATTGCGTATACTACCAACGCTATCTAGCTCTAAAGCTTTTGAGGCGTAAATATCACCGCCGTCACTATTAACAATATCCCCCTTGGCTTTCAAACGTACCTTCTGCCCCACTATGCTCGATGTATTGGTAATTGATCCAGCACTTATGTCTATTTCTCGTGCTAATAAACCGCTGGCTTTTTGATCTCGTTTGCTCTTGCCCAAATATAGGCGCGGGATAATTACTTTAGTACCACGTAATTCGATCTCCTCTGCCCATACCATATCATCTTGTAGCTGATCAACATGCTCTTGACTAAGAGCTATTCCTGGAGCAAGCTTCATGTCCTTGCCATAGCGTATGCCGCTCTCGTATAAATTCCTCATCTCAGTCGTATAATCCACCCTTTCATCAAGAAATCCAAGCCCCGTAAGTTCAATCATCTGACGACGTACAATATCCATTTGCTTCATCGAATCACCATAATGCACTTGTGCGCTGCTCTGTTTCTTCGGCTCAAATCCGTCTATTCGTTTAATAAAATTATCAGTGGAAAAGTAAGTTGACATGTCGACAAATACAGGCGATGTTTCTTTAATATAGTACTTACCAGGCTTTTCTGGCTTATACCACTCGCCACCCTTTACTGTTTCTGTCATTTCGGCGTCGTCAAATGTCCATGATATATCTTGCATAGATGACGGGCTATATGCACCGCCAACGCTTATAGCACTCTTACTCTGGATTTCTTGATCAACAAATTCACGAGAAGCTGCTCTCTCTATTGGTGGAATATATGTGCTGGCAATGTCGATGGCTAGTTTACTTAAATCAGCTGTGTCGAGTGATGTTTTGCCAAAACGTGAGCTGGCTGTTATGCCTCTTCTTTCAAGGCTCTGCGCTTGCGAGATTTCTGCCAATGATGGGCCTCTTTTTACTATGGCTGTATCGGCTATACTGCTAGCTATTGGCTGATTCGAAGCTAAATTTTGCGCGCTTACGAGCGACAATCTTGGACTATATGCTGCTATAGTAGATGCACCATCGCCTGGAGCAGCGCTACCTGCCGCATAATTCCCAGCCGCAGCATGACCTATCGCTGAAGGAGCATTGGCTACAGCTTTACCACCACCGCTACCCAAAGAACCGTTTGTTACAGCGCCAGATAAATTACCGCTAATAGCACCACCAGCTTGAATCATGGATGGAATAGTATTTATAGGTACTTCAGTAAAGAACTTTGCTAACGGAGCTTCGCTGGGACCCCACTGCGTCCATGAAGTTTTACCTTTCCAATCCTTTTTCTTCTGCCTATCAATGCTCCTTTCTCTAGGCTCATGATATGTATGTGCCAATACGGGAACATCCTGATTAGTTAAGAAGGTTCCGGCAACATTTATATTATTACTGGCTGCAATCACCCCAGCACTGTTATTTAAATTTACTCCTGCACTAGTGCTAATATTCCCTCTAGAAAAAATTACGGGAGCAATTGGATCAACGGATACTAATGTATCGGCGTAATTAGATTTTTTGGTTATTATTGTACGAAGTTTCTGACGATGGTAATTACCTTTATTAACCTCAGGTCCAGTTTCTTCCCAAACCCTTGTTGGCATATAATGATGTATGTGACCCTGGTCGATCCTAGTAACATTATAACCCCTGTTATTCAGAATATCCCTACCAGCTGTAATTGATAGGGTACCAGCACCAACTAAGCTTATTTCTTGCTTGTTTACTACGTCCGCGGATGCATAAAGCACCATAGCATCCATGGCAATTATTCTGTTATTATTAGTAATATTACCGCCATTTGCTCTCAAGTTTATTGTTCCACCATAAATCGCGTTATTGTTAGTGATCGAACCTGATTGATTGCTAGTTAGCACTCCTACTGCCTGTAATATATTACTGTTACTCAAGCTACTGCTATAAAGATTCGCAGCTCCATGCGAAGTGATGCTACCAGTGTTGGTAATATCACTTCCACCAGCATTCACAACTAGTGTAGCGTTTGATACCATCGTTCCGCTATTGTAAAGACCGCCATTAATTGCCAATACATTTTGTCCAGCTAATGTCCCAGAATTAGTCATATATCCTGTAGCTGTGACGCTACCACTTGAGTTCATTACGCCACTATTTGTGATGCTACTTGCACTCGCATCAACGCTTGCCACGCCATAGATTCCACCGCTATTTGTTAACGCTCCTCCTATAGCTCTAAGATTACTAGCTCCTCCAGATATAAAATATCCACCATAGTTATTGCTAACTCCATTAGCAGCCGTAACATTAACTGAATTCGATCCAAAAATAGTTCCGCTATTATTAAAGGCTCCAGCAGTTGCATTGCCAGTAAAATTCCGCGTCTTAATTTTGCCATTGTTTGTAATAGAGTGCGCCGTTAAAGCTAAATCCGCACCAGAGAGTTGCAAATAGTTACTGTTGGTAAAGCTTCCAGCAATCGTAATATTAGATGTTCCTTTATTAATCAAACTATTTGTTGTTAAATTAGTTACATCCAAAGTTAATGTACCATCAAGCTCAAGTAATCCATTATTGTAAAAATTGGTAGTTTTGATGGCTAAATCGCTACCTTTAAGCTTACCAGTGGTGACAGTATTAGTAATATTTCCAATACCAGCTATTGCCTCCATCGCTCCAAACTCAATCAAGCCACTATTTGTAATCGTTGGCGTATTGCTAAAAGTAATTTTGTTTCTTACCTTTATATAATGATCATTTTCTATCGCCGTGCGCGAACTAAGCTCCAAGTCCCGAGTATCTATCTCCCCGCTATTAGTGATTTTGCCTGCTGCCATCATTCTTATTAACGCATTAGACTGTATTAACCCTGAGCTGCTTATTGTTCCTGCTTGCGCATCAATTGTTCCATTGCCCGTAAATTGGATATTTTTGCTATTGACAATGCCTCCTTCCTTAGCGGTTATATTAACTTCATCCCCTTGCATAAAGCCAAAAGGCAGTTCAGTAGACTGATTCTCGATTTTATTTGCCGTAACTTCTAGCACTCTACCAGCTAAAACCTTGCCATCTATATTGCTAAAATCTCCTCTATCTACATCAATTTTAAGACCATAAGCAGCTTTTAATAGTCCATAATTTGAGACTAATCCATCAGCAGTGATTGATAAATCGCCAGCTATCGACTCTATTATTGCTCTATTAGTAACAGCGCCTTGCCTTGAGGTAATTGCCACATCACTTGGAGCAAAAATAATTCCCGCATTATGTTCAATGCTTTTTTTTGCTAACAAGCTTGCTTTATCATTTTTAGAAAATATTCTCCCAGAGTTAGATATAGAACCTTCTTGGCTAGTTAAAACTACAGAATCATAAGATTCTAATGTACCACCGTCATTAACAATATCTCCCTCAATATCAGCTTTAATATCTTTTAATATAGAAAGCACAGGACCTTTATTTGTAAATGTTCCACCCGTACTTACCAGTCTTACCTCGTTCTTAGCCTGTATTATCCTGTTGTTCTCAATATTATCTCGCACCTTTATATCCGATACATCTTGCGCAGAAATAAGCCCATTATTTACCATACTCTCAGCTGGAGAATATCCGTCCACGGCACGAAGAGATAATGCTCCAATACTCTGCACTTCTCCGCTATTACTTACCGCACCATCAACACGCAGTTCCAACGCTTCAGCAGCGACAATATTACCTGTATTACTAAAATACCCAGCAGTTTCAACTTCTATCTTACCGTCGGATTCAATATGATTATCTGTATTTTCAATACCAAGAGCCGATTTTATTAACAATGCAGCTTTGGCAATAATTCCACTTTTATCGTAAGTCCCTGGATCACTATTTATGTTTGTAACCTTGCCATTATGGCTGGTTATAGTAAGTTTACCTGTTGAATCAATAGTGCCCCCATCTATATTTTGTACATCCCCTTGAGCAGTTAGAGTACTTATGCCACCAGCTAAAAGCAGAGCAGTATTGCTTAAGCCTCCACCACTAGTAATAGCTAAATTAGTTGCCGAAACAGTGCCGCGATTGACAAAATCTGCAACATTATCTATATCAACGTTACTCTTAGCTGCTAGTACGCCACTATTAGCAACTCTCAATCCAGAGTTAATTGCAATATTTCCTACAGAATCTATTTGCTTTGTATTGATAAAATCTTGTTCCGCTACAAAAGTTGCATTACCTTTAGTAGTTATAGACCCATCGTTAGTAATATTTGATCTTTCTGAAAGCACTGCAATTCCATCCTCACCTTGCAATAACCCACCATTATCTACAAAACCTAGTGCTTCTAGCTTTAGTAGCTTATCAGAAATAATCTCTCCTTTATTTGCTACATTACCTATTCTAGATTTAATAGTCATATTATCAGCGGATTCTAAACGTCCTCCGAGCCAGTTTTCAACATCGTCATTTACCTCAATCTCAAGCAAAGCTTCAGAAATCACGCTGCCTTCATTTGTAAAAACACTTCCGCCAACAATCTTAAGATGATCGGCAGATGATATCTCCCCAGCGTTTTCTATAGATTGAGCAAAATCCAGATCTACTCTATCTGCAACTGATAGAATAGAACCTTTGTTTGTCAGATGTCCATCAGACTTTAGCGTTAAAAGCAAGCCAGCTTCTACTTGAGCATCTATCCCATTTTCAAAACCAAGCCTTGACCTTAAGTCTAAACCAGCACCAGCAAGCATTTCACCAGCGTTTCTAATCCTACCTCCTATACTCCCAACCGAAGTCAGGTTTTTTTCAGCTTTTAGATGACCACCGTTTATTACATCACCTGCAACTTCAAAACTAATATCACCGCCCTTGGCATCAACGTCCCCTAGATTGCTATATGACTCAGACTCGAATTTAATAGTAGTAGCTGCATTTATTTTAGCCGTTTTAATGTTTTCTATCCCATTTGTCGCTGCTATCTCTATTGCTCCGCCAGCAAGTATTATGCCTGCATTAACCGCATTAGCTCCAGATTTAACTGTGATGTCTTTTGCAACTTCAATGTGACCAGTATTAACTATATTGCCACCAGCCTCAAGCTCTACAGAATCCTGTATTGATAAAATATTCGAGCTACCATCATTCGATATGAGACCGCCAGAAGAAGTGATCTTTATCTTATTATTTGCCAGGATCAAACCTCCAATATTGACAAAATCCTTTTTAAGAGTAATGGTCGCCGTATTTTCCGCATTTATAGAACCATTATTATTAATCAACGACCCATTATCAGAAATAATTTGCAATGTTGCCGAGTGAATCAAGTCGCTATTGCTTATGTCACCTCTTGCCCTAAGATTTATATCCCAAGATACTATATTGCCAGTATTAGCTATCTCACCAGCTACAGAATGGATCTTAACACTATGGTTTTCTCCGAACATAACGCCGCTATTAACCACATCTCTCGTTGAATTTAGCAATATATTGTTCGTAGCTTTTAGCAACCCACTATTTGTCAATCCTAAGCCAGATGTTACCTCTATCCTATCGCCACTATCTACATTGCCAGAATTGCTAAACTTACCGTCCGCTTTAAATTGACTCGATTCTGTTGAGGTAATCTTGCCTTTATTCTCTATATCCCCACTAGTGGTAATATCAATCCTGCTATCCGTTGTGATTATTGAATCAGCTTCCCCTTTAAAACTACGCCCCTCATCCAGCTCAATACCAGTTTTCGCATATAATGTTCCGCTATTGTTAAAGTCATCCTTATATGTAAATGCTAACTTGCTACCCCAAGCACCTATATTTCCTCCATTGTCAATTGAGCTTAAAGAAGCAATTACCGCATTACCTAATTTAGTCTCAATATTTCCCTGATTTGAGATAGAGTAAGCTCTAAGCTCTAACCCTTCAGCTCCTAAAGCTACTATTCTACCTTTGTTGTCAAATGCACCAACAGATTGTAACCTAACCTTTTCATTTGCTTTTATGGTAGCAGTTAGCTCATTGTTTATACCATTTGTCGCTGCTATTGCTATTGCTCCACCAGAAAGTAGTACACCTTCATTGGTCACATTATCTTTGGATTTAAGCATGATATCTTTTGCAGCTTCAATGTGACCGAAATTGACTATATTCCCAGCAGCATCCAACTCTATAGTTTCTTGTTTTGATATAATATCTGATTTTGTATCACTCGATATTTTACCTCCAATTGAAGTAATTTTAATTTTGTCATTCGCTATTAATAAACCATCATTAATAAAATCTTTTGCAAGCCTAATAGTCGCTGTTGTCGCTGACTTTATAGAACCAGTGTTTGTCAGCTTCCCATCATCAGAAACAATCTTCAACACCGATGACTCAATTAAATCACTGTTGCTTATGTCACCCTTTGCTCTTAAGTCAATATCTCCAGATACCATCTTACCGCTATTAGTAATACCATCATCTTTAGAATCCAGCATTATGCTATTAGCAGCTTTTAATAATCCTTTGTTTGTTGATTCTAAACCAGAGACTAACTTCAACCTGTCTGCACTATCTATAGTGCCTCTATTGCTAAACTTACCGCCAGCTGTAAATTGACCTGATCCAGACAGTAAAATCTTACCTTCATTTTCTATATCACCTTTGACATTGACAAAAAAATCACCGTCCGTTTGAATCTTTGAACTAGACGCAGCTTTAAAGTTTAACCCTTCATTAAGCTTAATGCCGCTTTTTGAATATAATGTTCCACCGTTGCTAAAATCATCCTTATAGGTAAGTGATATAAGTCCACCTTTAGAGGCTAACTTACCACTATTATCAATTGAGCCAACAGAAGCAATTGCGATATTACCTAGATGACTAGCGGCAACAATGCCTTGATTGCTAACGGAATGCCCTATGATGTTGATATTCCCATGACCTGAGGCTATTATCTTTCCTTTATTATCAAGCTTTCCTGAGGAAGAGTTTAAATCAATGTTTTCAGTCGTTACTAATATAGATCCATCTTCTATTGTAATTGCTTCTTTGACGTTATAAGAAATATTCCTTGCCGCACTACTCTTAGAGCCACTAGTTACAACTATCCCATCGTTTTTTGACTTTAACCTAATGTTGGCATTTGACTTTACATGCCTATGTACTATTTTTCCGCTGCTAGTAATTTCTATATCGCCAATGCTACTCTCTATATCAGGGGCATTAACTCCAACACCATCTTCATTACTTACTAGCTTGATCTTACCAGCATATAATCCACCAAGTTTCGATGAATCTATAGCAACAGATGGCGCGGATGAATAAGTTTCATTTGATTTAAATTTATCATTTTTAACGTCATATTCTCCTCTACCAGTGATAACTCTTAGCTCTCTGCCACCATGTATTTTCACTTTCAACTCAGTTGTTCTTGCAATAATGTCGAAATAATCTAAATTGGAGACATCTAAATCTCGATCCGTAAATTCAATATTTCCCTTTTCAACATAAATTTTCTCCAAAGATCCAAAGCTATCTAATTGTACCCTACCAGTTGTTACTGTGGCCCTATGTGCATTAACAAACTCACCACCATTTATTGATATTCCGTTTGGATTAGCCAAAATGTAATCCGCCTTCCCGCCAAGTATCTCCTGAGGTCCATTAATTGTTGACCTAGAGGTGCTAGTAACCTCATTGATAATAGTTGTAGCTGAGTTATGTAAATTCGAATTGCCAAGAACAACGCCGCCAAGCTCTGATACTGCATTAGACTGGCTATTATTTATAATTGCTCCACTAGTACCAACATTATAATCTAGGAATTTATTATGAGAAACACCCACACTATTTGGATCATTGATGTTTACTACAGGTACACCATTAGCTGCATTGTCCATGTATACTTTATTACCAGCTGAGCTGTCTGGAACGATAGCGGATGTATTCGGAGATACATTTGCATATGATATAGTGCAATTCGTAAACACCAAAATTGATGCTAAAAAATGTACCAATATAAATCTACATTGAGATTTGAGTGATGCAGACCAAGAGCATTTTATAGATGAGTATGCGAATGCTCTCAAAATCGCTTTTAAGCATTGAATTGGGGTCAAGAGTCCTGCGCTAAAGCTCCCAAATCTTTGGGTCATATGTTTACCGCAAAATTTATATATATGATGTTCTTATGACGGTGGTAAAGAGGTGCTTGAAAAGGTCTTGCTAGTGTTATACTAAAATTTATTATACTACCGCTATTTCTAATTCCCGTTGCTATACCTGCCATTGTTCCACGCTTCTCGCCTACTTCTTCATAATTACAGAAATAGCCGATATCAAAGGCGGTGAATACACTAACATCACCAATAAATTTCTTTAATTTTGCAGTTTTGATACTTGGCAAAAATCCTATTAATTCATTACGAACCAACAAGGCATTATCCGCATTCTCTCTATATTCTTTAAAACCCCTTATAGAACCAAGACCACCAAGTGAAAATTTCTCACTTGTAACAAGTCTCTGCGCACTATACTGACCAGAAAACTGCATGCGATATTGTACATTTCTATCAGCAATCACCACTGGTACAGGTTTTAACCAAGATGAATTAAAATTGATTTTAGTAAAATGTTCCTCTGGTACTCCAAGATCACCAAATGGTGTATAATATCCATTATTAATACCAGTAGTAACGTTCAATCCAAGAGAAAAAATACTCCCAGAAAGCTTGCGTTCATGATTCATGCCAAAGTCTGCTTTGGCAATTTTATAAGATGAGATATCAAGCTTATGAGCACCTAAATAACTATTGTATATATCATTACCTAAACCAATCGAAACAGAGGTCTTACTCGTCCCATTTCTATGGATAAGACGACTGATATCAGCCTTATGACTCTTACTTCCGCCCCTGTTTATATATAAATTACCGCGACTTCGTATGGGATTCCGATCCTTTGATAAATTATAACTATAACTTATATCGTTATATCCGACTGGAACAGATACTCGCACTCCCTTGCTATTACTATAGGTATCTACAGGATCTGCCAAGGATGATCGCCAGTTCAGAGCAAAGGACTCATTTAAACCAAAAACATTGCCAAAAGTTAAGTTACTAAAAGTCTGAAGATTATCCGTGCGCTTAGTGCCGCTATTATCAATACCGCTAACTAAATGCCATTTTTTACCAGGTTCCTTATCTATAACCACTCTCGTAGCACCAGATTTAATGCCAGGCTTAAGACTTATTTTTACATCCTTGGAGTGACCATTATTATACTGATCATAAGTCTGCTCTATATCTCTTAATGATAATATTTGACCCTTCTTTACTGCAAGAAAAGGAGAGGGCTTTTTATACTCTGACTTAATGTCGATACCCTCAATATAACCTTCCTTAACGTCAATTGTCAGCTCACCATGTGTTAAATCTTGCTCTGGCAGCATAACCCTTGATGTTATATAACCGTAACTAACATAATAGTTAGTTAGCTGACGCATTAAATCTTGTATGTCTTGACCACTCAGACAATGCTCTTTAAATTTATCAGTAATTTTTAAAACAGGTTTTATCAGTCTCTTGCTTACTCCTTGCACAATAACCCGATCAACTTGTACACATCTACCATTGGCAAATACGTTATTTGATATCAATGCACCGATTATCAATAGCATAAAAATTCTATTACATTTCGATAGTCTATTAGGCATCGGCTATATTAAACTAACGAGTTAATTCTTAACAGATTCACGTACCATATTCCTATTATAATTACCTATAGTTTCAACCAAAAAGCTTTCTAGCAAAAATACTTTGTATTAATTGTATAATATTCTACTATTTCTATATTGTAATAATATCCCACCTTCTGAACAATAAGTTCTTACGAAATAGGTGATGTGGGTATCTTAATTACCACTGCTTACCTGCTGTAACTTTCTAAATAATAGGCTACCGCCTATTATATCCAACTCTGGAGCAAATTCTCGAGATTTCCGCTATGCTGGTTAAAAATATAATTTAGAGAAATTTATACAATCAAATGGATAGAGCAGCTAAAGAAGTTATAGAATGTATTTTACTAATCTTTGTAGAAAGTTTACTTATTATACTTTGCTATTTTTATATCTTACTATCTTTATAGTTTTCTAGTTGAGTTGTACCTGTTATCTCCTCGTCATAGTCCTCGACTCTAAGTGGTAGCCCGAGGTTATTCCCCATTTTCCTAATTGGAACAACGAGTGACATTGCCTCAAAATTAGTTCTCCAAGGGGAATCTGGTTTATGTGAACCACGAGATACTGCCATACTCTCATCTATTTCATCCCTCCAACAAACCCTAATTTGTGCCTCACCGTTCTCGAGTTTGCTACCGACTCAAAAAGTAAGAATATTTTTAGTTTTTATCTGGTATTTTGATGTTTAAGAAAATACTTGAATCTTCCATGTGTAATCCAGTGCTTGTGGTTTTGATCTGTTAGCTCCTTTCGTTTTTGTTCGTAAATGATAATATCATCTTTAAAAAATACCAAAGTTCGATTATTAATTACGGCTATCGGTTTTGGGAACTCATCATCATATTGCATTTTGTAAATTGTAATCAACTATTGACCCCCTATTGTAATCAACTATTGACCCCCTAACCACATTAAAAATTAGCTAAGTTTTAGCATTTTTGAGCTTAGATTTTTAGTCAATTTAAAAACTAAAATTTAGATCAATTTGCTTATAGTTAAGCTCATTAAATTTGTGTCTTTTATCAACACAATAA
>Ga0164294_10001908_pt1 | contig 19037 bp, 6 predicted proteins | sample GEODES005metaG_FD_111479 | JGI IMG/M metagenome (GOLD analysis project Ga0164294, IMG submission 111479) | Oligotrophic lake water microbial communities from Sparkling Lake, Wisconsin, USA - GEODES005 metaG | ecosystem: Environmental > Aquatic > Freshwater > Lake | place: USA: Sparkling Lake...
CGGGATGCCACGTTGTTACTTGCGCGTCTTGCGACCAAGCCACATACGGCGAGCCTCGCGGCCGCAGGAGGCACGGAGGTCTTCCTCGCAGCTGTGACTGCGAGTTCCACGGAGGCCGACCTGGTGATGCCGGCTGCGATGGTACTCAAGGAACTAGTGACTGTGCCCGTCGGCTTTACGACCATTTTGAACAGCGGTGTAGAGTCGCTGGTTGAGCTTCTGGCCTCCAGAGCGGGCGAGGACATCAAGGGCCACGTTCTGGGCATCCTGCAATACCTGTCGGCTACGAGCGATGGCCGGAGGATACTTGGGCGCTTGGGCGCGCCGCTGCCATTGGTACGTCTCGCTGTCGGCTCAGATCCCGCTGCCCGAGCAGCTGCCGTGTGCATACTATGCGACCTCGCCAAAGAGTCCACTGCCTTCTCCAATCTCATTGAGGCAGGCGCCATTGCTGTGATCGCGAGGCAGCTCAGGAGCGCTGTTGTGGACGAGCAGGAGGCTGCTACAGCCGCGCTAGCACAGCTGAGTGGAGCGGGCGGGCAGGAGGCGGCGGTGCGTGATGGAGCCTTGGAGCCGCTGCTGTCTCTGCTACAAGGTGGCAGCGTGCGGGCACAGAAGCATGCGATGCAGACGCTCTTTCACGTGGCCCAGTGCGTTCAAACCAAGAGCGCTTTGGCATCCCAGGCCGCCGCGGTCGCCCCGTGTATACAGGCTTTGCAGCAATCGAGTGATGCTGAAGTGAGGGAGCAGGCTGCAGTGGTGCTAACGTGCGTTGCGGACGGTGGCTGGCGGGCAGACATCATCTTGGGAGGTGGCCTTGCGCCGCTCGTTGAGCTTCTGAAGTGCGATGCGGTCTCGGCACGCGCAAAGGCTGCACGCGCCATTGCTAGTCTCGCCACCGATCCACGCAGCCATGCAGGTTTGCAGGCGGCGCTTCCGAGACTTGTGGAGCTTGCAGGAGTGTCTGGGGAAGCTCAAGAACCGTCCCAGCTCACGCTGCGCAGGCTCTCGGCCGGGCACAACTCAGAGGTGCGTGCGGCACTCGCCCAGTCAGACGAGGCCACGATGCTGCTGTGCCAGCAGCTGCTGACTGGTTCGGAAGAAGACCAGCAGGCTGCCGTCCTCAGCCTGCTCAACCTTATAGACCGGCCGGAGGCACTCGCCACACTCGTTCAAGGCGGAGGCGTGCCGCCACTCGTGGCACTGGCCACAGTCCCCGACCCGCCGCCGCGCGCCGATGGGCGTATCGACCGGACGGAGCGCAAGAAGAAGGAGGATGTGCTACAGCTGCTAGCAAGTGTTGCAACGGCCACGCATGCGGACGCTGTTGCGCGGCAAGGCGCCACCGAGGTTCTGCTTGAAGCTGTGCAGTACAGGCTGAGCAGTCGGGCGTTGGTGGAGGCGGCCGCCGCCTCATTGGCGCGTCTGGTCATCACGCCTACTGGCCGCACAGCGGTCCTTAATGGCGGCGACGTCACTGCCGTCGTCGAGCTCTTGAATAGCCGGTATGGAGACGTGCCTCAGCACGCCTTAGAGATGATGCGAAGCTTGGCCGAGCAGAGCGATGGGCGGGTCGCGGTGAGCGCGTCGGGAGGTATCGCGCCAATTGTGCGAGTCAGCATGGGCAAGGAGCCACTGAGCAAAAGGTTGGCCAGCAACATTCTGTGCGACCTAGCCAAGGAAACGGAGGCGCTGCCGCTGCTCGTCCGAGACGGCGCTGTCACACCTCTGGTGGCGCAGCTGCGTGAAGGCGGAGCAGCAGAGCAGGAGCCAGCGGTGGAGGCCCTTGCGCAGCTGGTGGCTGTAGAGAGAGGCGCATTCCTGGCCACGTCCGAGGGCATCTTGGCTCCTCTCGTCAACTTGCTGCTCGATAGTGGCGTGCGCGCACAGGGCCTCGCGATGCAGGCACTGCATCATTTGGCGCTGCTCGCGGAGACCAAGAGCGCGGTCGCCTCGGAACCCAATGTGGTCTGCGCCTGCGTCGAAAGGCTGCAGCGCTCAAGCGATATGGTGATTCGAGAGCAGTCTGCCGCAGTGCTCGCGTGCATGTCCGATGAGGGCCGTCGAGCCGACATTGTGCTCGTGGGTGGCGTCGAGGCACTCGTGGAGCTGCTGCGGAGTGGCGACGGCTCAGCCCAGGCGCAGGCCGCACGCGCCATCTGCAGTGTGGCGGATGATCCGAGCAGCCACACGGCCGCCAGCCTTGGCGTCGCGGCCATCATAGACGTGGCTCGAGGTGACGGGATTGCACGCACCGACGCAACGGCGACGCTGCACAAGCTCGCTGGTGGAACCAATGCGCGCGCACTCGCCAGCATTGCGCAGTCGGATGCGGCCATTCGGATCCTCCTGCGGCACCTCAGCGGCAGCAGAACAGAACAGCTGATCGCCGTGCGCAGCCTGCGTCAGCTTAGCACCCAGCAGCCCGCGTTGCGCACGATCGTGGAGGGGAACGGTGTGCCAAGCATTGTAGCCCTGGCGAACAGCTACGAGCCCGGCGACGTGCAGCGCGAAGACTTTTGCTTGATTCTATCGCGCCTGGCAGTGCCACCACACACTGAGGCCGTTGCATCCTCGGGTGCAGTGGAGATCCTCGTCGATGCGCTCATGTGCGGTGGGCCTGAGCTCGTCCGGACCGCCACCACGGCTCTCGCGCGGCTTGTGTGGGCGCCCACGGGGTTTGAGGCGATCTTGCAGGACGGAGTGGCTGCGTGCGTCGGGGTGCTGCACAGAACCGACCTCGGCGTCCAGGCACAGGCCTTAGAGATTCTGCACTGTCTGGCCTCTGCTGGTGAGGATGGACGCGCGGCGATTGGAAAGGCTAACGGCGCAGCACAACTCGTCGCGCTTGCGACGAGGCCTGATGGCGATCCTACTGGTAAGATGACAGCGACACGCATCCTGTGCGAGCTTGCCAAGGAGCTCACGGTGCTTCCATCGCTCATCAAGGCCAATGCCGCCGTGCCATTGGTCGTCGCGGTGCGCGACGGCAGCGCGGATTTGCAAGAAGCTGCGGTAGCTGCCTTGCGCCTTCTCACCGGTGGCGAGCGCGATCTTGCGGCGACGAAGCTGCAGGCAATCTCGCGCGGCGGGCGGCATCGCGCGTGGACCAACGCGTTGACTCTTGCGAGCGTAGACAACGCGGCTGAACAGGCGGTGACCGCCGGAGTGGTCGCGCCTCTCGTGCGCATGCTTCAGTACCATGAGGGCCCCGTTGCTCGTGCTCATGCGATGCACGCGCTGCACAATTTGGCGCGCGCGGGGACGGCACGCCAAGCCATCGCGAGTGACCCCGAGATCATCAGGGCGTGCGTGGGTGTCATCAAGCGTTCGACGGATCCGGTCGCGGAAGACCTCCACACCCCGCACAGCTCGCCTGTGAAGTCGCCAAAAGCCAAGTCGCCCCATTCCATGGGATCCATGGGACGCTCGGTGCGCGGGGCAAGGCAAGCCTATGCCCAAGGGGTGACTGAGGAGGGAGTTGAGGAGTTGAGGGAGTTGAGAAGGCGGTTGTGGACGCAGCCCACCTCGCTCGCCGAGGAGGCTGCAGGTACGCTCAGGTGTGTGTCGGACGCTGGCCGTCGGGGCGACGTCATAGCCCAAGGCGGCGTCGAAGCACTCGTCGATCTCTTCTTGAAGGACGGTAAGCCGCAGGTGCAAGCGCAGGCACTTCGCGCCATGAATAGCTTGGCTGACGATCCGAAGAGTCACCCGGCGCTTACGAGCGCCCTCTCGGTGCTCGTGTATCTGGCCGGCAGCACCTCGGATGGCGACTCTCGAGAAGCGTCCGAGTACGCGACTTCGACATTGCACAAGCTCGCCAGCGGCGGGGACGAGAGCGTCCAGAGGGAGCTCGCTAGCTCACCGGCAGCGACGCTGTTGTTCGTCCGGCAGCTCGATGGCAGCCGTGAGGAGCAGCAGACAGCGGTGAGCAGCTTGAGACACTTGGCAGACCGGCCGGAGGCGCTCCGTACCATCGTCGAGGGTGGTGGCGTGGCGGCGCTCATTGCTGTGGCAAATAGGTCTGGGACAGCCGCCTCTGCGACGAGGGATGCAGCCATGCTCTTGGCGTGTCTCGCAATGCCACCACACACTGCGGCCGTTGCCAGTGCGCGTGGCACGGAGGTGCTCATTGAAGCGCTGCAGACTACAGGCACGCCTCTCACGCTCGTGGCGGTGAGCGCTCTCGGCCAGCTCGTCAAGGAGCCCCAAGGACGCGCCGCCGTCATCCGCGCCGGCGTGGCGCCGTGTGTGGGGCTGCTCGAGAGCCGAAGCGACGAAGTGCAGCTACACGCGCTCCTCGTGCTCCAGGCGATCGCATCCGATGGCCTAGCACAGGCCAAGTTGACGGAGGCGAATGCAGCCGCTCCTCTTGCGGCGCTCCTAGAGAGCGAAACCAGCTCGGCCGTCCAAATGGGCGCGTTGCACTTGATGAGTTGCATAGCAGTGGATGCGCGCAGTTGTCGGCAGATTGTCGAGAACGGCGGTGTGGCTGCCTCGCTGCCGTTACTGTTTGCTAAGGGCGACGCGGCTGCTGAGGATGTGCTCGTTGTACTCGGTGCGGTTGCCACGCACGTGAACAAGGTCGATGCCCTCGGCGATGCGAGCTCACCCTCCGTCATGGGCACCATTGCACGCTTCTGCCGCGGCTCGAATGAGCGCACGCGAGAGGACGCTACGATGGTGCTCGCCCTACTCGCGAGCGACGCAAGGAATGCAGCCAACCTCCTGATCACTGGTGGCGCGCAGGGCCTTGCCCATGTGGCGCGCCATCTCGACGGCACCGCCGCCTCGCGTGCGACAGCAGTCGCCGCCCTCGAAGCGATCGCGCCCTCTATCTTTGGCACCTTCCACGTGTCCATGCTGGGCTCCCCGTTGCTACGCATGCCCCTCTTCTGGACGGAGGCGGTGACGTCCTTCCTGGGCAGCCAGATGGCCCAGGTCTACAAGCAGCTGGGTGCGATCGCCGACAATTTCTACTTTGAGCTCTTCCATCTGTGTGCGCAGATCGCGCTCCGGCGCGCCGACGCCGAGGAGCACCAGGCCGTGCGCGCCATGAAGGAAGTCTTCGAAGCACTCGAGAACGAAACGACCATTGCCAAATGGCTCGCGGGGATCTTTCCGAGCATCGTGGCACGGGTCCGCAAGGACATTGACTGCTTCGCTGCCTTCGAGATCATCGACCTGCCCGACATCGGCCACCTCGGGTTGGAGGTTACCAACCGCGTGCGCGGCATGGCGCTCGCCGAGAAGGCGCTCCGAGCCCTCTACCAGCGCTACCTGCGCGAGGAGCTCCCATCTCGATGGAAGCAGCTCTTCAAGGAGGCGACGCGCACCGCGTACAACCTCAAGTACATGTTCCGCGAGTCGCTGCCCAAGACGAAGGCCAAATTCGTCGAGCACCTCGGCTTCAACCTCGAGGGCAAATCCAAGGAGCTCTTCACACATTTGGTTCGAGGGGCCTTCGAGATGTATCACGGGCTAGTCGACCAGCGCAAGCTCGCCGAGACGGACTTCCTCGACAACCCGCAGGCCCTGATCCAGGTCGTGCGCGAGGGGGCTCAAGGGGCAGACGAGCGCGTGCAGCTGCTGGCCGAGATCGCAGCGAGGTACATGCAGTCGTATGTGGACCAGGTGCCTCCACAGCTGCCGCTCACGCCGCACCATACGCAGATCTGCGCGATGCTCATCTTCTCACAGTTTTTTGAGCAAAAGGAGCGGTGGGCGCGCGAGTATGGCATGCGCGCGGCGATTCTGCAGATGAAGACGGGCGAGGGTAAGTCGATCGTGATCGCGATGATGGCTGTGTACACGGTCAAGCAGCTCAAGAAGAAGGTGCACGTCCTCGAGAACAACGAGGGGCTGCTCGAAAGGGACTTTGCCAACTACAAGAGCTTCTACGAGTCGTTTGGGCTCACATGCAACAAGACGATCGACAGTACCTCCGACATCTGTTACTGCCTCAAGAAGCAAAACAACACCTTCTTCAATCAGCATCTCCTCTCGGGTGACCTTGACCTGACCGGCACCATCCTGATCGTTGATGAAGTTGACGACCTCGTGGTCAACGAGAAGCCGACCCTGCTCTACCAAGCCAAAGATGATTCGCTCACGCCCCACTACAAGGCGTGCTACAATGCGCTCATTAAGGGACAGGACCGCCCAGCGAAGGTGGACAGCCCGATCTGGAACGATGCGAAGCGTATCAAGCGCGAGGCCGATGCAAAGGTGCAGGGCGTGCACTTCCAGCTGGGCGAGCAAGGGTGGATCATGCTTGAGGAGGGCCCGGATGGATCCGCGCGGGTGCCCAAAGTGCCCTTGTCCGATGACTGGCTTGTGTTCAAAAACTATGAGGACTTCAGCATGGAGCCGGCGAAGAACACGTTCCGCAGTTGTCTGTGCACGCCCTTCATGTACCAAAAATGTGGGTAGAGCCGAAGAGTACCCTCGCCAATGCCGATCACGCCCCCGCTCTCTTGCGCCGACGCGCGCTGCGGATTCGTGCTGACGCCATTGTATGCGCATGACTCTCGTGCTCGCGTCAGACTCGTGTATTTTTGGCCTGACCGGCTCGGTTGGGGGTGAGGCTGAGCGCCAGTACATTCAGAAGACGTACCAGGCGGTGCCGTATGAGGTGCCGCAGTTCTTGAAGACGTGCGATGCGACCACCAAGGAGGATGCCACGAATCTCGGCGTCGTGATCAAGGAGCGCTTCTCGGAGAAGATCCACGAGGTTGTGCAGGCTGCGCGCCAGTACCACACTGACGTGCCCGTGCTGATCATCACACGTGGAGCCGAGAAGGACGAGCTGCCGAAGGTGGTGCGCGCTCTGCTCGAGGCGCTCACCAGCGATCCGCGCGAGCGCATGCGCAACCGAGAGCGCATGCGCGCCACGGGCGAGTTTCACAAGCTGTGCAGGTTGACCAAGATGGGCATGGCGTCGTTCGCTGCCTCGCCGCCGCCTTCGACGGGCGCCTCGCTTGCGTCGTCGCCCATCAAGAGTAGCCCTTCCATCGCACCATCGATCGGGCGTGCCACATCAGTCGGCCAGGCCATCGAGCTAGCCGACACCATAGAACTTGATGAGCACACTGAGCTTCGGACCCAACTAAAGAGCCCGCCACTCGCGCCCAATTGGCGTTCGGCACCCATCGCCACGCCCAATTGGCGTTCGGCACCCACGCTCACTAGCGTGACGGCACTGTGCCCGCGCATTCAGCTGCTGCAGGAGCGCGACGAGCATGGTCGCTCGATGATCGACGAAGCGAACACGATCATCGACCAGGCGACCAAGCGCTGCTATTCGGAGAACCGCGAGCCTTACTTCCGCGTCACCGTGACCGACTGGTTTGGGGGCCGCGGCCACGACTTTGACTGCCTGTCGGAGCACGCTAATGCGCACGGTGGCATGCTCGTGATTTGCACCTCCATTCCTGACGCGCGTGAGTGGGCGCAGTGGAAGGGTCGCACGGCGCGTCAGGACCGTCCCGGTCAGTACCTGGTAGTGCTCTGCGCGGAGGACGAGCCCTTCTGCAACGAGCCGGGGCTAGCCGAAAGCATGCGTAAGCTTCCACCCGACCAGATCATCGAGGCGCTCCTCAAGCGCAAGGACGCGGTGACCGCGGCGGCGCTCAGCAGCTTCGAAGCGCAGCAGGCGCGTGGCGCGTGGCAGAACGAGCTCTGCGAACGCTATTTCAAGAGACACCCGCGGCGTGCAGACACCGTGTGGCCGTCGATCGTCGCGCGCAAGACGGACATGAAGCTGCGCGACTTGCTGCAAGTCCCTTTCGAGAGCGGTGCCAAGATGAAGGAAGCAGCACTTGAGAGGCTGCAGGTGGAGATACAAGGGCCACCCGGCCACTGGGGATGGGCCCCCGACGACGTCTTCGGCATTGAGCCTAAGCGGCAGCAGATGGCGGTTGTGTTCTTGATCGATCGCACCTACGAGCAGTTTCTGCAGGCCGTGGTGGACGCTGTGGTGAAGGTCTTCGACAAATACATTGTCGAGGACGACTTGGTGGGTTACTACGGGTTGGGCTTCTCCGAAATCTTTGCAGTGCAACCCAAGGGGGTCGGAGAGCAGGCTGCCAAGCTGCGTGACCAGATCGTCAACTCCGTCCAAAAGGGCGGCGAGCCCCACGTCTACTCGTCGATCAAAAAGTGTCTCGACAAGCTGCTTGAGGTGGACAAGTCGTACTCCAAGTGGCTCGTTGTGCTCACCGACACAGTCGATTTTGAGTGCTTTAACGCCAAGGGCATCAACGACAACATGTCGCCAGTCAGGGCCTTGACGGCCGTCAACAGTCTGATCCAGGAGATGCAGGAGATGCGTGGGCTTCACCTCGTCATCATCGATGCTCACGGTATTGCAAATTTCAATGCGAAGCACACCATGTGGCCCACATGGTCCAAGATGTCGCAGCGGTTGACCGATGATGTGGGTGACTCCAACGTGGGGCTCAACATCGAAGCCACCAATGTGAGTGAAATAGACGAAGCCTTTGAGCGTGTCGCTGGAGCAATGACAGGCGGCGCGGCTGGCTGAACTTGAGGCTGAACTTGGGGCTAACATCGACTTGAGGGCGAGCGCAGCGCCGCTGGCCGAGCTGCGGCTGGGTGGCCTCATGCGAGAATTTCGATTTCATCTGCGATGAGCGATCTCGACTGGATGATCGACTCATCGACATCTTCACCCTTAGTTTCAATAATACTGAACGACAGTGTAGAGAGTGTAGCAGACTACTGACTAAATCAATCTAAAATGGTTTCACGGTTAGTTCACGGTGGTCGGTGTGGCCGTCTTTCCCTTGTCTTGCCTCCGGGGACGTCCCTTCGCTCGACCACCTGGTCTGCATCAATATGGTCCGGTCTGCGCCGACGGCGACGCTCTCCCTTCGCTTTCAGACGTGTGCGGATGCGCGTGCCCGGCTGAGACGCCATCCAACCAATCCGCGAGCTCCACAAATCCCTCCGCACGAGCCATCGATGCCGGCGTATTCCCGTCACGATCCGCTAGCAGATGCGCCGTCGAGAGTCCACCTTCAGCCGAAAGCAACCACTCGCAAACAGCTCGATTGCCCTTGATGGCCGCCTTGTGTACGGCCGAGTGGCCATTGCAATTGAGAACGGCGGCGTTGAGACCGCAGCCGCGCAGCCAGCGGCAAACATCCACCGCGTAGGTGCTCGGGGACTGGGCAGCCCACTGAAATGCGTTGCACCCAAAGGTGTTGAGAGCATGCAGGTTCGCGCCGGCATCGTCCACAAGCCACTTGCACACGGACAACCGGCCCTGCCACACCGCCCAGTGCAGTGGCGGGGTGCCATCTGCCATCTGAGCGTCAACATCAGCACCATGGCGAACCAGCCACTGACAAACGCTGAGATGGCCATAGCGAGCTGCCCAGTGCAGAGCGGTACGCCCACCGAAGCGGCTTGCCGGTTGGCTGGATGTGGGCGGTTGGCTGTAGCGCAGATTCGCTACTGCCTCGCGAACCCATTCGCGGCATTGTGCCTCGGAGATGGGCAAGCGTTGCGATTGCAGCGTGGGCGGCAGCGTGGGCGGCGGCGACGACGTCGATGACGGTGCGATACTCGTCGCAACGACCTTCGCAGCAGCTACCGTGTCGATGGCGGCGACATTGGGGTCTTTGCTCAGGGCACCTCGCGATCCGCCGCGTTGCCCTTTGCCAAGGTCGTATAGTACCAAGACACCATATCCACAATTGAGCCTGTCGCTCGGTCGATAGCCCGGCACCAGATCGCCGATGATCGCACCGGCCTGGCTGTGGAAGAGCAGCCCAGGGTCGTTCATGTTGGCCACGTGCTCGGCATACGGAAGCCTGCCGTCGAAGCCGCGGCAGCGTGTGACTCCACAGACCAAGTCGAGGGCCGGTTCGAGCCGCGCAACATGGCAGACAAAGTCACGCAACGCTTTGCCGACTGAACGACCGTCCTCGAGAACCGCCGCCTCAGGCCGTTGCACAACTCCGAGCAAATGTAGAGCGCACCCGTGAGGCTCGTGCAACGCGAGCTCCGCCTCGCGAGTTGTCGTGAGGAGGGACTCGTAAGTGCCAATGCGTTGCGTATACAGAGCTCCGAGGAGCCTCCCCGAAACCGACTCGGCAACATAAGAAGCGCGCCCGTACGGATCGAGAGCAAGGCGTTCTCGCAGCGTCGCCTCTGATGCAGCGAGCCCCTCAGAGCCCCAACAACCTTCGAGCTCGAGTAGCTCGTCGAGATCGGCCGTCGTAGCAAGACGCACACGAACATTAGCTGGGCGCAGCCGCTGCAGCACGATGCGCGTATAGGGCGAGTCCTTCGGGTAGGTTAGCACGCCCGCCCCTGCCCTGCTGCCCTGCCCCGCCCTGCTGTCTGCTGGGTGCAGCAGCGCCGGCAGCAACCCTGCCGCCGCCGTTGCAAGAGCAAAGTGCGCCGCGGGCACGAGAAGCTGGCCGCTATGGCTTTGAAGGCAGTCAAAGTGCAGAGCTGTGGCTTCGTTCATGTGCCGTTGGGTCGAGGCGATGTCGAGACAATGGACCTCGAGCACGAGGAGCCCATGGGTACCCAGGCATGCTGCCCACCGCTCGAAGTGTTCTGTGAGGCATTGAAAGGCCTCCGCCGGCGTGATCAGGCGCCCAGACGCGGTGTCCACGTGGCACGTGTCGGCCTGGGCGGCAATAGCAGCCGCTGTGGCTGATGGAGCTGGCACAGTGACGACGTACGGCATCTCGTGGTCGACAAACGAGCGCACGTGCAGCACATCGTCCCGATGCACTTGAAATCGGTCTTCAAGAGCAGCCTGGAGCGGAGCTGGGGAGCCCAGATCACAGGCCAAGGTCGTGTGCGGTACATGCGCAGTTGTGAGCGTGTGTGCTGTTGCTCCGAGAGCGGCAGCGCTCAGATCAGCTCCGACAACGGTGAGCGGGAAGGCGTCGAGGTGCTGGCCACGTCGCGTGTGGGACTTGATGAAGAGATAGATTGCCCGCAGCAGCGTGCCGTCGCCACAGCCCACGTCAACAATGAGCCGAGGTTGAGCCGCCATGGGCTCGGCGTCGAAGATGGGCCGGATGTGAACGCGGATGAGATCGTCGAAGTAACGGCGGTGCATGAAGCCAGAGCCGAGGACGTTGAGCCGCCGGTCGACCCACACCTCGTGCTCACCCTCGCGCTGAAACACCGCCGCTGTCTCACCAAACGTCGCCTCGCCCAGCCTTTGGAGCAGCGCACGGTAAGACACGCACACTCCAAAGGCAGCGCTGCGCTGCAATACGAAGCTGCCCGCGTCGCTCAGCGATATCCGTTGAGCGCTCGAGTCATACGCGCCCCAAGCCCGTGCCGCAAAAAACGAGCCGATGCTCGCCGCGGTCTCAGCCGTCATCGATTGAAGGCTCACGGAAAGCAGGGCGGGTGCAAGCAGTGGCGAATCGTGCGAATGGTCGCTCGTGGCGTCGCCACCGAGCACATGCCCAGCGCCATCGCCGTCTAAAGCTGCTTCATCGGCTTGCATCAGGCGCAGCCCCAGCAGCAGGGGAGCCAGCACCGCCCCCGCGAGCATCTTGGCAAGGAGCGGTAAGTGAGCAGTCGCAACACCGCCACACCACTTCCAGCCTTCAGATTGTAGCGTCTTGAGCCACTTGGCAAGGTGCGGAAGGCGCCGTCGTGGGCGCCAGTTCTCCCCGCCCCACGGTGCACCCGGCTCCGAAACGCTATCCTGCCCGCCCGCGACGCCGTACACGTCCGTGCACAGCTCCGCCAAGGCGCTCGCATTTGCCACCTGAGCCACGGTCGCAGTCGTGCTGTACTTGCCGTGGTCGTCGCGCGTCACCCAACCAACGGCACATAAGGTCCGAAGCATAACCGCAAGGTGGCCGGGATGGGCCCTGGCCAGTGCGCAGAGCTCGCTGAGGCTCAAGCGCGGCGATTGCTGCAGCATCTGCAGGGCTGCGCGGCTGTGATATAGCGTAGCCGTCACTGCGAACCCATGGGGCCACAGATGATAGTCCGTCGTCTGAATGGTCGACAGCCTCTCGCAACTGGGCTCTACATCCGTTTCAGCCGGCGCCTCCTGCGCCTCCTGCGCCTCCTGCGCCTCCGGCGCCTCCTGCGCCTCCGGCGCCACCTGGTCCACCTCCGCAACTCTCTTCATCTCCTCCCACGACTCACGATGCGCACAAGTTGACGATTGCGACGATTCGCACAGACGCGCTGTGACCATCGAATGCATGTGGCGAGCAAGCTCGTGTACAGTCGGGTGCTCGAACACGGCATCGTCGGCCAGCGTGACGTGCGGATGCAGCCTCGCGTTCAAGGTGCGCACGAGTTGGAGGACGTCGAGGGAGTCGAGACCTACCTCACCAAAGGCGGAAGAGTCCTCGAGGACCGCAGCTGCGTCTTTTGCAGAGCCACCCTTCCCTGCGTTTGGCTGCTGATAGGTTACGGACGCTCCGTGCGCATGCAATAGCTCGCAAGCGGCTAGGTGGCCTCCTGCCGCAGCCCAGATCAGCGCGCTTGAGCCGTGCCGATCGGCCGCCGTCTGCGGCTTCCACCCGGCTGCCAACAGCGCCTCGAGCGTTCCCAGATCGCCGTCGCGCGCAGCTGCTAGCCCTGCCGGCAACTCAGCCGCCAGTTTGGCGGCCATCTCTGCGCGCGCCGTCCCGACGCGGAGTAGCACGACCTCGTCGACTGCGAAACGGCCGTATGGCACTAAGGCCTTGCACGCCGCTGCTGCCGAGGTTCGTGCGCTCTCGTAACTCGTTTTATGCTTAAAGTTCCAGTGCTCGCGCAGCCCGTGCGCTCCCGAAAAGAAGTCGCCACATGCCGTGCACTGCACCAGACCGGATGCATGCTGACGGCACAGGTGCACGCGCGTCGTCAGGACTAGGCAGCCATCCCGGCGCGTGCGTGCATCCGCAATGGTCTGCCTAGCGCCGTCAGGAAGAGCAGAAAGCAGCGCCTCGCCAATGGCACCGGCGCTGCTGTATTCACGCTCGCGCATGATCCCATAAGCCGAGGTGACTACCACTCGAACGGGCCCGCGACCGCGCTGCTTTGCGAGCAGCCTGCCCCAGAGCACACTCGGAGCCCGGCAAATGTAGTCCCCAGCAGACGCTGATGTCTCGTTCGCGACCACCGCCGCACGCGGTGTGGCCCAAAGCTCGTCTAGATGCTCAGATGGAGCAATGTCACGAGCGGCCTCGCACAGCCACTGCTGGACTCGAGCAGCGAGGACCAGCGCCGCGGCCTGTTCATCCATCGCATCCATGATTGACTTGACATGTGATTGTGTTGACTTGCAAGAGAAGATGCCCATTCAGATCGGCTTTTCGACTCTTTGAATAACGACCCTACTCAGGCGTCTGCGCTCCGTCTAGCCAATCTGAATGACTCTGCGCTGCGATGACTGTCAATTTTTCTAATCATTGGGGATTGGGCAGCGGAACATGCCCTGGCGCAGCTGAACACCCAACAGTTTCAGCCACCAAATTATACCACGAGCTGATCCAGGTAGTAAACCAGACTCCACGACGGGCCCACGGGCGCCGCATCAATGTTTAGCCAGGATGCATGGATCAGCGCGCGTCAAATTGATCAGCTCGCGGAACGCTTTCTCGAGAGCTGCGAACGCCTCGTGCGCTCCCTCGAGGTGGCATTTGTCCGGGTGAACGAGAAGTGCGAGCGCGAGGAACCGCTTCCGCAGCAACGTGCGCGGCAGCGTGCCTGCACCCGGCTCGAGCCCGAGGCAGCGCCAACGATGGTCGGGATCGCCCTGCCTCCCGAGAATACGCTCAATGTGCTCGGCTGCCGACAGCGCGTCAGCGGGCTCGAAGCGCAAGCTGCTCGAGGGGCTCGATGAGGGGCTCGAGCAGCGCTGTGCGGCCCCCATGGCCTCGCGGTCCTCGTTTTCGCGCAAGAATTCGACCAGCGGTCGGATCTTGTCCTCGATTGTCGTCCGGGCCCCGGAGCTGCGCTGGCGCTTCGGCATTGGTGGAGCCACCTCGGTTGCGGGCGGAAGCGCAGCTGGTGCGCGCGCGGTCACGTGCGCATCGAGCTGCGCGAGGGCCGCCAGCGCCGAGGTCGGCACGGGGTGATCGTGTTCCCAGCGAGGCCCCGTGCTCTTCGTCTGCTCAAATGTGCTAGCGCGGCGTACCGTGATGCTCACGGGTGCTAGATCGCCGAGCACTCTCGCCCTGGCTGTGTCATGGGCCTGCCTCTCCGCCGCTGCGCGCTGACGCTCCACAGCCGCGTGCCGAGCCTCCGCAAGCACGTGCATTCAAGGCGCCCAGGGGTCCCGGGAGAAAGTACTTCATCGATTGCTTTCGACATCGGTTGTGAATCGCTGCAGACGGCAGATGGGCCATTCGCTACACACATGCACACACCAAAACGGAGCGCCGCGCTGGGCTACTTTTCGAACTTTTCCCTCTTGCAGTCCACCTCGCCCCCACTCCCAGTCCCGTAGCGGGGCTCTCCGTGTCAACCACGCCGACGAACAAGTTCAGCACGAAGGCGGCAAGAGCCGTCAATCTTCTCCACCCGTCCCCTTCTGCTGCTATGAACAAGGCTGTTCTGTCTAATGTCGGCCCATATCTCGACGACATGCCAGGCGAAGACTGGCCTGATGAACAGCAACCACCTGATGAGGAGGAGATTCCCATGCAGTCTTATGATACGACTGCGATCAAGCTAGCCAAGGCAACCCGTACACTTACCGATGTTGTCGAAGAGCCTGCTGCGACCTCTCGCGAGAACTTACTCACCCAGCAGCTTGCGCTTGAGCAGCGTCAATTCGAGCGGCTGAAGCACGACTTCACTTACAATCTTTCGCTACTCCGCGAGCGTGACGCGGAGCTTGAGCGGTACGACGTGGAGACGGCGGCATTGCGGTCCGAGCTCGAGGTTCGCGGCCAAGCTCTTGCTGCCGCGCGCCGCGAGCTCGGTGAGCGCGACGCGCAGCTAGCCGAGGAGAAGCGCAAGCTCCAGGCGAGGCGTGTCGAGGTGCAGACGTGCGAGAAGCGCATACGAGAGCTCAGTGATGCTGTCGAGCGGCGAGAGGCTGATGCGAAGCGGATCGACGCTGACCTCGAGGTCGCACGCAAGCAACGGCAGGAGGCGCTCGCTGCAGCGTCTCGAAACAAGGCTGCTGCGGACGAGCAGCGGCAGGACGCGACGAGCGTACGGACCGAGGTGCAGCTGCGCCTGCAGCAGATGCAGCAAGAGCGGGACGAGATGGAGACGAGCCATCAGAACGTGCTCGCCGAGGAGCGCGCGCAGCGCGCCGCCGAGGTCAAGGCCTTGCGTGCCGAGGCTCGCCGGGACGCGTCGGCCTTGCAGGAGCAGATCGACAAGCTGCAGGTCGAGCTGGGCGAAGCGAACAGGCAGCGAGAGGCAGCTCACGATGAGGTGCGCGGCATGAGGGAGGCGCTCACGAGCGACCAGGCGCGTCGCGAGCGGCTGCGCGACGATGCCAAGCGCGCGGCGAGTGCGCTGAGCGAGAGCCAGGCCGAGGTGCTGCGCCTCGTCAAGCGCAACGAGCAGATTGAGCTTGCGGCGAGGCATGCGCACATGGAGCACAAGGCGCAGCTCGAGGCGCTATCCGAGGAGCGCACGCGCGAGGCGCAGGCGGCGCAGCGCACGTTCGACGAGCGCGTGTCGGCCCTCCACAGGCTACGTGAGGAAGAGGTGCTCGCCGAGCGTCGCGCCGGGCACGCGCGCGCTGCCGAGCTTGACGAGGCGCTCGGGAAGGTGAACGCGCGCATCCAGGGGCACGCGGCTGACCTCGCGGCGGCTGAGGAGCGCGGACGTAACCACGCCGTGCGCGCCGAGCAGCTGCTGGCCCAGAAGCAGACCCTGTTACGGGAGGTGAGCTCGCTCAAAGCCGATGCGGTCTCGAGCCGCGAGCGAGCGGACGTGCTCCAGAAGATGCTCACGCAGCGCACCGAATACATCCGCAAGCTGCAGCTCGCCGCAGCACGGCGCGAGGAGCAGCTGACTCAGCATTTCATGGAGGCGCAGAAGCGCTCGCTAGAGGCCGTCCAGGAGCAGCTCGAGGCGCAGACTGGACGCTCCCAGGACCTCGCGCGCCAGCTAGAAGAGCTTGGGCAGATGTACGAGGTCTCGGAGCGGCAGCGCCACCAATGGGCGGCCGCTCTCCAAGGCACGGCGGCAGGCGTAACGCCGGCACTGCCCGCACCGCGGCTGCCTGAGCGCAGTAGCAGTGCCGCTGGGACGTCCCAGCGGATTGCGGAAGTGGCTACCGCCCTCGAGGATGCCGTCTGCCGCTTAAGCTGCCAAACGTCGGCAAGGGCCTCGCCGACGCCGCTGCCGCTGATCACGAGTGAGGCGGACGCGCGCGCAGCCCTGGCGACCAGCCGAGCGGAGGAAGCAGAGGCGGCCGCCGCGGCGGCGCAGCAGGCGGCCATGGCGGCCGAGGCGGCGGCCGAGGCGCGCGCTGTGGAAGCGGAGCGGCGCGCGTCTGAGGCAGAGCAGCGAGCACGCGAGGCAGCAGTCGCGGCCGCGGAGCAGCGTGCGCGGGAAGCAATCATGGTGACGATGGAACCTTATCCGCTCCACCCCATTTCAATCGATCCCACCACGGCAGAGCCCCACCCGCTCCACCCCATCGTGGCTGCCGTACCCTTCGACGCGTACCCTAACCTCTCGGCGTCGCTCGACTCGCCAGATGAGGCGTCACCCGACCTCGCGTCCATCCTACAAGCGCAAGAATCTGCCTTCCACGAATCTGCCGTCCATACCGGTCTGCCCGAGGCTCCGCGCATAGTCGCGCCAGTCCTCGAGGCCTTTCCGCAGTCAGCGTTTACCCAATCGCCCTTTGCGCAGCCGCCACCGGCCACCTTCCCACAGTCAACCTTTGCGCCGCCACCGCCCCCGCCGCCGAGCACGTTCCCGCACTCACCCTTTGGCGCTGGCCCACCCGGACAGACAGAGGGTGGACCACTTGACAAGTTTCTTGCCGAGGGGCTTGCGGCGAAGGAGGGCCTTGAGTCGCCGTCCGCTCCCGAGCCCGCACGAGCAGCTAAGACGCCACTCACTGCTGTGCCCGGCAAACCAAGCGCACCGATCTTCTTCACTGCACCGCCCCCACGCAAGCAAAAGTCTCCCACGGCCGTCCCCAAGATGCCGAGCCTCAATATTTGATAAGAGCCTGCATATCGCTGCGTATCTCCGCTCCGAGAAGCCCGGGATTGCCCGGGTTATTTTATATTTAGCCATCACAACACACTACGTATAGTCCAGTACAAACAACGCAAAGCCGCGGAGGCAAGCGTCTAGCTCAAATTACCTGAGTAATTAATCGACACGGCACGCCTCGAGCAGGAGGATGATCCCATTGTACGCCGAGTGCGTCCCGATCGGCAGCAGGAGTGAACTCCTACCCTCACGCGTGTAGAGGAAGCCGAGCCATGAACCCAGAGCGAAGAGCTGGACGAGGCCACCGCCATCGCCTCCCCGGAGCAAAGCGTTGCCATTTATGGCGTCTATGTGCCACACGGTAAAGAGCAGCGAAGCGAATGCGATCGCAGCGGCGTCGTTGACGCCGTTGCGGCGGAGCGCAGCCAGCAGCCAGCCGCGAAAGATGAGCTCCTCCTGAATGGGCGCGCCGACCAGCAAATCGAGGGCGCGGCCCGCCTCAAGTGGCCTAGGAGCTGGCAGCCACGCCAGATCCGCCATCGAGGACAGAGTCGCACCATGCTCACTTGCGAGTGCTCCGATGGCCATTGAGGAGAACAAGGAGGCGGTCGAAAAGGCCAAGGCGGCGATGACTGGCTTCTCAAGCAAGAGATTCGCGCGCAGCGGCGGCGGCGTGGGCGCGGCCGAGGGGTTGACAGATGGCAGCACACGCCACTCGTCCAATGATAGCCCGCCGGGTGCCGCCTGCTGCAGTGCAACAAAAGCAGAAATACTGATGAGGCGAGCGATGGCAAAGGCCCATCTGTCTCCTGCGTCCACTGGGCTGAAGCCGCAGAGCTGCGCCGATGACCAGACGATCGTATGCAGGAGGAAAAAAAGGCCCGCGTTCACGACCGTGTCCGTGGTGGTCCATGGACGCTTATGGTCAGTTGCTGGACTGGGCACCGCTTCAATAGGGCGAGATTGGAGGGGAGCTGTCGTCGGCTCGGGTGGGACGCCTGTGCCTCCGTCGACGGCCAGCCGTACTCTGGATGCTCGGCTCGCGGGCAATTTATGAGGCGGCAGCAATAGACACGCGAGCGCTGTGACCAACTGGAGCGCCATCATTCGGCGAGCGAGCACGCGATGCGTGGCAACCGCATCTGTATGTACGCCGGTCCGGTGTTCTCGGGTGTCGAAATAAACCATTGGCTGTGTGTGTGAATTATAAACATGGGCTGTGAACGTTAACACGACAGAGTTTGAAAAGATTGTAGCGTGTAAGGGGGGGGAGCCGGGATCACTTACCGGTTCAATAACACTCTGGGGGACAGCCGGAACACACACTTATTGGCACAATTCAGACACGCACTATTTAGCCGCAAATGTATACATGAGGGTCCCCAAGGCTCCCTTTGCCTTGCTGACAGTACTACAGTACCGGGTACGGCTAGTACATCGCCACCTCCTCGTGTGGGAACCACTCGCCGTGGAAATCGGCCGGCATGACGACGGGCGAGTACGCCGTCGCCATGGTTTGCATCGTCGTCGCGTTGAGGACGAGTAGGTACGACTTGCCGCGCTTGCCGTCGAGCATGACACTCAGAACGACGCCATCGTCCTCCGACGTTGCGCCTACCCTTGGCACGAAGATTGGCTCGCTTGGGTAGTGCGAAGCGCGGTACCATGAAAGGCATCTTGGTGCATCGATGGGCAGGTGGGAGTCGGCCCCAGGCGCGCTACATGTACTAGGATCGCCAAGGTCAACCTTCACGATGCCGCTCACGTGCGTCGGCGAGCTGTCGGGCGAGCCAATACCCCAGACGTACCGATATGGCAAGCCATGCTTCCGCTCGTTGAATCGGGGCATCTCCATGTGCAGCACATCGGCGGTCGGGGGTGATTCAAGC
>Ga0164294_10001909_pt1 | contig 19014 bp, 19 predicted proteins | sample GEODES005metaG_FD_111479 | JGI IMG/M metagenome (GOLD analysis project Ga0164294, IMG submission 111479) | Oligotrophic lake water microbial communities from Sparkling Lake, Wisconsin, USA - GEODES005 metaG | ecosystem: Environmental > Aquatic > Freshwater > Lake | place: USA: Sparkling Lake...
GTATAACACCATTAATGTTTTCAGTAACTTTCTCAATTCTTTGTCCATTTACAAAAAACACAGATGATGAACGCATTACATTATTATTAAATCCCGGATTATTAAAATTTACTTGAAATCCTGGCATATTTGAAAAAGGATTGCCTGAATTCATATTCATATTTTTAAAAATATGATTAAATAATTCACTTGGATCCACAAAACCAGGCGGACCATTATTAAAATTATTAAATTTTTCCGGGTTCATTAATAATTCATAAGCTTCCGATATTTGTTTGAATTTTTCTTCAGCTTGTTTTTTCTCTTGGTCACCTAGACTTTGTTCTTGCCTATCGGGATGATATTTTAATGCCATTTTTTTATATGCTTTTTTTATTTCTTCTGGCGAAGCATTACTTTCTAATTCTAAAATACTTAAGCAAGTATTTCTATCCATATATTTATTATATTAGTAAAATAGTTATTAATATAATTTTATATATTATTATTTATATTATTATTGTAAAATTTAAAAAAATATTATTTAAAAAAATATTATATAAAAAAATATTATATAAAAAAATAATTTAAAAAATTGAAAAACTATTTTTTAATTATTTAAAGTTATAAATAAAAAATGGTTTCAATTATTAGATCTCTATTTGGTTATAAAAATACTAATAACTATTCGGAATTAGAACTAGAAAATAAGTTAGAGCATTTTAAAAATGTGTTACAATTAGTTCCACAAAAAGAAGTGAAAATTTGTAATCAAAATTATAATATTTCTAATGAGTTAATTTTAGCAGTTAAGAATTTTTGCGAAAGAAATCAAAATAAATCCAAAAAAATACTTGTGTCTTTATCTGGCGGAGTAGACTCTATGGTATTAATTAGCATTCTTAAATTTCTTGGTTATGAGTTAGTAGGATGTCATATTAATTATAATAACAGAGAAGAAACTAGTGTAGAGCAAGAATTTTTAGAATATTGGTGTAGTTATAATTCAATTAAACTATATGTTAAAAATATAGTTAATTTAAAGCGTAAAAATTCAAAACGTTCTGACTATGAATACGAATCAAAAAAAATCAGATTTGATTTTTATAAAGAAGTTATGAAGAAGGAAGATTTAGGTTTTATATTATTAGCACATCATAAAGATGATATTATTGAAAATATTTTCGCAAATGTGTGTCGTGGGCGTTATATTCTTGATTTAGCAGTTATTAAAGAACAATCAATTATTAATAATATTACTATTATGCGACCATTAATTGAATTATATAAAAGTTCTATTTATGAATTTGCTTCAAGTTATGAAGTTCCATATTTTAAAGATACAACACCAGAATGGAGTGTACGAGGCAAATTTCGTAATAAAATTTATCCACTTTTAGAAGATACATTTTCATATAATATTAAATCTAACTTACTGGGTTTAAGTAAGCAATCTTATGAATGGAATGAATTAGTAATGGGGCAAATTATTCAACCATTTTTAAAATCAGTTGCTTATGAAGAAACAAAATGTGTTTTTAATGTAGAAAAATATAATGCGCATCCATTATGTTTTTGGAATATTGTTTTTATGAAAGTATTTTATTATTATAATAAAAATTGCCCATCACGAAAGTCAATTCAAGTATTTATGAATTCTATTAAAACTAAAAATGTTTGTACTATTACATTATCTGATAAGTGTCTATGTAAAAATAAGAATAATATTATTACTATTGAATTTAGTCTATAAATTTGAAAATGTAAAAATGTAATAATGTAATAATGTAATAATGTAATAATGTATAAATATAAAAATTTATTAATAACTAATAACATTACTATTAATAAATGTCTCCAAGTTCTTTAAAAAGAATAAATAAAGAAATCAAAAATTTTAATGAAAAAACTTATAGTACAAATATTTTCTCACATAAGTTGTTAGCATTTTTAGGAAATCTTAATTTAACTATTATTAGTGTAAAAACAAACAATAATAGTAACAATGATGAATATTTTTTATTAATAAAAAATAGTAAAAATAAAAAACTTTTAGAACTAAAATTTCCCGAATTTTATCCATTTAAACCATATAGTGTAATAAGTTATGATTCTAATATTAAAAATAACTTGCTACATAATGAAATTTCATATTATAAATATTTAATTAATGTTAATAATAAATTACAATTAAACGCAAAAAATAAAAATATATATAAATTTTTTTTTAAAAATTTATATTCTTATCAACCATATTTTTTAGATCTAAGTAAAAATGATTGTTATTGTTGTAATTCTATTACTTGTAAAAATATGTGGTCTCCAGCATCAACTATAAATTCTATAATTTATGAATATTTAGAAATAAGATTTATTGAAACGTATAGTTCTGAAATTGGATACACCTATTTATGTAATATTTATAATAACTTAATGTATAATGTTTTGGGCAAATTGCCTCAGGAAATTATTGAAACTATTTTACGCTAATTTTAAAATATTTAAATTATTATTAATATTAAATTAAACATTTAATATTAATAAATGTTATAAGCAAATAAAATGTTTTCGGATGTAAGAAAAAAAGTATTTAAATATTTAGTAGCATTTAAATATAGTGAAAAAGAACAAATAAAAACCAAAAAACAAGAAATAAAAGCCAAAAAAGAAGAAATAAAAACCAAAAAAGAAGAAGTAAAAACTAAAAAACAAGAAATAAAAGCCAAAAAAGAAGAAATAAAAACCAAAAAAGAAGAAGTAAAAACTAAAAAACAAGAAGTAAAAACCAAAAAAGAAGAAGTAAAAACCAAAAAAGAAGAAGTAAAAACTAAAAAAGAAGAAGTAAAAGCCAAAGAAGAAGTAAAAGCAGAATTACAAGCCAAAAAAGAAGAACTGCAACCACCTAAAGAACCAATACAACTATTACAATCAATAGTATTAGAAGAAGCATTACAAACAAATATTAAAGAATTAGAAGAAAATGGATATACAATAATTCATGATGTATATAATAATGAAGAAATTGAAGAATATAAGAGAGAATTTTTTGATTGGTATAAAAATACCAAAGATGTAGAAAAATTACATCAAGTAATTCATGGAAATGGTATTTTCAAATATTTTGAAATAGGTCATCAGCGATTTACTTGGTTGGCTCGAACAAATCCAAAAATAATAAGTATTTTTAAACATTTATGGAATTGTGATGAACTAGTTACAGGATTTGATGGATGCTGTTATTATCCAAGTGATTATAAAAAAGAGGATATTTATTGGATACATACTGATCAATCATCGCATAAAAAAGGACGTCATTGTTATCAATCTTTTTTAAGTTTAACTAATAACACTGAACGCACATTATTAATATACAAAGGAAGTCATTTACTTCATGAACATTATTTTAAAACTTTAAATATTGATGCTCCGCGAGATTGGTGTGTTTTGGATAAAAACTATGTAAGTAATTTAGAAGATAAAAAAGTGTATGTTAAAGTTAATGCTGGCGATTTAGTTGTTTGGGATTCAAGAACATTTCATCAAAATACTTGTGGAGATTTAAATTGTAATGAAGAACGACTAGTTCAATATTTATGTTATTTACCAAAAAATAATATTAAAAATGATAAAATACAGCAAAATTTAAGACGTGAATATTTTGAAGAAAGATATACTACAAGTCATTGGCCTTATCCATTAACTATTGTTCCATTACAACCTTATTATAACTATTATAACCAAGGTACTAGAATAACTATTGATTATGCTTCATTGCCCAAACCAAAACTAGATGATTTAAAAGAAGAAATTGAGAAATTATTATAAAAAACTAACAATTTAATAACAATAAATTTATTTTATATGTTCAAGAAGCATTAGTTTATTCAAAATTATATCTTTATTAATATATAATTCATGTAATGAATGTGTAAAAATATATTTAATACATAATTGAGCAATAAATATAACAAATTCACGCAAATTGTTTTTTGTAAATACTTTTTCACAAAAATAATAATATAAAATACTTAATAGTAAAGCTTCTTCATCATTATTATTAATTATTTGTTTATCATTAATATAATCAATCATAATAGTATTAAAAGTTCTTTCAATAATTTTTTGATTTTTTAAAGGTACTAATTGCTTTGAAACTTCTCTTTGTGTAGGTTGTTTTTTTTGTATAATAAATAAGATAGTTTTTTCGGGTTTTTTTTCGAAAGTTGGTTTTTTTCGATTAACCATTTCGGCAATATTTGCTGGTGCCGATTTAATTCTTTTCATATAGTTTATAATGTAATTATATTAATTATGAATATATTTAATATAATAACTTTAATTCTTTTTTATCAAATTTTTTATATATTAAATTTATATTAATGGCTACAAATAAAACAAGAAAAAAAAAACATATTAAAAAAGTAGTAAAAAAAGTTTCAAAAAGAGTATTAGCAATGTATAAAGACCCAAATAATGTTTGGGGTAAAGCTAAAGAGCTTGAAAAATTTTGGTCTGATTTATCTTCTGGAAAAAATGTAGTCATTATTTATAAAGACAAAAGTCATAAATATATTACTTTACCCAATAGACATACCAAAAAATATAAATCTTTTTTAAATGACTTAGATAATGATCCTAATATATTATCTGTTTTATCTAGTAATATCTCCCAAGATGCTTACGAATTATATTTATATCCCAAAGCAAAGACACAATCAGTAACTAATGTAATAAAAAATTATACCAAATATTTTAAACCTATTAATTCAACATCTAAACTTAGTGTTCCATATTAATCAATATCAGCAATGTCAGGTTCTTTTGAAGCAGTTGATGGAACTCCCGTTCCTGTTTCTGTTCCCATGCCATACATCATTTTTTCTTGAAGCGGTTTCATTGCTTCTTGGAAATTTTTTAATCTATAGTCATATTCTTCTTTTGAAGCATTTTGATTATGTTCTAACCATTTAACATTTTCATTTATAATACTTGTTAATTTTTCTTTTAGCGATTCATCAATTTGTGATGCGATTTTTTCATCACTTAATGTACCTTTAAATTGATATACTAGATTTTCATAGTTATTGCGAGCTTCAATAGTTAGTTTTGCTTTTATATCATCTTCTTTAAATTTTTCTGCGTCAGCCAACATCTTATCAATATCTTCTTTGCTTAAGCGTCCTTTATCGTTTGTTACCTTAATACTATCCGATTTTCCACTTGATTTTTCACATGCTGAAACATTTAAAATACCATTAGCATCTAAATCATAACTGATTTCAATTTGTGGAACACCACGAGGCATTGGCGGAATACCTTTTAATGTAAATTCACCTAATTTATTATTATCTTTAGTAAACTGGCGTTCTCCTTCAAATACTTGAACGGTGACTGCTGGTTGATTATCAGCATATGTGCTAAATGTTTGTGATTTTTTAGTAGGAATAGTGCTATTACGCTCAATAATTTTAGTCATTACACCACCACTTGTTTCTACTCCAAGGGATAATGGTGCTACATCAAGAAGTAGTAAATCATCAATTTTACTATCTTTAACACCAGAAAGTAAGGCTGCTTGAACCGCAGCACCATAAGCCACTGCTTCATCTGGATTAATTGATTTATTTAATGTTTTACCATTAAAAAATTCGGTTAATTGATTTTGAATTTTTGGAATGCGAGTAGAACCGCCTACTAGTACTACTTCATGAACTTGTGATTTGCTAATTTTACTATCTTTTAAAACTTGCTCTACGGGTTCAAATGTTTTCCTAAAAAGATCACCGCATAATTCTTCAAAGCGAGCTCGATTCATAGTGCTGGAAAAATCAATACCATCAAATAAACTATCTACTTCTAAAGTTGCTTGTGTAGATGCCGAAAGCGTTTTTTTTAAAGTTTCACAAGCACTCTTAAGACGACTAATTGCCCTCTTACTTTCACTTAAATCTTTTTTGTGTTTACGCTTAAATTCTTGAACAAAATGTTGAACAAGACGAGTATCAAAATCTTCTCCTCCAAGACGTGTGTCGCCAGCAGTTGCTTTTACTTCAAACACACCATCTTCAATACTTAAAAGTGTAACATCAAAAGTGCCGCCGCCTAAGTCATAAATTAAAATGTGTTTTTCTGTGTTTTCTTTTGTTTGTTCAAGTCCATACGCAATTGCGGCTGCTGTTGGTTCATTAATAATTCGTAATACATTTAATCCAGCAATTGCTCCCGCATCTTTTGTAGACTGACGTTGAGCATCATTAAAGTATGCCGGAACAGTAATAACAGCACTATCCACTTTTTTACCTAAATATGCTTCCGCAGTTTCTTTCATTTTTACTAAAATCATTGATGAAATTTCTTCGGGTTGAAAATCTTTTAGTTCGCCTTTATAAGTTGCTTGAATAATTGGTTTATTATTTTTATCAATTACTTTAAAAGGAAAATGCTTAATATCATTTTGTGTAGATTGATCGCTATAAATACGCCCAATAAGTCGTTTTGCGTCAAAAATAGTATTTTCCGGATTTTGAGATGCTTGATTTTTTGCTGCGTTTCCAATTAAGCGCTCACTATCTGTGAAAGCAACATATGAAGGAGTTGTTCTTAATCCTTGATCATTAGCAATAATTTCACATTGACCATCTTTCCAAACACCCACGCAAGAATATGTTGTGCCTAAATCAATACCAATAGCAACCATAATATTGTAAATAATCATAATATTATGGTTTTAAATATTTTTTATAAATATTTAAGATTTATTTTTATTTTTTTATTATTTTTATTTTTTATTTTTATTTTTTATTTTTTATTTTAACCTATAAATAGAGTCAAATGTTAATAACTCATTTTTATTTTTATTTTGAAATAAAAAAATAAATAAATTTATTAGTTTTAAAATTAAAAAATCTACTCTTTTATTCATTGTTTCAATATTTGCGGACATAGTTTTGTTAAGAATTTCTAACTTTTTTAAATCATTATTTGAGAGATTTATATTTATGAAATTAGTATTTGTTAGTGACATTTTATTATAAATATATTTATTAAAAATATATTTATAATAAATATTAAAAAATATTACTATATATAATTTATGTCTAGTGAAAATAATCTTGAAACTAAAATTACTAATATGGAAAAAGAAATAACTGAATTACAAGAAAAAATTACTAAATTAGAGGCAATTATTTATAATAATAATGCTAATCATTATAATGATGATTATAATATAAAAAATGAGGTAAATTTAGATAATAATGTTTCTACTAGAAGTATTGATTTTTCAGAACCAAAATTAATGAGACAACACGCATTTATGTTTACTAGACCTTAATTATTCTTAAGTAGTTGTAGTTGTAGTGAGGGGAGGAGATGGTGAAGTAACTAATGACGTTTCAGAAGTTTTTGGTTCAGAAGTTTCTGAGCTTAAAAATGTACGTACTCCGCTACTCGCACTAGTTGCTGCTTTATTTACTCTATTAAAAGCACTATTTACTGCGTTAGTTGCGGCATCACGTACACTAGCAGCTGCGTTAGTTAGTGAGTTATTTTCTGTGCTACTTTCTGTGCTACTTTCTGTTCTACTTTCTGTGCTACTTTTAAGACCTAAAAATTCTCTTATATCAAACCCGCCTTCACCATTATATCTTCTGTTTCCTCTTCTATAGTATATTCTAACTCTTCTAGTTCCGTTAACTTTTCTAGTTCCGTTAACTCTTTTAGTTCCTCTAACTCTTTTTCTTCTAATTCTTCTTCTTGTTTTTCTAGGCATAGTTTATATATAAAGTATATATAAAATATTAATAAAAATATTATAAAATATTATAAAATTTTATAATATTTGTTATAATAAATATGAATTATCATAGTATTACAACATTAATAATTGCTGCTATAATAGTAGAAAATATTGTTCTTTTCATGTTATTTTTTAATAAAAATAGTGGAAAAACTATTAGGCAATATTATAATCAATTTACAATTGGAGCATATACTCTTGATATAACATCCGCAATTATTGGAAGCTATTTAGCTATATTATTAGCACCTAATTTTTATATGCAATTAGTTTATGTTGTTATTATTGGTTTAATTCATGATACTTCTTTTGGGTTATTTTTAAATAGTATTAATACTAAAAGTAGCAAAATACTACAATTTTTTAAAGATTATGCTAAAGAATATGGAAAAAAAATATTAATTGTTGACGCACTAATTTTACTTTCTACTTTATTAGTATCTAATTTTTTATATAAGACTTTATCAAATACTATTATAATATTTTTAGGGATTTTATTTACGTATATTGGTCTATTATTTGTATATTCTTTTTAAAATTATATTGTTGATTTTATTATTATACTATAATATAGTATAATATAGTATAATATAGTATAATATACTATTGTATAATATAATATAATATTATACTATATTAATGAGAAACAAAATAAACAAAAAAAAGACACAAAAAAACAAAGTAGTAAAATATATTCAAAAAGGAGGCTTTAATCTAGTTGTACAAGCATTAACATACAATTTATCATGGGCTTCACAAAAAAATGTAGTTGCCGGTTCTGAAGAAGATTTTGTAAGAAGATGTAATTTTTTAAATAGAAATTGTTATGAAGAGGCATTAAATAAAATAGAAGAATTACATAAAGAAATAAACTTTGATGTAATTGGTATTCAAGAAGTAGAAGACCCTGAATTAGTTATAAAAATACGTAAAAAAACTGGATTACAAGGTTGGTATAGAGGTGCTACTTGGAATAGCAAAGCAAAGGCATATTCCGGTTGTGCTATTTTTTGGAATACTGATTTGCTCGGAACAATGGCTTCAAGTAAAACAATTAATCTTGTCCAACCAGATGATGCGGGTGAATGTGATGCTAGAACTTGTTGTATAATTAACACTACTAAAGATATTAACCTTATTGTTGCTCATTTTCCTTGGTTAAATAATGAAGATGACGTAAGTAATATAAGTAAAATTATTAGTACGCATATTTCAACAAATGGACCTATTATTATTTTAGCTGACACCAACGATTCTAAAACACTAATATCAAAAGAAAATCCTTTAATAATAAAAAACAAGGCATTATCGCACGGATTAATGGAACAAGAAGCAAAAACTATATTAAATTCGTGTTGTTGGCATGAACATAATCATAAACAATATAAACATTTAACTGATACTGGTGATTATATATTATCGGAAAATGTAGAAAATATTAGAATTCCAATAATTAGACCAACAAATTATAAAACTGATACAAGATTATACTCGGATCATATGCCAGTTATTGCTAATGTTATATTAAAGGTTACTAACTTAACAACACAAAGAACTAGACAAAGTAGCCAAAAAAAAAGTTATAAAAAAATATATGCTAAAAAGTTTAGAACTATGTATGACAAATTTAACACAAGTAAATCACAAAGATGGGTTACTATTGAATAATAATACTTATAACTAATGAACACATAGTGCTTGAGAATAATAAACAACTGATTGTGTAATATTATTCAACATCTTATAATTTATATGCTTACTTTTTACACTAATTTTACCATGTGCGTAGTCTTCAGGAAAATAATGATTTAGATTTTCAATAACTTTATTTGTTCCATAATATGGATGAATTAATTTTGAGTGATTAGTAAAATTATGACCCAATGTAATACATTTTAAACCATTAATAATCATAATATGATGCTTTTCTAGCACTAATGTAATCATGCTTGACGATGGATAACTATATGTGCTAAACAATTCTCCAGGAAAGCACCATGTTTCCGCTTTTCCATGAAGTCCAAATTTAATAGGATGCCACGGAGTAATTAACACCCCATTAATATTTACATAATCCCTATAACCAGATTCAATAAGTGTTTCTACAACACACAGCACTTTTGCTCCAACAATTTTATTGTTTTCATCAATAGATTTAATAATATCAAATTTTTGTACATCTTTTAAAAGCTTAGATGTTCCATCAAACATAGCAATTTTACAATATGAATCAACACATCCACCATGCGGGTCATTGTAAGATGCCATTGAAATCGGTGCTTGTGGTGCTAAATTTAAACTCCTATAAAACATGTTTCCGCTATTTTGTTGAACAACTAACGATGGTGTAGGTGGTTCAAGACTATTGAAAATATCACTTGACTTATCTACAAGTGCTTCAAAGACTTCTCCACCAAACATACAACCTTCATCTTTAAAATTGGGTTTAATTTGTTGATTAAGAGAACGCGAAAGTTGGTCTAAATAAAATTCTCCCCAACGCCTAAAATATTTTGTATCAATTGCCAGTTTAACTTGCCCAATATTTGCGAAGTCTCCTTTAATATTTTTGAGAAGACCATCTACAAAAGGTTGACTATGCGAGCATTTGTTTTCTTCTAATAATTTTACTAAGTCATTATAATTTGCCTCAGTGCTTAGTAAATTGTTAATTCTATTAGAGTTAATCATTTTTCTAATATATTCAACACTTGTAGCCCTGTAAATATGACTATTTAAAGCAGGATTATTTACACAATGAGCAATAGAATCCGCATTTACACTATGTACAGATGACGTATAATATTTTCCTTCAATAGTATATGTATAATAATAATCAAAATCCAACTTGTCTTCAAAATTTAACACTATGTTTCGTTCTTGTTGAACTTGAACTGTTCCAATATCATAAATGTATTTTTGATTAATTGGGTCATAATTATAAGCAAAATCACCGACTAATAAATTATTAAATGAAGCACTATTAGTTTGCTTAGGAGTAATATGAAGTTGTAAATTCATAACTACACTGCACAAGATTGTCGCAATAAAGTTACAAAACACAGTAGCAATCATATTGCCATCTGGAATATGTGCGTTTCCACCATTAGAATATTTGGCAAGATTATATAATAAAGTTGTTTGTAAATTGTATCCAAAACCGAATGTGTAAATTGGAGTTGTGAAATTCTTGGTTTTTCTTAGCCGCTTGAGTGTTTCAACTTCTCCTTGTGCTGGTGAAACATTAGGAATTCCATCTGTAAGCATTAAAATAGCACTATTTCTTGATTTATCTTCACGATCATCTAAAATTTGTAATGCTTTTTCAAGTGCCCCCCAAATATTTGTTTGACCACCGGGTTTAATTGTATCAATAGAAGTCATAATTTGAATTTTATTTATTTCACTAGCATACATAAGAGGAGTCACAATATCAATAACATTGTCAAATTTAATAATACATATGCGTGAATGCGTATCCAATGTTTTAACGATTGTTTTTGCTGAATGATTAACAATATCTTGAATCGATAGTCCATTTTCAAGATTTTGACCATTTCGGTCTTTTGCTTCAACTTGAGAATGCATTGAACCGGAACGATCAATAACTAGCACAATATCTTGCGAAAGATGACCAGCATTTAAATCTTTGGGAAAACTTTCTTTATTTACGTTAAATGTTAAAAGAAGTTTGTTATTGTTTTTACTAATAGTATGGTCCAAAATAATAGGTTTGCTTGATTGGTCTTGTGTGTGCTGAGTAGTTACACTTTGTGAAATTTGATGATATTTATCACATAAAAATCTAAGCGCAACATTTACTTTTAAATCGGAAGTTCTCATAGGTTGGCGTGTAATAGGTGATTCTTGTTTAATAGCTAAAGCACTAATAATAGCACTGCGTTCATATGTATTTCCATCATTGCCTTGAACGGGATCTTTCATAACACATTGAGTAATAGGGCATGTAATAGTTTGAATAATAGTATCATTATTAAAGAGCTCCATAGCTATAATACTTATTTATACAGGTGTAAAAATTTATTTCAATTTTTTTTTTTATGAATTTTATTTTTATTATAAAAATTGAAATATTTTTGTTTATTATTTAAATTGTTAATTAACTTAAATTTATTAACAATTTAAAGATGGAAACTACTACTAGCATTGAGCAAACACAGGTTAAAGAAATTTATGAAGAAATTGCCGAGCATTTTGATAATACACGTTTATATAAATGGAATTGGGTAAATGAATTTTTAAATAGTTTAAGAAAAGATTCTGATGTATATGATATTGGGTGTGGAAATGGTCGCAATATGACAAATAATAATACTAAAAATCTTAATTTTATTGGAATTGATAATTGCGAAAATTTTGTTAAAATTTGTAAATCTAAAAATTTAAATGTGCTTTGCGCAAATATGACTTGTGTTCCTTTACCTTCGGCAAGTGCTGACGCACTAATGTGTATTGCTGTTTTTCACCACTTAGAAAACAAAGAGCATAGAATTAAAGCTTTATTAGAAATGAAGAGATTATTAAAGCATAACGGAAAAATATTATTATCTGTTTGGTCTATTGACCAACCTCCAAAAACACGGCGAAGTTTCAATAATTATGGAAATAATATTGTATTATGGAATAAGTATGGGAAAATTTATGAGCGATTTTATTATATTTATAAGCTTGATGAATTGAAAAATTTATTTAATTTATGTGGACTAGCAATTACAAACTATGAATATAGTTGTGGTAATGAAATATTTACATTAAGTAAAAAAGAATAATAATAATTTTATAAGTTTGAGTTCAATATAATTATTTTTTATTTACAAAAACTATAAGCATAAATAGTAACAGCAATAATTCCTAATACAAATCCTAAATGAAATTTAAACTGCATTTTTTTATAAATGTTTAACCATCCTTGAATTTGTGTTTTGTCATTTAAATGTAGCAACATATAGTCAGTTTTTGGGTATAATATATAAAATAAATAATTAGTAACAAAAGTAATGCTAGCAACCATACAAATTTTGGGTACATTAGATATTTTTGTTTTTTTATTAATAAAAAACAAATATTTCTCTCCAAAATAAAGAGCAATAAAAGATAGTATTATTCCTAAAATAAATCCACCATAATATATATTTTTACGCTCTTGAATTATTTTTTCATATAGTTCTTGTTGCTCTTGTGTTAATGTATTTTTAAATTCTTGTTTATTGTTATCATTAGTACAAGAAAAAATAGTATAAACATTGGCAATTAAAAAAACACTTGCAAACATACATGAACCATAACAAACCATTTATATATTTACAATATTATATAAAAAAAAATATATAATAGTGTTGTAAACTCGTTTTGAAGATATTATATTTTTGATAATATATATATATATTATGGATTTAAATATTGAAAATTATAGCAATGAAGAAATATTTAATGTATTAAATATTGATAGTAATTCTCTCCACAAAAATGAACTAAATTATGAAATTTTGTATAATAAATTACAAATAAAAATAGATAAATTGCGAAATGCTGATATTAATGAAATAGGCGAAGTAAATGAAAATAAAGCATTATTGGTAGATTTTTTTTATCAATGTTTTATTAAAATCAATAAATTACTAGAAGAAAATCAAAAAAATAGCGTAATTATTCAAGATAATCATAATATTATTAAGCATAATGAAAATAAAAAGGAAGAATATTATCCGGTAAATTATAAAAGTGGATTAATAAATCCATTAACTATAAAAACTTATAAAACAATTATTGCTATTAATACGCGATTTAGAGATAATTATGAAAGCACTAGCCCTACAAATTTTATAATAACTTTGCCTAATAATTTTAAAAAAGTGCTATCTATGCAAGTAGTAAATTATCAACTTCCACATACTATTTATTCAATATCAAAGAAAATGGGTTCCAATTCATTTTACGTAGATGCTAGTTTAATAGAAATAATGGATGGTGGTTATAATGAATTTTCATTAGTTCAAGAAATAAACAAACAATTACCAGTCAATATAGATATTTCTTATAATTCTATAAGTTCAAAATTTTCTTTTACTAGCGATGTTTCATTTAATTTAAACTTTGATTATTTTGAAAATAATCAAATGTATTATAATTTGGCCAATAATGTTACAAAAAATCAATTAACATTGGGTTGGATATTGGGTTTCAGAAATAATAGTATAATTAAAAGTGGTAAAAGCAAAGTTATAAAATATGAAGGATTAACTAGTTATGAAGCCGAAAATTGTTATGATGGGGGGCTTAGTAATAAATATTATTTATTATCAGTAAATGATTATCAAAATAACCATAATACAGCATTTGTGTCGGCATTTAAATATCAATCTTTAACAGATAATAATATATTATGTAAAATGACAAATTCAAAAGAAGATAAAATGAACACATATTTATATCCAAAAAGAGTATATTTTGGTCCCACAAATATTAATAAATTAGATATTAAAATTTATGATGAATATGGGCGAATATTAGATGTAAATAATGGCGATTTATCTATTGAATTAGAGTGTGAAATTTTATATGATTTATAGGTATTTTATACTATTGTTTGTTGAAATTTTGTTTCTTGTATAATTACTTCTAATTCAAATGTAAATTCTTCATCTATTGATTGAACTAAGTTTCCAAAATGATCTATTATTTTAATATTAAAATCCGATAAATGAATAGGACCATTATATTTTCTTATATTATTTTTATTATCTATATTGTCTAATATTTCATATATATAATAATTATTGAGTGTTGTACCTTTATGTGTATTTATTTTTGCTAATATTTTATCACTTGATATATTATTTTTTAAAAATAACTGATGTGTTTCAATAATGGTGCTTATATTTTCTCTAAAACAAAAGAAAATAGGATTATTTAAAAGGCAATATGTTTTAGGTGATAGTATTTGGTAATTATTATTTAAATTAAAACTGGTATCAGGATTTTTATCAAAGTCAAATCCTAAAATAGTTGCCAATGAATATGGTGTCGCATAATTGGTTTTAAAATCAATTTCGTAATGTTTAAAATTAATAGAATAACTACTATCTATAAAACTTTTACTTAAATCAAACATAGTTTGCTTAGTATTTTTATTTATAGTAAAACTAAGTGCGTTTATAAATTCCGAATTACTTATGTCTCTATTACTTATATCTGCATTTGTAGTTTTATAATTTAGTATATTTCCACTTAAAGTATATGTAAAGTTTTTAAATTTATTATTTATATAATTTTCCATTTCTGTAAAATCTTCATAATATCCTTGTTCAATTGTTATTACATATGAAAAATCTACTATAAATAATGTTTGACTTCCAATGTCAGTTGTAATTATTGTTTTCACATATTTTTTTATTATAAAAGTATCATTTGCTTTTGTTGTATGTATTAAAAAAGGCTTTCTAATATTTATTGCTGTTAATTTACATTGAATTACATTATTGAGTGAATTTGTTAACTGAATTTTACAATCTGTTGATAAAGAATTGATTATATTTTTATCAATTCTAAAAAAAGTATTAAAATATAAATTCTTATATAAATCATATTTTTCTATTATTGCTCCTGTAGTTGTTTCACTTGGTTTATATTTTGAATAATCCACATATGATTCTTTTATATTGCTGTTTGTTTCTATTATTTCATTATTAGTATTATTATTAGTATTATTATTAGTATTATTATTAGTATCTTTAACATATTCATTAAATTTAATATTGTATGTGTTGTCATCATTATCATCGTCATTGCTGTCATTGTCTTCATAAGCAATATTATTAATATAACTATGCCTAGTTGTTTCAATATTAGCATTGGCATTAGCATGTAAATAATTATCTAAACTATTGTTATTATTATTGCTATTATTATTGCTATTATTATTGCTATTTGATAAATAATTTAATAATTTGTTTTGTGCTTCAAAAAAAAAATTTTTAATAGGGTCATTATTTTTGAAAATATTTGAGGTTACATCATGTACTTTTAATAATATATTTTCTCGTGTAAATTCGTCTAATTCTAATAAATTATACAATTCGCTAATACTATAATCTTCTATAGCAGTATTAAAATAATGTGAATTATTTTGTGGCAACATATATTTATAAAATACTATATTTAATGTTATTGAAGTATTTTTATATTTTTAATAGTAACAAATCTACTATTGTACATATTTATTAAAAATTTAACAAAATTAAATTCTTCATTGTTAATTATTTTTTTTGGTAATTTTTGTATTCCTTGACCTCTTTTACAATGATGTGCTGATTTGAATAAATATTCTTCAAGACACATAATTACTTCTTTTTCGTAATTATTAAAATGTATTCTATTTATTCTAAAATTAGATTTGTATATGTATCTATTATAATTATTATCTGTATAAATTTTATAATATTTTTTATTTTCTCGTTCACAATTATTTTTAATTATACCTATGCCTTCTATAATATTTTTGCTATTATTCATTTCTAATACTATTAATGGTGTATATGGTAAAATATTTTCACTAATTTTAACTGGACAACCATAAATACAACCAATAGTGCTATTATTTTCTTTTATCCAATTTTGGTTTTCGTTAAAAGTTATATTATTAAATCGTGTAACACATATTTCCATAGTAAATTAATAAATGTTTAATGTATGAAATATTTATCAATTTTTAAAATTTTTACTTGTTGTTATTTTAATTTTTCAAATAATAACATTTAATAGTTACTTCATTTATATTTGTACTTACTATTTGTTTTATAATATTTATTTTTTCTTCATTACAATAATTGTGTAATAAAATATTATTTATTGAATATAAAAAATTATATTTGCTTATTGATTCATATAATTCATTATGTTGAGCAATATTTTTAGGATTTACTGAGTTTATAACTATATAGTTATCGACTAATGATATATTTAAATTTAAACTATTATTTATAATTGGTAAATTAAATTGCATCAAATTATTTTTTTGAATAATAGTTAATTCATTAACTATTTTCATAATATTTATTGTTTTTTCTTGAAATATATCTAATAATATGTTTTCTACTAACCCAGAATTATAGTCTTCATTATTGTTTGTTTTTAATGTTTCTCTAATTCTAGATTTAATATTTTTAACATTTGAATTATAAAATTCGGTTACTATTTGTAATAATTTACTATCTTCTATTAGCAATATATTATTTGATTTTAAATAATTTTTATATTCCTCTTCTATTATAGTAAAAATAATATGTTTAATAGTGTCTATAATATATGTATTTGACATATATTGTTAATAATCTAATATAGTAATAATAAGATTAGTATTTATGTTTTTTAATTTATAATTTTAATTTATAATTTATAATTTTAATTTATAATTTTATTTTGATTATAAATTAATAAATTAAAATACTATATAAATTAAAATACTATATAAATTAAACTTAATATATAAAGTATTTAATAAATTATTTTAATAATGTCTATTTTTAAAATGCCTATTTTAAAAATTAAATATAATAAATTAAAATTTCTTAAAAATTTGTACCATATTATTTTGGATTTTTATTATAAATCCAAGTATTTTATTTATTTTAATATATTTTTGAATGTAATATTTATGAATTATGTATATTATAGGTTTTTTGGAGTTACAAATACTAATTTAATAATGTTATTAAGTTATAGTATAAATTTAAATGGATGTATACTAATTAAATTAATTCAATGGTTAAATAATCATATATTATTAATAAAAAACGATGAAGAAAAAAATAGTGCTATTATAAAATTATTTTCAAAATATTATGAAAATTGTAGTATTCATAGTTTAAAGTATACAAAAGATTTATTTTTTAAAGAATTTGGTTATTTGTTTGATGATATGTTTGTATTAGATGAAACTTTTTCTATTAAATCAGGTTCTATTGCGCAAGTTTATAAGGCATATTTTAAAAATAATACTATAAATAATAGTTATGCTATTAAAGATCCTATTGCTATTAAGGTAGTTCATCCTGAAATAGAATATCAAATGTTATTTCCTATTTATTTTATTAATATTTATAAATTTTTTGTAACTAATTTTACATTTTTAAAAAAATACGATACTATTATTAATTATGATTCATTTTTTTATAATTTGAGAAATCAAATTAATATGGTTAATGAATATAAAAATAATGAATATTTTTACAATAAATATATTAATAATGATGTTATTGTAATACCAAAACCATTAATAAAAAGTAAAAATTTTTTAATTATGGAATACATTGAAGGAGAATTTTTAGAAAAAATGGATATTAGTATTTATAAAAAGCAAATTTTAATGTCATTTCTTAATATTTTTATTAAAGATACATATATGTTTGGAAAATATATACATTGTGATTTACATGATGCTAACTGGAAAGTGTTAAAACAAAAGAAAAATAAATTATATACTACTAATAGTAATAGTAATAATAGCAACAATAATGAAGAAGATGATGGTTATAATTATAAAATAATTATATATGATTTTGGTTATATTATAGAGAACAATTTAAATGAGGATATTAAAAATTTGATTTATTACTTGGATATAAATAATAGTTATGAAATTGGTAAAATATTATTTGAGCATATTGAAAATCTAAAAATTAAAGATACTAACTCATTAGAATTTTTAGACTATAAAGAAAATCTTATTACTACATTTGTAAAGTATAATGAACATAGTTATCCATATACAGATAGCAATCTTTTAGCATGTTATAATTTTTGTTATAGTTATAAATACAAGTTGAAAAATAATTTATTAGATTTATTTGTTAGTATTATGTTATTAAGTAAATATTTTAAAAAATATTTATTTTTAAGTAATGACACACCTAATTTTAATGAAGAAAATTATTATAAAAGTGTTTATAATATAAATTTATTTTATATTAGTATATGTGAAAAATACAATATTTTTCATAATGTTAAAGATTTTATAAATAATAAATATATAAATAATTCATTTTTTATAGAAAAAATTAACTATAATAATAGTTATTTTAATTCATTGATTGAAGATAAAGATTTATTAAATAAAAATAACAATTTTGATATTTAAAAGTCATTACATTTATAAGTCATTACATTTATAAGTCATTACATTTATAAGTCATTACATTTATAAGTCATTACATTTATAA
>Ga0164294_10001912_pt1 | contig 18996 bp, 6 predicted proteins | sample GEODES005metaG_FD_111479 | JGI IMG/M metagenome (GOLD analysis project Ga0164294, IMG submission 111479) | Oligotrophic lake water microbial communities from Sparkling Lake, Wisconsin, USA - GEODES005 metaG | ecosystem: Environmental > Aquatic > Freshwater > Lake | place: USA: Sparkling Lake...
ACGAGGTCGGGGTCATATTCGATCTCGACCGCCTCGGCGTGCCCGGTCATCCCGGTGCAGACCTGCTTGTAGGTGGGATTGGGGTTCTTGCCGCCGATGTAGCCGCTGGTCACCTCCTTGACCCCCTTGATCTCCTTGTAGACCGCTTCGGTGCACCAAAAGCACCCTCCGGCGAACGTGGCTTTGGCCATCGGCTTCTCTTCGGCCGTGTCATCGGCGGCGTGGACGGGCGTGATCGGGGTCATGGACACTCCGAGAAAGATTCCGATCGACAGCCAGACCGCGGCCCGACGCCGGGTGACCATCGACCTGACACAACCTGCGGGGATCGCAAACACTGGGGGGATCGCAAGCATCATCACCTCCTGCCGGATGGGGTCGGGGGGACCAATGTTTGAGAATCCCCGGCTCCCGCCATTGTAGGGAGTCGGCCGAGGTCGTCGACAATCCGGAGCGGTTTTGCCGCCCGATCCCGGGCGTCGCGGGCCTCCTGCCGACTCCCCTGGGAGCGGAGGGGAGGATCGGGCATGATGCTCGACACCGCATCGGTCCACTCCGTGCCCCGGCCTGCCGGGCGTCGCGCGCTCTCACTCCTTCCCCCCCACCCATCCCCTTCCCCAGGATTCTCCCCGCACCCATGGAAGCAGGCATCGTCGGTCTCCCCAACGTCGGCAAGAGCACCCTCTTCAACGCCCTGACGATGTCGAAGGCGGCGCAGAGCGCCAACTATCCCTTCTGCACCATCGAGCCCAACGAAGGCATGGTGAGCGTGCCCGACAAGCGGCTGACCAGGATCGCCGAGTTCATCCCGCCGCAGAAGGTGATCCCGGCCGCCCTCAAGCTCGTCGACATCGCCGGGATCGTGAAGGGGGCGAGCGAGGGCCAGGGCCTCGGCAACAAGTTCCTCTCCCACATCCGTGAGGTCGACGCCATCCTCCAGGTGGTCCGTTGTTTCGAGGATCCCGACGTCATCCATGTCGCCGGGAAGGTCGATCCGGTCTCCGACATGGAGACGATCGAACTCGAGCTCGAGCTTGCCGACATCCAGCATCTGGAAAACCTCCTCCCCAAGGCGGAGCGGGCGGCGAAGGGGGCCGACAAGGATGCCAAGCTCAAGGTCGACGTGATGAAGAAGTGCCTGGCCCATCTCAGCCAGGAGCAGCCGGTCCGCACGCTCAGCCTCGACGCCGGTGAAAAGGTGGCTGTCCGAGAGATCGGCCTCCTCTCCGCCAAGCCGATCCTCTACGTCGCCAACGTCGACGAGACCGATCTCACCGGCACGAGCGACCTCGTCATGAAGGTCAAGGCGGCAGCGGCGCGGGCCGGGGCGGAGGTGGTGCCGGTGTGTGCCAAGATCGAGGCGGAGATCGCCGAGCTCGACGAAGCCGATCGGGGCGAGATGCTCGCCGGCGCCGGCCTCGAGGAGCCGTCACTCGCGGCCTTGGCCCGCGCTGCCTACCGGACGCTCGGCCTGCAGAGCTACTTCACGGCCGGCGAGAAGGAAGTGCGCGCCTGGACGGTGCCGATCGGGGCCACAGCGCCGCAAGCGGCCGGCGTGATCCACACCGACTTTGAGAAGGGCTTCATCCGCGCCGAGATCTATTCGCTTCCCGACCTCGAGCACTACAAGACCGAGAAGGAGATCCGCGCCGCCGGCAAGCTCCGCGTCGAGGGGAAGGAATACGTCATGCAGGATGGCGACATCTGCCACTTCCTCTTCAATCGGTGAGCGGGGAGTGACCCCGCGACTGGACAGGCCCCGTCCCCTGGGTCTAAACCTCAATTCATCATCCCCCCCGCCACACGAACCCCGAACCGCTTCGGAGTGGATGCCCTTTCCGGGCCTCTCACAAATGTGCCCCGTGCGATTCCCCCCGAGCCTGAGGAGGCTGGGCGTGCTGCGCATCAAGCGCCGCCGGCGACTTTGTTGACAGCTGTCAACAGATCCCTAGTCTTAAATGCCGATCAGGCCAGCGGCATCCCGACCAGCACATCGAGCGGGCGATCCAGTACGCCGAAGCGCTTGGATGGCGAGTCGCGTTGTCCAACGGCCATGCGTGGGGCCGATTGTTCTGCCCCCATGCCTCCCGAGGGGGCTGCATCGTGTCGGTGTGGTCGACGCCGAGAGTGGCCGAGAATCACGCCCGGCAGATTCGAAGCAAGGTCGACTCCTGCCCGCACGGCGATCATCCCGGGCAGGGCGACGAGGAACAGGACACTCCATGAGTTCATCTGGCACAAGCGAGCGGGAATACGACTTCGCGCTGATTCTCACCGGTGTCCCGGAATTGACCACGGACGTCGAGGACGGCCTGTTTCGGGCAGGCTGCGATGACGCTACGCTGAGCATGCAGTATGGGAGTCTCTACCTGGAGTTCTCGCGGACTGCCGTGTCGCTGAAAGATGCCATCTTGAGTGCTATCCGAGACGTGCGGAAAGCCCGCGTGGGCGCGGAGGTGTGGCGCGTCGACAGCCATGATCTTGTCTCTCCATCGGAGATAGCCAGGCGGCTCGGGCGCACTCGGCAACTCATCCACCAGTACATCACCGGGGCACGCGGACCGGGCGGCTTTCCTGCCCCCGACTGCAACCTCACCGAAGGTCAGCCACTCTGGTCGTGGTACGCCGTGGGCACCTGGCTCTCCAAGAACGACATGATCCGCCCCGAGACCCTCCGGGACACGGAGATCGTGGCCGCCATCAACACGGCCCTCGAGCGTTCGCACCAGCTCGAGCGTGACCCGGCTCTCGTCGATGAGATTTCCCGGGCAGTCGCGGCGACCTAACGGCCGAATCCCACAGGGTCACGATCGCCCCCTGTCACGCGTCGATGATTTGTTCCTCGCGCGGTCTATCGAAGAAAGTGCCCCCCCTCACAGCCCGCCGCGCAGGTAGGCAAGCAGGTCGCGCATCTGCTCGACCGTGACCGTCTCCTCCATCCCTTCCGGCATGAAGGAGCGGTTGGAGGTGACGAGCTCGTCAATCTCGGCGCGGGCGATGTTCCGCACCGTGCCGTCGGCGAGCTTCATCGTCACGCTCCCGCCGGTCTCCGCGGCGATCAGCCCGGCCACCACCTCGCCGCTTGCGAGGACGCAGGTCGAGGCCTGATAGCCCGGCTGGATGTCGGCATTCGGGTCGAGAATGTTCGCGAGAAGCCGCTCCGGCGCGTGCTCGATCACCGTGGCGAGGTTCGGCCCGACGTCGTGGCCATATTCGCCTCGGCGATGGCAGGCGGCACAGACCCGGAGGTACGTGTCGCGGCCACGGGTGGCCTCCCCTTCACCGTCGAGGGCCACCCGATACCGGGCGACGACATCCTTCCGGGCAGCACTCTCGCCGCCGGCAAGGAGCGTCTTGGCCCGGGAGGCAAGCGCGCCGTCAGGTGAGCCGAGGAGCCTGTCGCGCTGCTGGAGAGAGAGATTCCCTGGAGCGAGAAGGCCGCTCTCGACCCGGTCGAGGAGATCGGCCATCCACTCGGGCCTCGACAGCCAGGCATCGACGGCACGGGTCCGCGAGGCCGGCCCGAGGGCCGGCCAGGCCTCGGCAAACGCCCCGGGCACCCCGGCCGCCCCCGAGCGGGCTAGGGACTCAATCGCCTCTGCCTGCACGTCGGGGTCGACCTGTGGCACGAGCCAGCCAGCCAGCAGCGCGACAGCCCCGTCGCGCGTCTTGCCGGTGCGAGAGAGGAGCCTCGCGGCAGCCAAGCGGATCTCCGGTTGCTCCGTAGCATCGGTGGCAACATCCCCGGCGCGCTCGAGCTCGCGATCGAGCCTGGCGAGCGTCGCCGCCGCGACATTCATTCCCCACGGATCAACGCCGACCCGCTGCATGTCGGCAAGGAGCGGATCAAGGCTGCTTGTACGGATCGCCTGCGGCGCCGCAATCGCCCCGTCGAGGAGCGCCGTGATGGTGGCTGGTCGCCCCTGGCCAACGGCCATCCGGAGGATCGACTCCCGGTAGACCGCGGCCACCTCCGGCGCGGCCGCAGCGATGGCCCGCGAGAGCGTCTCCGCGTGCGCAAGCGCCGACGTCATCACCGCCGAACGGAAGAGCGGATCGGCATGGTCGCTGACCGCGATCGCCGCGAGGGCCGCGCCAGCTTCCGGATCGGCCCATTCGCCGCAGAGCAGCGCCACCTGGAGGCGAACCTTCGCATCAGCGTCGCTAGAAAGCGAGCAGACCTTGCGGCGCACCTCCAGCGACCGGCTCTCCCCCGCGAACGTCACCGCCACCTCGCGAACTCGGCTGTGCGGGTCGGCAAGCGCCAAAAGGAAGAGATCTGCCGGGAACTTGTCCATCCGCACGAGGGTCGCGATCGCCTGCACCCGCGACTCCGGTCTGGACGCGGAGCGGACGACGTCGACGAGCAATGCCGCGGCCGCGTTTTGATTCGCCGCGTCCGACTCGTGGAGGATGCGGCGCATCGCATGGTCACGCTGCCAGGTGTTGCCACTCTCCACGAGCGCGACAAGATCCTCGGGCGTCTGCGCCGCGATCACGGCCGCGGGAAAGCGGGCGAAGGGAGCGTCCGCGCGGACGACGCGCCAAATCCGGCCGCGGTCGTCGCCGAGCCGGTATTTCGGCAGCATCTCCGCGCGCCCCTCGGGGGGCAGCCAGTCGGGGTGCTCGATCATGGCCCTATACATGTCGGCGACATAGAGCGCGCCGTCGGGCCCGATCCGCGACATCACCGGGCGGCACCAGCGGTCGTCGCTGGCGAAGAAGTCGGTTGGCCCCTCGTCCTCGGGCCAGCGCGCCGAGAAGCTCGCGCCATCGTCGATGAGCTCGTTGTGCTGGACGAGGTTGTGGAACGGCTCGCAGGTGAAGGCGTGAAGCGTGCTAGGGCCCGCTTCAAAGAGCATCCCGTTGCCGTCGATCGTGCTCCCGCAGGCCGACGTGTAGCGACCCGATTGCTCGAACGAATGAAATCGCTTCTCCGGCGTGCTCGCCGGGCGCACCGGCGGGCTGTTAGCGCCGACGACGTGCCGGATCGTCTGCTCCGGAGCAACGAACCGATTTCGGGCCGCTGCAGCCTCAGGGATCACCCACTGCCAGAGCGGATTAGCGTTTTGCGTGCCGAACCAGTGGCCGAATGGGTCGCGGTTGCGGCCGAATTGCGATGGCCCCGACTCGATCCACACCGATCCCGAATCGGGATGAAAGCGAAAGTCGTGGCTGCCGAGGGTGTATTGCCTGCCGTTGGGCTGCGAGGTGATCACCGTCTCGGTGCCATGGCCGGGATGATGGCCGCCACTGGCGCACCACAGCAGGCCGTCGAGGCCGAGGCGGAGGCCGTTGACGCGGAGCTGCTGGTTTCCCTCCATGAAGCCCTCGATGAGAACCTCGCGGCGATCGCACACCCCGTCGCCATCTTCATCGGCGAGAAAGAGGATCTGCGGCGCGGCGGTGACGATCACGCCATCGCGCCACACCGCGATGCCGTTGGGAAACGAAAGCCCCTCGGCAAACAGTCGAGACGTCTCATACCGGCCATCGCCGTCGGTGTCTTCGAGACGCCGGACGCGGCCACCGGGCGAGCCGTTGCCATCCATCCCGGAGGGGTAGTCGGCCATCTCCACTACCCACAACCGCCCCTGCGCGTCCCAATCAAAGGCCACCGGATCGAGCACCTCCGGCTCGCTGGCGACAAGCTCGACTCGGTAACCTGCCGGCACGCGGATCCCGAGACGCGTCTCCTCCGGGCTCCGCGGGCCGTCGTCTGCCACAGGCGCTCGCACCGGCTCACCCGGCTTCTGCCCACTCGCGGCAAAGAGTGCCGCGGCCTCACGCGCCTCGAGTGCCCGGTCAAAAAGCGCCACCTCTGCGAGCCGACCGGAGAGAGGGGCAAAATCATCACTGCGGCTTCCGAGGAAGACCTCCCGCGAGTCGGGCGCCGTTACTTCAAGCGTGCCGTCGAACTCCGGCTCTTCTTGCCCGTTGAGCCACACTGTCGCCTCCTCTCCGCGCCGGACGAGGACGACATGATTCCACGTGCCGGGAGGAACGACCGTCCGCCCAACGAGGAGCCCGTTGCGGTCATTGCCGTCGAAGAGGATCAGCTTTCCAGCGCCGCCGGGCACGGCGCTGCCACCGAGGCCGAGGTGGTCGCCCGGGGCACCAGCCGCTCCGGCAGGTCCGCGCGAAAAAAGGTAGGCGGCCACGGGGCGTGATTCGGGGGGGACGTCGCTACGGAACCAGAAGGCCACGCTCCAATCGTCGTCGAGGGCTTCGTCACGGCCAGCGAGACGACCGCCGCGAAAGGCAGCGCGAGCCTGCGGATGGAAGCTGACCGCACCGGTGGAGACGAGATCGGCCGGCTGCTCGGCAAGGGCCCAGCCCCGCGTCGGCCGCAGGGCCGCGAGGCGGGCCGCATGGTCGGCGGGAAACTCTGGCACGCCGGCGAGCCGCGTCTCGCGCTCCTCCGCAGCCCGCTGTCGCTCGGCGGCAGCGGCCCGCTCCGCTCCGATGCCCGATGCCTCCCAGAGCCTCGCGATCGTCGCGACATCGAGAGCCCGATCGAAAAGCGATACCTCGTCGAGCTTTCCCTGCAAACCCTCCCCGAGAACGATCGCCGTTGCCCCTGCGAACGCTTCTCCCTCAAGGAGTGGGTGCGGGCCACCATCGACATGGACCTGAACCGTGTCGCCACGGCGGATGACCGCCACTTGGTGCCAGTCGTCGGCGCGGAGACGGATGTCGGAGCGATCGGCCCCAAGGGAAAACCCGAGGGCGTGGGTGCCATCCTGCCGGGCGATGAGGGGCTCCGCAGTGAGACCGGTGCAGAGCGTCCCCTGCCGGTCGCTTGCGCCGCTCCGTTCGCCGAGCCACACCCAGGCAACGAGCGTTGCATCGCCGGCCGGGGCCCTGCCGGGGAGAACGAGCCGTCCGCCGGCCAGATGGACCGCCCGGTTAATCGAGTCGGAGAGCGAAAACGCCGACGGCACGAGCGCCTCGCCGGCGCCACAGCCGGTTCCCGTGCCGACGCCGGGGAGATACCACGCGAAGCCGGGGGTGAGCATCGCCGGGCTGCCTCCGGCGATCGCATTCCGCGGCCCGGAGCCATCCTCGTCCTCCAGCCGCCAGAACCCGACGGGCTTGGCCGCGAGCACCGCTTGGGCGGCGGGCCCGTGCCGATCGGCGGGCGGGCGTCTGGGCTTCCCCGTCACCTCCTCGAGCGCCGCGACGAGCGTGTCAACGATTTTCGTTTCGGCCTCGACCTCGAGGCCGGCAGTCCGCGCGGGCCAGGTGGTGTAGCCACCGAGAACATGCTGCTCGGGGGGCGGGATGTAGCCCTCAGCGCCGTTGGCAAGCTCGACATTGAAGTGCATCCCGGCCGGGGAGCGATTGCGGAGCTTGAGTCCGGTGAGGGCGTAGACCTCGTTGGGGAGCGTTGCGATCGTCACCTCACCGATGCGGATCGCCTGGAGTTTGAGCGTTGTCCGCTTCCGCTCGTGGAGGATGATCGCCTCGCGGGCGTAAACCTCGGGGATGTTCTTGGGGAGATCATCGGTGATCCCGGCGGCAATCCCGCGGGCCCAGGCGAGCCGGGCCTCGTCCGGCAATCGATAGCCGAGATCGAGAACCTTCTCCGTCATCGCGAGCCTGACATCGTCGCGATACTCGAGCGACTCAATCACCTTCACCGCCTTGCGGGCCACGGCGGCGGCATAGTCGTGGATGGCGGTAGGACGCTGCTCGGCGCCATAGTCCATCCACATCAGGTCGCCGCTGGTGCCCTGTGAGAGGGCGCAGACAAACGGGCCGTTGCCTTCCCCCGGCGTGCCGAGCGCTGACGCGACGAACTTGCTGAACAGGCCGAAGTAATCACTCGACACTGCCGGCGAGCCGAAGTAGTGCTGCGAATAGTTGGCAAAGAGCGCGAGCGGCTTTCCAGCCGTATCCTGGATCGCGATCACCGAGAGCTGCGGATCGACCGGCCCAGACGGTCCGATCACCTCCTTGGAGAGATGGCCCGGGTGCATGTGGGCGAGCCCTGTCGGACTGCCGAAGGGATCGACAACGCGCGTCTCTGGCCGGCGCACCCAGCGCCGATTGTGGGTGTGGTGCCAGTCATCGACTTTCCCCCAGCCGATTCGGGCCGGGGCGAGGCGCTCGTCGGCCGCCACGATCGCCGCCGCAATCGCCGCCGGCAGCCGGGCCGCGTACGGCGCATCGACGCGGGTACCCAAACAGCCCATGGCTGCCGGGGCGGAGTGCGTATGGGTCGCCGAGACCATGATCCGCTCGACCGGGATGCCGGTGCGGCCCCCGGCAAGCGTCTTCGCCTCGTCGATAAGCGATTGCGGCATCATGCACGTATCGACGACGACGAGCGCCAGGCGCACCGACGGCTGCCCATCGGCGCCGCCGTCCTCCAAGACGATCGCGCGGACGAGGAGCGGATCGTGGACACGATCGGCCCGCCCTTCGAGAAACCCTCCCGCGACGATCGAAGGGGCTTCCGGAGGGGCGTTGCGCGGCGTGATGTCCGCTGTCGCCGCGCCGGCCCGAAATCCCGCGGCAGCGGCCGGGGCACGGCCGGCGAGGACGAAGAGCAGGCCGAGCGCCGTCGCTCGGGCCATGCGAAGCGCGTCATCGGGCAGCAGACACTTCATCGTCGGGTCCCTTGGGGCGTTACGGGGGCGGTCGTCTGGCGGGCGCCCGTGAGATCACTGTAAACTCTTACCTTCCTGGGGAGGAGGCGGGCGATGCTCACGATCGGCGATTCGGTGCGGAGCGGTGGCCGACTGGCTCGCCGTCCGTTCCTCCGTGTCGGCAGCGCCGGTCTGGCTGGACTTGCCGGGCTTTCGAGCCTTTTTAGGCAGTCGCCGCAGGGAATCGCAGCCGCCGCGGAAAACGGTCCCGCGGCCCGCTTTCTCCGCGACCGCTCGGTGATCTTCCTCTTCATGCACGGGGGCCCGTCGCAGTTCGAGACGTTTGACCCAAAGACAGAGGGCCCGTCGAACGTCCACGCCCAGACCGGCGCGATCGCCACCTCGATCCCCGGGATCTCCTTCGGCTCGACCTTTGCCGAGCTTGCGAAGCGGGCGCATCTCCTCAACATCGTCCGCTCGTTCGTCACGGGCGACGGCAACCACGACATCAAGCCGGTCGTCGGGGCGGCAACCAATCGGGCCAATCTCGGCTCCCTCTACGCCCGCGTTGCCGGGGCCAATCGCCCTGCCACGGCGATGCCGACGAACATCACCCTCTTTCCCCAGGCCGTGATCAAGGATGCCGGCCCGCCGATCACCGACTTCGGCAACTTCGCCGCCGCCGGCGACCTTGGCCCCGCCTTTGCGCCGCTCGTCCCCGGCGGCAGCGCCGGCTTCCAGGAGGACATGCGGCTCCATCTCCCTCAGGACCGGCTCGGCGATCGGCGCGGGCTCCTGTCCGAACTCGACCGGGGGAAGCGGTGGCGCGATCTCGCCGCGCTGCGCGGCGCAAGCGCCATCCAAGACTCCGCCTTCGACGCCCTCCTCCGCGGCGTCTCCGACGCCTTTGATCTCGACAAGGAGGATCCACGGCTCGTCGACCGCTACGACACCGCCCCCCACTTCCGCCCCGAATCGATCGACAAGAAGTGGAACAACCACAAGCACTACGCCGATCATGGCCAATCGATCGGCCGGCTGCTCCTCCTCGCCCGCCGCCTCTGCGAACGCGGGGCGGGGTTTGTCACCGTGACGACGAGCTTCGTCTGGGACATGCACGCCGACATCAACAACGCTCCCGTCACCGAGGGGATGCGGTATGTGGGCGCCCCCTTCGACCATGCCGTGGCGGCGTTCATCGACGACGTCGAGGCCCGTGGGCTCTCCGATAAGATCCTCTTGGTCTGCTGCGGCGAGATGGGGCGGACGCCGCAGCTCAACGCCGCCGGCGGACGCGACCACTGGGGAGGACTCGCCCCGCTCCTCCTCTACGGCGGAGGGCTCGGCAAGGGGAATGTGATCGGCCGGTCGAGCCGCGATGGCGGTCAGCCCGCTTCCGACCCGGTGACGATCCCCGACCTCGTCGGCACGATCACGCGCTCGCTCCTCGATCTCTCCGAGGTGCGGCTCCTCGACAGCCTCCCCAAGTCGCTCCAGGCGACGCTCTCCCAGGGGCGGCCGATCCCCGGCCTCGGCTGACGGGCCTGGCGGCGAGCGTTAGCCACGCCCACGCCGCGGCCAGGAGCCAGTTGGCCGACGGCATCGTTCAATGCCCCGCCGGTTGCGATCCGGTGGCTACAGCCGCCTTGTTCCCGACCTTCAAATGGTCGGGGAGCCACTCGTCGTCTCCTTCGTCGGGGTTGGCAAGCGCCTCCTGCGGAATCATCTCCTCGTGGTCAACCGGCCCGGCCCCGCCGATGAACGTGTAGGCCACCGGCAAGAGGACGAGGATCAGGACCGTCGTCACCATCTCACCGAAGACCATCGACGTCGCCATGGGAATGAGGAACTGGGCCTGGAAGCTCTTGTCGAAGAGGAGGGGCAGAAGGCCGCCGACCGTCGTCACGCTCGTGAGGAACACCGGCCGGAAGCGGAGGCAGCCCGCCTCTCGGAGGGCCACCTTCATCGGCCTCCCCTCACGGACGCGCTGGTTGATGAAGTCGATGAGGACGATCGAATCGTTGACGACGATTCCCGACAGCGCTACGACACCGAACATCGTGAACAGTGTCAGCGGCAGCCCCATGATGGCATGGCCGAAGACGGCGCCGGCGATGCCGAAGGGGATCGCCAGAAGAATGAGGAGCGGCTGTAGATAGGAGCGGAACTCCATCGTGAGGAGGACGAACATCGCGAACACCGACACCGTGAATCCGAGACCGAGACTGCGGAGCGATTCATTCGTCTGCTCCTGCTCCCCCTCCCAGCGGACACGAACGTCGGGGTATTCAGCGAGGAGCGTCGGCATCAGTCGCTTCTCGATGTCGTTGGTGACCTGCGTGCTCGTCAGCCCCGAACCGACATCGAGATCGGCGGAGATCGTGATTGACCGCTTCTGGCCGAGACGGTTGATCTCCGAATAGCCACGGTCGACGTTGATGTCGGCCAGTTCGGTGAGCGGACGGGAGATTCCATCCCCCCCTTTCACGCGGACGTCATCGAGAACGGCAGACGTCCGCCGTTCCTCGCGCGGATAGGCGACGAGAAGCTTCACCTCATGGCGCCCGCGTTGCAGACGCATCACCTCTTCACCATAAAAGCTCGCCCGGATCGTCGAGGCGACATCGGAAAGCGACACCCCCATCGCCTCGGCCCGGGGCTTGACCTTCATCTGGTATTCCCACTTCCCTGGCCGGGAGTCGTCGTCGATGTCGATCACCCCCTGATATTCGGCGAGAAACGCCTTTGTCTTTTCAACGGCCGCGTCGAGGTCGCGGGCCCCGACCTCGGTCGCCGGGGCGAGGAGTTTGAACTCGATCGCCTTGCCGGCAGGGCCGATGTTCTCCGACGCGAAGACGACGCTGTCGACGCCGGGAATGCTCCCGGTCGCCTTCCGCCACTCCGAGAGGAATGTCTCACTCGTGACGCTGCGGTGGAGCGAGTCCTCGAGTTCCACGTTCACCGCGCCGAGATTCGACCCGCTCGAGGTCGAAGAAACGCCCGGCTTCCCCTCCAAATCGATGGCGCCGATCGAAGCGTTGACGAGCGTCACCAGCGGCCTTCCACCGGCGCCAAGCTTGGCTGCCGTGTCATCGAGCGCGCGCTCTATTCGGGCCACGGCATCCTCGGTCACCGACACCGGCGTGCCGTCGGGAAACATGACGCGGGCCTGGATCCGCTTGGAATCGACCTTCGGAAAGATCGTGAACGGCGTGATTCCGCTGCGGATCATGCCGAAGGCCACGATCAGCAGGGCGAGTGCTCCCGACAGCATTACCCAACGGTTGTCGATCGCCACCTCGAGAAACGGCGCGTAGGCACGCTTCACGAACCACTTGAGGGCACTGTCGCAGGTCGATTGCACCGCTTTGACCAGCGGCAGGAACGGATGGAGCGGCCAAGTGAGGATGCGGAAGAACTTGAGCACGCCGGAATCGTCGTGGGCGAGGTGGCCCGGGAGGATGAAAATCGCTTCGGCGAGCGACACGAGCAGGCAGGAGATGAAGGCATACGGCATGACGGCGATGAACTTCCCCATCACCCCCGACACGAAGAGGAGCGGAAGGAACGTGAGGATCGTCGTCATCACGCCCGAGACCACTGATGGCACCACCTCGGCCGTGCCGTCGATCGCCGCCTGGATAGGGCCCTTCCCCATCTTCCGGTGGCGTTCGACGTTGTCACTGACCACGATCGCATCGTCGACGTCGATTCCCACCGCCATCAGGAAGGCGAACATCGAGAGCATGTTGAGGGTCTGATCGCCGGCGAACATCAGCGCCCCGGTGCCGAGCATCGACACCGGCACCCCCATCGCCACCCAGAAGCCGATCTTCAGATCGAAGAACATCGCCAGAAGGATGAAGACGATTGCCAGCCCCTGCGTGCCGTTGGAAAGGAGCATGTCGAGCCGCTCCTTGACGTCAACCGAGGCATCGGCCCAGGTGACGAGCGAGTAGCCCTCCGGCATCGGATGGTCGGCGACGTAGCCCTTCACCGCGGCGACCATCGCCAGGAGATCCTCACCGGAGCTGCGGTCGATCGAGACGACGAGGCCGGGGCGGCCGTTGATGCGGTTGCGGCCAGCGACATCGGCGAAGCCGTCGCGCACCTTCCCCAGATCACCGACGGTGAGGACGAGCCCGTCGGGAAGCGTGACGAGGGGGAGCTTGGCAATGTCCTCGCCGACATACTGCTTGTTCTTGCCACGCAGGAGGATCTCTCCACTCTCGCTGCGGATCGTGCCGCCGGGAAGTTCGAGATTCTCGCGGCGGACGATGTCGGCCACCTTCTGAAGTGTGAGGCCATATTTGCGAAGCGTTGCCTCCGAGATCTCGATCGTGATCTCGTAGCTCTTGGCCCCGCCGATGTTGGCCGCCGACACGGTGGGGAGGGCGAGGAGGTCCTCGCGAACCCGCTCCGTCACATCCCGGAGCCCGAGTTCGTCACGATCTGCCGCCATGCTGCCGATAGGCCCGGTCTCCGGCGGCCCGAGGACGCCGACCTTGATCGCCGGCGTGCGGAGCGTCACCTGCTCCACCTTCGGATCCTCGGCGAGCGCGGGGAAACTCGGGATCCGCTCCACTTCCGAGCGGATCTCACCGACCACCCGTTGCACGTCTTTGACGGTGTCTCGGATCTCGAAAACGCAGAAGCCAAGCCCTTCCCTGGCGACGCTCGTGATCTTCTTGATACCTGCCACGCTCCGGCAGGCTTCCTCGACCTTCTGGCAAATCCCCTCCTCGACTTCCGCCGGCGTCGCGCCGGGATACGGCACCGACACCAAGGCGATTTCCAGCTCGAACTCAGGAAACACCTCGCGGCGCATCCGGCTGAAACTGATGAAGCCGATCACCATCACCGCCACGACGAGGACGTTCATGGCGGGAGTATTGCGGACCGTCCAGGCGATGATGGATTTCATGGCTTCGCTTCCAGTGTGGTCGAACTTGGCGCGGGGGCGGTACCATCACTCCCGACAGACGCCCCCCCGGGCGCGACGGAGCGGAGGGGAGCCGCCTCGGCCAGGGCCATGCCGTCGCGGGGATTGGAGATCAAGCTGCTGACCAGACGGTCACCGGCAACCAGGCCACTCGGCCCCTCCTCGTAGACGACGGTTCCCTTGCCAAGGTGGTAGGGACGCGGACGGAGAATGACGAGGTGGCCATCGCGCATCACGAGCAGGTCGCCGGACGGCCGCACCACCTCCTGCGGCACCGACACGAGCTTCACCGGCGGATCGACCTTCACCCGGACCTCGACGAACATCCCCCGGAGGAGCGACCCCGGCGCGCCTGGAGGGAGGTCGGGCATCGGGGCGCCGTAGCGGTCGAGGGCAACGACGGCGGTCGGATCGGGAACGATCACCCGGCAGGGGAGCGTCCGCGTCTTTTCGTCGATCCCCCGCCCTTCCTGTCTCGAGAGGAGACCGTCCCACTCGTAGGCACGGTCACCGAGCGTGAACACCACCTTGACCCCAGCATCCCGGAGATCATGCGGCCCCTTGGCAAGCGCCGCCCCGCCTCCGCCGGAAGCGTCCCGATCGACCTCCGCCGGAGCGACGGCATCCTTCATGCCTCCCCAGACCTGCGCTACCTCATCCATCCGCAGGCTCGTCTTCACCTCCCCGGCGCTCGTGTCCTCGAGCACGACCAGCGGCGTTCCCTTGGCGACGAACGACTCCTGCTCCACCTTGTCATCGACCACCATGCCGTCGACCGGCGCCGTGATCGTCGTCCGGGCCAGATCGAGATTGGCTCGCTCGAGCATCGTGGAGGCGAGTTGCTGGGCCTCCTCGAGCCGGTTGCGCCGCTTCTGGAGGACGCGCCGCTGACCCTGGAGATTGGAGAGGGTGTTCGTCGTGGTTAGCTCGTCGCGCGCCGCCTGATCGGCCGCCGATTCGGTGACGATCCGCCCCTGGGCGAGCGTGTCGAGACGGTTCGCCTCGCGCTTCGCGATCTCCAACTGCCGTTTGCCGAGTTCGATCGAGTCGGCGTTCTGGGTCAGCTCCTCGTCGATCTCATCGATCGTCAACACCGCCTGCTGAAGCTCGCGCTCCAGGCGGGAGACGTCGAGTTCGTAATCGCGCGGATCGATGCGGAAGAGAATGGTGCCCTTGGTGACGAATTGCCCGGCCTTGCAGGCAGGAGACTTCTCCGCAACGCGGCCGCCGACCTCCGCCGCGAGCGTCACCTCACGGAGCGGCACGACCACCCCATCGGCCTCGATCTCGAAGCCATGGTCAACGGCCGTTGCCGCCAGCGTCCGTACTTGGAGGGCCGCAGGTGCCTCGACGGCCTTTCGATCCGGCGGAGGCTGGCTCCCCATCCAGAAGAAGGCAAGCATGGCCGCGGCGACGATAGCCAGCGGGGCGATAAGGCGGAAGCCGTTGCGGAGGAGGGCATTCATGGGGAGAATTGTAGCCCTTGGGCCCGCCCCGCGGAGGATCACTTCGGCTTCCCATTCCCCTCGGCTGGCGCCACGATCAATTCCCCCTGCATCGCCATCCAGTGCCCGGGGAAAGTGCAGAGATACGGATACCGCCCCGGCTCCTCGGGCACCCGGAACCAAATCGTCATCTTCCCGGCGGGGGGGGTGATGTCGGTCCAGGCCAGACAGTCGCCGGTCTCCGGCACATACTGCCGCGCCGCGGCCTCCGGGTCGGTAACCAGCGCATTCACCGCAGCCCCCACCCGAGCGAGTGTCCCCGGCTTGAAGAGCGCCCAGTTGTGGGGCACCGTGTCGGGGTTGGTGAAGGTGAGCTCCACGAGACCACCGGCCCGGACGTCGAGCCGACGCGGGCTGAAAGAGAGATTCGGGCCGACCGCCACCTCGACCTTCGCCGTCGCGTCCTTGGAGGGTACGGCAAAGGGATTGGGCTTCGTATTGAGAGCCCGCGCGGTGTCACTGACCAGCGGGTGGGGACGGAGCGGGAGGGTTCGCTCCTCCGCCCCCGGCATTGGGCCATCGAGCCGATTGGCGGTGATGACCAGATCATGCTCCACCCCAGCCCCCGTCGCCACGAGGAGATGGAGCTGATCGACCGGCTGGATCTCCGGGATCTCGAGGAACAACGATCTTCCGCCACTGAGCACCTGCACGGCGGTGATCGGCAGGTGATCGTGGCCACGGAGCCCTTCGTGCTGCGAGGAATACTCATCCGAACCGTAGCCGCCGCCGTAGCGATAGTTCCAGCTTTGCGCGAAATGGCGGGCCGGATCGGCCGCGACCGCCGGGTCGACCGGCTCGGCAAAATCGATCCGCACGCCGTTGTCATGGAGGTGGAAGCCGACCGGCTGCTGGAGGCTTTTCCCGGTGTAGCGGACCCGCTGGAGGCAGCCGTCGGCGGCCGTGTAGGTGCCCCAGCCGGCCATGCCGCTGACATAGATCGCCCCATCGCGGTCGTTGAACTTCCCCCGATGCGAGCCCGAGCGGAACGACACCGGCAGCGGCACGATCGCCCCCTGCTGCTGCCCGGCCACCTCGTCGCGGAGAAGCACCATCGCCGTCCCCGCGCCAAACGACAGATGGACAAGCTGCCCGCCGAGCGGCCCCATCGCCCCCTCTGGCACCCACACCTGCCCGCCGCAGTTGTTGTCGATGCCGCGAGGCAGATAGGCCAGCGGCAGATCGGGCACCTTGCCACTCCGCGGCCCGCCGTGGCCGAAGTGGAGCGGCGGCTCGCCCGATCTGGGTCGCCCCGGGGGCACAGCGCCGACGAGGCTCGCCGGCACCCAGTCCCCTTCGCTCGATCCGGCCGTGATCGTACCGTCGGGGCAGATGCCGACGCCGTCGGAATTCCGTAGCCCGGTGGCGAGCACCTCGGCCGTCTTGCCGTCGGCCGAGATCCGCACGAGCCCTTGGGCACTGCAGGCGGTGATGAAGCGGCCTTGCGAATCGCGGACGAGCCCGCAGGTGTAATCATGGCCGCCGGCGGACGCCGCGTAGGCCCGCGAGAAGCAGTCGTAGCGATCGGCCTCGCCGTCGGCAGTGGTGTCGATGAGCTTCGTGATCTGATCGCGTCCGAGGACATGGATCACGCCATCCACAACCGCCATCCCGAGCGGGTGATGGAGCCCGGCAGCGATCCGCCGCCACGCGAGCCGACGGGGCTGGCCATCGGCCCCCGGGTCGATCGGCCGCGCCCGCCACACATCCCCCTGCATCGTGCAGACGACGAAGTCCCCGTCGGGAAGGAAGTCGTGATCGCCGCAGAAAAGAAGAGCCTTCCAGGGGTTGTCCACCGGAAGCTCGAAGCTGTCGACGGCCCACGGCACCTGCGTGCCGCGGACGATGTTCGTCTCGATCACCTCCGGCCACTGCGGCCGGCCACCTTCCAGCAGACCCTTGAAAGGGTGCGTATCGACGGGGCCGACGACGCGCTCGAACGCGTTATCCTTCACCATCGGCACGTCGAGGACCCGCACGCCATCGACGGAATAGAGGAAACCGATTCGCTGCCCCTGCCGAACAAAACCCTCGTAGTCGACTTTGCCAGCGGGCGTCTGCGTGGCCACAGGGGGCAGCGCCATCGCCTCGCCCCCCGGACTGAGGCCACCGAGAAAGCCGTACCGCGTGTCGGAGAGGACGAGAAACTTCCCCTTCCAGGCAACCGGGTAGGTCAACGTATCGGGATCGAAGCAGACGTTGAGGCCGTCACCGAGTTGGAGGCAGACCCCGCGAACGATCGTCTTCCCGAAGGCGTGGAGGACGCCTGCCTGGACCGACCCGAGGATCGTGTCATTCCAGCGGCCGTCGCGCCACGTCTCCTCGTTCTGGTTGCCCCAGTGCCCGAGCGTGCCACCGTCGAGCCCGGGATACTGCGGGAGGAGCGGCGGCGTGGGGCAGATGGCTCGGAACCAGCGCGCTTCCTTGGCATAGAAGTCAAACTGCCGGTCGCGGTTGACCGGCAGCTGCCAATCGGGAAACGCCTCCGGGGCGAGGGGAGCGCGGTCTGGCTCGAAGGCCGCGGGGGTCGTCGGATGGGCGGCGGCCACCACCGCAGCCACGGTGGCCGCTGGCAAATCGGCATGCCGGCCAAGGTCGGCGAGGAAGCGGACGAGATCGCGCCTGTCTCGCGGGTGAAGCGACTGCATCAGCCCGTCGGGCATCATGCTGCCACTCTCCTCGACGATGTCGATGTCGGCCTTCGCAAGCGTCTCACGGGCCCCCGACGCCGGGTCGCGGAGGACAAGCGTGGCGTCGTCCTCGCGCTCCCGATAGCCGCGCCGGCTCGCTCCATCGGCAGTCACCACCGTCACGGTGCGGAACTCGGGCTGAACGACATGCTGCGGCCAGAGGAGCGACTCGGCGATCTGCTCGTGGGTCTTCTCAGCGCCGAGCTTCGAGAGTGCCGGGCCGACGTTGCCCCCATGCTCTCCCACCTTGTGGCAGGAGATGCAAGCGAGCGTGTGCCGGGTGAAGACGCGGGCACCATTGGCTGCACTCGCCCGCGTCCCCTTCGCCTCGGCAGCGAGCGCCGCCACGACCGCCGGGTCGTGGGGCATGACACCGGTGGGAGACGCCGCCGCTTTGGGGGCTGCGGCGGGAGCCTCCCAGGTCTTCATTCCGGGCAGTGCCCCCGGATCCTTGCCGTCGAGCTTCGCGGCCACCCACTCGAGCCCCACGAGGTTGTCACGGAGCCGATCCTCGGCGTCGAGCTGCGTGTGGTTGAGGATTCCAAACGGCCCCTCGAATCCACTCTTCTGGACGACCCCGAGCAGCTCCATGTCCTGCTCGCCGGTGCCGATCGGCGCGATCTTCAGGCCGCGGGCCTCGCCGTCGGCAAACATCCCGTTGAGATTGAGCACCTGGAGATACGGCTTCATCCGCTCGAGGAGCTCGCGGAATCGCCCGGCATGGACATGGCCATGATGCTGGTTGTAGACGATGCCGACATTCGTGATCGGGGCGTCACCGGCACGCAGCGCTTCAATGATCTCGATCTGATTCTCCGGCTCGCCGAACCAGCCGCCGTGGTTGTAGAGGCCGACGGTGCAGCCGATCTTGTGGGCCGCCTCGGCTACGGGGCGGATCCGCGCCGCTTCGGCCGCCACGCGGGCTTTCTGCTCGTCGGCATTGGCCGTCGGCCCCCCGCCCCCACTCACCCACAGGCTCGGCTTCATGCCGTGGCGCTCGAGGACACCGAGGATCAGCTTCGCCTCGTCATTGAGCTCGCCCGGAAACCACCAAGCGACAAGCTCGATCCCCTGCTCAGAAATGGCCCGCATCTCGTCGTCGAACTGCGGAACATGCTCGGCCCGGTAGTCGTAGGCGTACTTGACGATTCCCAGCCGCTTCATCATCGCCGCGCGGTCGGTCGGCGACCGGGCCTCGTCGTCGAAGGGGACGATGCACCAGGCGACGAGATTGTCCCGTCGGAAGAGCTTTTCAGCCGGCACGA
>Ga0164294_10001913_pt1 | contig 18987 bp, 23 predicted proteins | sample GEODES005metaG_FD_111479 | JGI IMG/M metagenome (GOLD analysis project Ga0164294, IMG submission 111479) | Oligotrophic lake water microbial communities from Sparkling Lake, Wisconsin, USA - GEODES005 metaG | ecosystem: Environmental > Aquatic > Freshwater > Lake | place: USA: Sparkling Lake...
ACCACGCTCTACGACGGCGGGCGATACCCCGACCTCTTGGCCTTTTTGAACGGCTACGGCTCGCAGCTGGGGCAGTCGATGAGCGAGGCGCTCAACGCTGATTGGACTGCGGGCGGCGGCGTGCCTGCCACGTGGGAGGTCGGCATCGACGAGACCGACCGCATCTTCGTGCGCGTCCTCACCTCGGAGATTGCGTCATTCGCGGTGCAGGCATCGACCGGCAATCCGTGGGGCTTCACATCTCCCGTCGCGAGCTCCACCACGGTGGGCTCGTACCAGGTCGTCACGGCGCCCGATGCGTGGGAGCGGGGCAACCTCGACCTGTGGCAGGCGGGTCAGACCTTCACGGTCAACGACGGGCTCACCTTCGGGGGCCTTTACAACGAGGACGTCACCGTTCATTCGCTGCCTGTGGCTCTGCGCGCCTATAACGCCGAGGCCGATGGGGTGTTCCCCACTGACTCGCTGGAGCAGGTCGACAACAACGCCAACGACAACGTCTTCAGACGCATCCGATGGGGCATCGACACGACGGGGCGCGTGTGGACGTCGTACCCGGTGGGCATCTCGGGCGTCGGCTGGCCTGCGACGGCCATCTCCAAGCGGTTCCGGCGCATGCTCGGCTTCACCGGCGAGGAAACCCCGGCGCTCATCTCGTCGCGCTACCTGCTCACGGCGACCTACCGCACGCCCCTTGTCCTCGTCCTCGAGCGCGGGCTGACTCGACACAGTCGAGTCCTGCGCAGCATCGACGGCGTGGTCGAGCTGCAGGACGGTCGAGCGCGAGGGCGCCACGTGGGGCACTCCATCACGCACGAGCTTGAGTTCACGGTGAGGGGGCAGTCGGCGGCCGAGAGCGACGAGGGCCAGGTCATCGCAGCCTGGGCGCCCTACGTCACGCGCGGACAGCCCTGCACGCTCGACTTCACGTGGGGCGACTCGCGGCGGGCGCGGCTCCTTGAGACGCTGCTCGATGGGACGGACATCCCGGCATACACCGACGCGTACACAACGGAGCCTCTCGCGGGGCGCGTAGTGGCAAGGGTCGCGGCAAGCTCGGCCAGTGACTACCCCGTCAGACTCTCGGGCGCTCGCGTGCGGTCTGAGCCCATCGCCATGACGCTGGTAGAGGAGCCCTGATGCCTCGCCCAATCCCCGCAAGCTACACGCCCATCGACCCGCAGGAGTTGTTGACCGGCGAGAAGCTCCTAGCCGACTCGGTGGCGCCTCTCTCTGCGGCGTCCAACTGGCTCGACGCGCACTCAGGGCGCACCGACTGCATCTCGCAGTCGTTCGTGTTCAACGCGGCCACAGCCACGACGCCCTGCGCGCGCATCGCCAACACATCGGCCACCGTTGCAACGTGGCAGATCCCCGAGCTATCGGGCGTCACTCAGGTGTTCGTCGTCGTGGCCTGCAAGGTGCGCCCCGGCCCTGTCGGCAGCAACCATCTGCTACAGGTCACGAGCGTCAACGGCGGCGGCTCGTTCAGCGTGACAGGCGGTAGCGGGCTCGATGCCACGGTCAAGTTTTTCAGCGGTACTGTAAACGTGGCGTGGGTCGGCGGGTACGAGCGCATCAACCTGCGCCTGCGCGCTGACAGTGTGTCGTCGCTCGAGGTGTGGAGCATCCTTGTAACGCATGCGCAGCCTACGTCTCTGCCAGCGGGTCGACAGGCAGACGGGCGCATGGCGTTCGATGGCGAGGTCAGCCAAGACAACCCGTTGTCGGCTCGCACGATGCAGGCCCTGCACGACAACGAGACGGCCTACAACGCGCGCCCCCACGTGGCGGTCAACGTCTCTGACCTGCAGAACGTCAACGTGGCGGGGCAGGACAAGCTGCAGCCCTACCAGCACCGATGGGCCTGCGTCCGTATGCCGGACACTGAGTCGCAGGACCGCACACTCTCGGTGCGCGTGACCATCTCGACGCCCCTCGGCGCGGGCGTCTTGCGCTTCGGCTACGCAGGCGTCGCGGACCTGAGCGGCGAGGGTGGGCAGGTCGCGGTGCAGCTGGCGGGGGGCAAGGTCCGAGACACCGAGGTCCTCGACCCCGTAACGCAGCTCGACGTGCCGAGCATCTCGCGGCAGGACGTGGGCATGCTGTGGCATGGTCTGAGCCTCTGGCCGCAGCCCGACCCTGCGACGTGGGATGTGCCGGTCGGCACCTCGGCGTGTGACATTCACGGCGTTCTCGTGTGGGGGTGGCAGTGAGCGTCCCTTATCGCGGCATCTTCTCGCAGCCCTCGCAGCCCGAGGCATACTCGGCGCGGCCAGTGGTCGGCCCCACGCTCGCGGGTCACGCGAACGCGCTCAACCATCTCGCGGGCGTCAGGTCCCGCCATTGGCACACAGCCCACGTGACGCAGTTCGCGGACACGGTCGTGGCCGAGCAGCAGGGCTACGTATCGAGCACCGAGGGCATCAACCAGACGGCCTACGTGCTGCTCTCGCTCGGGCAACTCGACTACGCCATTGAGCTCGTGCTGCTGACGTCTTCGCTGCAGGCTGACTACTCCATCACACCAACTGTCGACGTCACGCTGCAGACCTTGGCGGGCGCGACCGTCGACCGTGGCATCATCTTCACACGCGCCGACAATAGCCTCGTCGCAGACGTGCGCGGCTACGCGGCGAACCGCTACCGCATCATGCCCACGTGGTCGAGAAGCGGGACGACGCGGCGCCCTGGACTCGCAACGGGTCTGGTCAAGACGCAGCCCAGAGCGCTGGAGACTGACACGACGACCGGCACGGCGCGTGGGACGCGGGCGCTGCTACGCATCGACACGACCTCGGCCCGTATCCACGCGGTCGCATGGTGTCCTGTCTGGGGAGATACGCTGTGAGCCTCGACGACCTGCGCGGGCGACAACTCGCCATCCTCGTGACCGTGGCGGGCGTCACCGACCGCTACTACTCCGGCCCTGCGCCTGACACGCAGACCATCGAGGGCACGCTGGCGGGGCTCTACCCGGTCACATACCGAGACATCGAGGCGGTGCTCGACCTTGGCCCAGAGGGTGGCAGTATCGACGACGTCACCGGCATGAGTGAGCAGCAGGCCGTGACGGTCAAGCTACTCGCCCAAGGCGCGCGCGTCTCGCCTGCCACGGTGACGGGCTCGGCGTGGACGGTTGACCCTGTCTCGACATTCCGGCGCATCGGTCCCGCTGGCGCTGCCTCCAAGACGCGCATCGCTGCGACCATCCCTCACGAGCTCGGCCCCACGGATGTTGACGTGGTCGACTCGTCGGGCATCGTCGCGGGCGACATCATCCACGTGGGCCTAGAGGCGCTGCAGGTCGGTAGCGTCTCGGGCAACACGTTGCAGAACTGCCTCCGTATCATCGGCCAGACGCGGCGCTATCGGCACACCTACGACGCGGTGCGAGGCTGGCAGCCCTATGTCACCGAGGCGCCCATCTTCTGGCGTGGTCGCGTGGCCATTGTCCAAGCGGCGCCCGTCGTCGGTGGGCAGCGGGTCGGCTCCTACCGGGAGATATGGCGCGGCGTCCTCGACCGCGAGGCCGAGCTGGCGCCCGATGGCCTGTCACTCACCCTGCGCATCGCCTCGATGACGGCAGCGATGAAGCAGAAGCTGTCGGGCGGCGCGACCTCTGCGCAGCTCGTGCGCGGCTGGCATCACTTCGTCCCTCGGGCAGACGGCGCGGACGGATGCCAAGTCTCTCACGAGCAGCGGTGGGACACCGGCGCGGCGGTCCGCACGCCTTACACGCTGCACGACGCCGACACTATCGAGACGGACGGCAACGGCTACACGGCCCACAGCAACCTGTTCGACATCACGCTGCCCGATGGTCACCCACGGCAGGGGCGGCTGCAGCTGGAGAACAATGTCGGCGCATCAACTGTCCACGAGGTTACGGCGCGCAGCCTGACGGGCGGCGGCAAGGCCCGCCTCGACGTCAGCCCCAATGCGGTCCCGCTGGTCGGCACCAACGTCGGCGACGCTGGCAACGTCTGGACCGAGGAATACTCGACGCTCTCGCTGGTCGACCCAACTGGAGCGGGGGAGATTGTCCGCTGGCCTGACCGCCTGCTGTCCGTGGTGAGCGGCGCAGACCTGACGCAAAGGGCTTGGAATCTCGCGCGGTGGCAGTGCGAGACGTGGTCACCCATCACCACGCAGGGCGTCGAGGGGCGCTGGGCGAACGTGCGCCTCTGGTCCTCGGGTGATGGGTCACATCAGGTGCACCTCGCCCTGCAGGAGCAGGGGCAGGGCGGCGCGCTGAAGGTCCGGTTCGGCAGGAACAGGGGAAACGAGAACACCCTCTGCCTCGGCTGGGATTGGCGCGCGCTCGATGCTGGCGCGTGGCCGAGCAACCAGCTCCGCACGGTCGACTCATCAGCCCTCGACCGAAGCAACGACGTCGACGCCTACGACGTGCGCGGCCCTGCTCTCGCGTGGGCGCAAGTCGGTGACACGTACCTGCTCGTCACCGACGACGTCTTTGCGGGCGGGGCGCCTCAGTGGGTGCGCCTTGAGGGCGGCGACGACTACGGCACGCAGTCCGTCATCTATGCTCTCGTCTCTGCCTCGACTCCTGCGCTCGACCCGGATACCGGCGCTCAGGTTGGCTATTCGCTGACGGTCGACCAGTGGTCGCCCGAGCGCGATACCTTCATCATCGACCGTGGTACGCCGGTGCAGGTCACGCCGGTTGCGCGCTTCTGGCAGGAGACGCCATCGCGCGCGGCCGTCGTGCTCCTCGTCTCGGCCGTGGGCGCCCAGACTGAAACCGTGCTCGACTACCTGCCGGTCGGCGCGGGACTCGCTGCGACGGACGTGCTGCCGAGCAGTTTCGAGTCGTTCCCCATCCCCGAGGTGCTGCGCGACTACAACGCGCCCATCGACCCCAACGAGACGGTCGAGGACAACATCAGGGACATCCTCACCCTGCTCGGCGCGTCGGTCGTCCAGCGCTACGCCCTCGGGCGGCAGTACGTAGCCCTTGCCCCCATCACCTCGGCCGACGAGCGCGAGGCCGTGTTGACCATCACGGACGCTCAGCTGCTCGTCGATGGGCAGGTCACGTCGGCCGTCGATGGCAAGGTGGTCCGCGCCTACAAGCTCAGCAGCGACTACAACGACGCGGGCGAGCCTCAACGCGTCATCACCTACGTCGACAGCGACGCCATCTCTGCGGCAGGTGGCGACGCTGGCGCCCAGCTCGACATTGACCTGCGCGGCATCGTCCTCGAGGGTGGCGCGGCAGACGCGGCCGTCAACCTGCTCCCCTACGTGCAGCACCTACGCAAGCGGGTCGGCGTGCCTCGCGTCCGCTACCAGCTGGCGGTGAGCCTCGACCTTGCCGGGGCGCATGAGGTCGCGCTCGGTGACTGCGTCGTCCTCACGGCGGCCGCTGCCATCGCCATCGACGGCACCATCGGCGTGACCTCGCAGCCCTGCCGCGTGATGGGCCTCGAGCGCGACTGGCTCAGGAACCGCTTGAACCTCACGCTATCCTGCACAGGCGGTCGACCCTCGGGCTACGTGCCGAGCCTGCGCGTGGCGTCCGTTGTCGACCCCGTCACGGTCACCGTGCAGCCCAACCAGTACACGGCCACCACGGACCCTCGCACCGGCGAGGCCCAGACCGACCTCGGCACGAGCGCGGTGCCGTACTTCGCCTCGCAGGACGTCGTCCTCTGCGTGCCTGCGGGTGCGTGGTCGAGCTCCACAACCCGCACCATCGTCAGCATCGTGGGCGTCACCGTCACGCTCGACGGTGCGCACGGCCTCGCCATCGGCGACGACATCGAGCACGCAGGGTGGGCGCTCGTCACCGACCAGGTGCGGCGCTACGCCTACCTCGCTCGACCTGACGGGACCATCGGCGGGACCGACCCGGCCAAGAGCATCGGCTAATGCTCCACGGTGATACGCCTGTCATGGTCCTCGGCGTCGTCCTGAGCGTCACGGTCGTCGCCCTCCTCGTCTGGTATGTGAACAACATTATCCCGCGGGAACTGGGTCAGCGTGAGTGGCTCACGCGGTTCGTGGCGCTCGTCCTCACGGTCTTCTTGGGGATTTTCGCGGCGGACGTTATGGTCTCGTGGGATGTCCAGCTCATGAGCGATGACCTCAGGCGCGGCCTGTTCGACCTGATTAAGTCGATCGTTCTCGTCGTATTCGGCTATCAGTTCGGGGCGCGGTCCTCAAGCGCAGAGCAGGACGACAAGCCCGAGCAGTAAGCGACGCAAGTCCGCACGGCTCAAGGCTGCGCGAACAAGGCGCAAAAAAACGCGCGGCCTGCTTGTTTTTACTTGCAAAAGAAAACAGGCGGGCTTATTGTCCTCTTGTCGCTGGGGAGCGACACCAACTGGTGAGGTGATAGGAATGAACACGGACATCATCGCGAAGGCCGACGACCTCGGCCCCACTGCTCTCGTTGCCGCTGCTTCGGCGCTGGCCCCTGACGCTCTGCGTAATCGGCCGCAGGATGCGCTCATGGTCCTCATGGCTGGGCGCGAACTCGGCTTCGCACCCATGCAGAGCCTGCGGCTCATCACCGTCATCAAGGGCAAGATCACGCTGGCGGCTGATGCCACCGTCGCGCTCGTCCGCAAGTCTGGCGAGTGCATCGAGTGGCGCTGCACCGAGACGACTGCGACCAAGGCCACCTACGTCACCAAGCGCAAGGGCGACACCGAGCCGACCACGCTGACGTGGACCATCGAGCAGGCGCAGCGCGCGGGGCTCGTGTCTGGCACCGGCTGGCGTTCCTACCCTGAGGCGATGCTGCGGGCGCGGTGCGCTGCTGCCCTGGCGCGCATCGTCTACCCTGACATCGTCGCTGGTATCTACGACCCCGACGAGCTGGCCGTCCCGCTCGACTCTGGCAGGCTCGAGACGCTCCGTCCTGTCGAGGCGCCCAAGCCTGAGCCCGTCGTGCAGCAGGTCGAGGCGCCCAAGCCTGAGCCGGTCGTCGACGAGACCGAGCAGCGGCGCGCCTTCATCACCGAGATGATGCTCATCGAGCACGACGCGCCTGTGTTCGTCGAGGAGATGATTGCGCGTGACAACATGGACCTGGGCACGGCGCCGCTGTTCCGCCTCGAGGCGGCGGTCCGCTACCTCAAGTCGCCCAAGGGTGTGGCGCATTTGGCGGGCTGGACGGCGGCGCGTGACGCGGCGATGGACGCCGAGGTCGAGTACGAGACCGAGAAAGGGGAGGGCTGAGACATGACAATCGAACAGCAAGTGGAGCTCGACGTCCTGCGCGCTCAGTGTATGCAGGCGGCGCGTGATGCTCAGGAGCGTGGCGCGGTCGACTTGGCCGTCGTGTTTGGGATCGGGGTCTGTGTCGGCGCGCTCATCTGGTGCGATGCCGAGCCGAGTCGCTCGAACCTCATCAATCAGATGCGCGGCTACAAGGCCGAGCTGGAGTCGCTGGGGAGGGGTTCCAATGTCTGACCTCATCGTGGGCGATAAGGATGGGCGCGGCTTCGACTGGATGTCCGTGACGCTCGGCGCCTGCCTCGGCGCTACCATCACCTTCCTCGTGGGCGCGCAGAACGGTGAGCAGGTCGGCAAGAGCATCGAGCGCGCGACGGTGCAGTGCATCGACGAGCTGGGCGTGCGTAACAGTGACTCGAGCTCGGCGTGCTGGGACATGCAGGCCGACGCGCTCAACAAGATGGAACTGCAGCGGCAGGCCATCGACCGTCTGGCCGAGCGCTGCGTGCTCTCGGTGCCACTGGCCGAGCGGTTGCGCGTGACTAAGACGCGGGACCACAAGCCGTTCAAGGTCGAGATTCCAGCGCCCAGTTCGTCGGCGGGCTCGGCCGATTGGGATGCGGAGGACTTCGGACCTCCGGGCGACCCGGACGGCAAGCCGTGAAGCACAACCCGAAGCTCTGGCTGCGGCACAAGCTGCGGCTCTTGAACTCGTGGTGTGCTCAGGGCCGCAAGACGTACTACCGGTGGGAGCCTCCCGGCATGGACGCGGTCGTCGAGTACCCCGGCGGGCGCTTGCTCGAGGTCAAGGTCGCGGCGGTTTGGGACGGTCCTGAGTTGCCGTCGTTTGAGTCACCAGGTCAGCGCGGAGGGTGGGAAGTCCTCGCTGTCTGGCATCAGCGACACGGAGCGTGGGTCGACATCACGACCAATCTGAATCGGGAACAGTTCACGCGACTCGTTCGGCAGCTCGACGCCGACGAGGCAGCGTGAAGCCACTGGAGGACAGGCAATGGGGAAGATTGCAGAAGTCTTGGAGCTGCTGCGGCAGGTGTCGGACTTGAAGATGGAGCCCGATCTGACGGCAACGCTGCAGAGCGCGGTGCTGTCCGAGTACGGCATTGGGCGCACGCACATTGCTGCGGCTAGGCAGGAACTGCAGCCTGCACTGCAGTTGCAGCAAATGCTGCCGCTCGACCAGCGCCAGAGCCGCAGCCGCATCCGCTCCACCAGCGAGGAACGCGAGATGTTCAAGGCATGGATGGAGACTGAGCCGGCAATCGCCAAGTTTCATCGGTGGATTGTGGACTGCGTCGCGGCAATGGGTGGCGTGCTCTCGGCGTCTGCTGTGCTGGAGTGTCCACCTGGGCGTCTGCGCGGCTACACGGAAGCCGTGAACGTCCCCACCGAGCACGAGCTCAACATCATCACGACCATGCTCGGCCTCGACCACGCCGTCAGTCACCGAATCTGCGCGGAGGCTTTGCTGCGCATCAACCAGCTGCGGGCGATGAACGGCATCCGGCCACCTCGCAGAATCAACCGGAACGGAGGGTGAAGAAGTCACACACAAGTTGTCCAGGTCGACATTCAGTCAATCAAACGGAGTGCACATGAACGTCAAAGTTGAAGTCATTACCCCCGAGACCGCTGCGGCGTATCTCGCAACCTCAACCGGGAATCGCCCCATCAGCCGCACGCGCGTCCTTCAGTACGTGAGCGACATGATTGACGATGCTTGGGAACTGACCCACCAGAGCATCGCGTTCGATGATGATGGAGCCCTCATCGACGGTCACCACCGACTGACGGCCGTGACCGTTGCGAACAAGCCCGTGACCATGCTGGTTACGCGCGGTGTCGCCGCTGAGGCATACAGCACGATTGACATTGGGCGCACGCGAACGCTGGCAGATGCTGCTCGTCTGAATCGCTACATTGTGGCGCCGTTCCGTCTTGCATGGAGCATGTCGGCTGCAGAGCGCGTCCACAACGGCCGAGTTCTGAGCAACAACGCCGTGCACGGTCTCGGCGCATCTGCGGTTCAAGCGCTCGCAATGTCGACGGGTGGCGAGATGTTGGAGCACGTGCACAACCTGCTCGGCAACCGCAATCTCGGCACCCTGACTGCACCGATGCGCTTGGCTGGGATGGTCCGTCTGCATGAGGGAGAGGACCGCGACTTCATCTGTGGGCAGTTGGTCGCCCTGGCGCGACGCGAGTACCACTTGATGACTCCCACGACGCAGTTGTTCTGTCGTCGCCTCGAGATGAAGTCGTTGTCTAGGGAGCCCAAGATGCTCAGCACCCATGCGATGATGCTCAAGGTCTTCGACCAGCGAACGTCAAACCTTGGGGTTCTGAAGGCGTCGGCTAGTGAGACGCCATTCGTGACGCCTCGCATCCGCGTAGCGATGGACGCGTTCATGGCCGAGTCCGGCCACCACAGTGTTTTCAGCATGAACAAGGAGTAAGTCATGGCCTCATTCAACAAGGTGCAGCTGCTCGGCCGGGTCGGCCGCGACCCCGAGACGCGGTACACGCAGAGCGGCGACCCCATCAGCAACTTCTCGTTGGCGACCTCGGAGAAGGTCAAAGGCGAGGAGCGGACCGAGTGGCACCAGGTGAGCGTGTTCGGCAAGACGGCTGAGATCGTCGAGAAGTACGTGCGTAAAGGCGCGCTCATTCTCGTCGAGGGTCGTCTCCAGAGCCGCGAGTACACCGACAAGACCGGGCAGGTGAAGAAGGTCTGGGAGATTGTCGGGTCGAACGTCGTCCTGGTCGACACGAAGAAGTCCGACGAGCGCGTGAGCGAAACCTCGGCGGCAGTCTGGAAGGGCGGCCCGCCGGCCGACCGCATCGTCAGCAACCCTCCGTTCTCAAAGCCCTCGACCCCTGACGGGTCGGACCCGATTCCGTTCTAATTGCGCCCGATTGCGCAGGATTGCGTATCGCGCAATGCGAACGCAATCGGCAACAAGCCCAACGGCAACGATGCCCGAGGACTTTCACAGCGGCCCAGCGTGGCCGGACAGGAGACGTATGATTTGCATCAAGTGTGGACCTCGCAAGGCGATTCAATGGAACGGCGACGGCGAGCTCGCGTGCGTGGGCTGTGGCGTCGTCGTGGCACACGCCAAGGATGAGCGCACGCCGACGTTCGTGCAGGCAATCCAGCAGGTGTTTGGCTACGCGAAGAACCTCAAGGAGCTGCGCCGCAAGGCGTACCGCGAGGCGCTCGAGGACGCGAACTCCTGGGAGAACGACTACTCCCAGCAGAACGTCGACGACCTGCACATCATCGCTGGCGGCCTGCTGTCGCACCTCGTCACCGAGTGGGCTTGGGAGGGTCACAGCTACGAGGAAATCACGGAGATGCTTGAGGCGGGCAAGTACGTGAACCACGAGATGAAGCCCTACTCGCTGGACGATGTGCGCAACGTGATGAAGTCCAACACGCACTGAGCTTCCCTGTTTTAGTTTGCATTTGTTAGCGCGCAGGTTAGAGTCCTGCGGCCGGTTGGTCCCGGCGAGAAAAGGGGAAAGCCATGTTCGACAAGGAAGCATGGGCAGCGAGCGGCATGAACATCGAGGAGCTGGCCGATGCAGTCGGCGTCTCGTTCACGACGGCGTGGCGGTGGGTGAGCGGCTGTAAGCCCTCGCCTCTCGGTCGTCGGCGATTGGTGGAGATTGGTCTCTGGATTCACGTGCAGGACGAGAGCAAGACGGACAAGGGGCAGCCGTGAGCTGGGTTCGGCTGGACGTCGACACGCCCATCGACGAGCGGCTATTCGGTTCGGGCTTCGCGCTCTACTGGCCCGCGGTCTTGACCAGGGCGAAGAAGGGCGGCGGGACGGTTTCGCGTCTGGCGGCGCAACCCAAGCAGCTCGCCGCGCTGTGGGGTTCGACGGTCGAGGAGTGGGCAGCGGCTATCGCCTACTTCGTCGAGGTCGGCCTGCTCGTGCCTCGCCCCAATGGCGACTACGAGGTCGACGGGTGGACTAGGACACAGGTGGACCCGACCAACGCCGACCGTCAAAAGCGACACCGGTCTCGGGAGTCTGCACCTACATCACACGACAAGACCGTTACGCCAGCGTTACGGGGTAACGAGCCGACCGTTACGCGCCCGTTACTGCCTCCGGACTCGACCGTTACAACATACATACAGACAGACATACATACAGGACATACAGTAGCTGCTGACGCAGCTACCACGCGCGCGCATGCGTCCGCGCGCGAGGCAGCCACGGCGGCCACGACGACCCCGAAGATTGACGACCAGTTCAGCCGGGTCGCGGAGCGGTGGCGGCTCGCGCTCCGAGGCAAGACAGGAGCGGCGCCCCTCGTGGTCGGTGCTCTGGACATCGACGCCCTGAGCGCAGCGGTTGCCGAGCGCGGAGCCGACTACGTGATGAAGTGCATCGACCGTTCGGCAGAGGTGGCAGGTGGTGGAGGTCCAAGCCTGTCGCTGCTGCGCATGATTCTGCGCGACGGCGTGCACGAGCCAAAGCCGGCGAACTCCGGTCAAAACCGGTCAAAGTCGGACAAAGCCGGTTCAAGCTCCAAGTCCAGGATGGAGGGCTACTCGCAGGCGTGGTCCGAAGACGTCGAGGCGTCACGAGCGCTGGGCGGTGTCCGCGTGACCAAGGTGCCAGGCGTGGGCTACGTGCCGACTGCGGAGTTGACGGCCGAACAGATCGCAGCAGTCGAGGCTGAAGGTTTCGCCGTCATCTAGCTTGACGACTGAGCGGGGATGCGAGAGAACTGAACCGTCGCTGGGGAGCGACACCAACGTGGAGGTCAACATGAGTGAGCAGAAGCGCATCGGCACGGCCGACAACTACGCCATCAGCGACGCGGCCGAGGCTGCACAGGCGGCGTACAGCTACCGCAAGACGCCCGAATACGAGACGTGGCTGCAGGAGGTCGCGGCGTGGCGGCGCTGCGGCATGGACGGTCCGCAGCCCCCGGCGCCCGACTTGAGCCAAGGTCTGCAGGAGTACCGCTATGGTGAGCCGACGCGGCGCGTGTCGGTCGACCTCTGGTGCGAGGACCTGCGCGGCCTCGACCTTCGCGACATGCCGCGCAGCACGTACGGCACGTACGGTGCGACCGTGCGGGACAAGTGGCGCATCCTCGGCACAGTCCTGCCGGGGCGTGACCAGGTCGAGCTCGGGGCGTTCGAGCTCGCGTCGGTGATGACGCGGTTTGTCATCATGGAGTTGGGCCTGCGTCGTGTCGGTGGCCAGAGCGAGGCGTATCAGGACCTTGCCGGTGAACTGTACGGTCACGCGCTTGAGGCGGCTGGCAAGATGGTCGAGCACCTGCTCACGGCTGACATTGAGGGCGCGCTCAAGCGGCCCACGGAGGACGCATGAAGAAGCTCATCACGGAGGAAGACATCATGTGGGTCGATGCCTGGGCGCACGAAATGAGGACGCTGATGAAAGAACGTGGCAACTCTGGTCCCCCCCGAGCGCTTCGCTGGTCGGACGTGCAGGTCTCGACGAGCGGGCGCAATTGCGTCTGGTCGGCGCCCAACCAGTGCCGGGTCTGCAACGGCTACGGCACGGACATGGAAACCGGCCAGAAGTGCGAGTGCGGCGGGCTCCTCGAGGGTGGCGTCAAGTGGCGCATGGACGCCCTGAACCGGGCGCGTATCCCTGCCCACTGCATCAACATCGAGCCGAACATTCTGCTCGGTACGACGGCGAAGTGGGTCGAGGAGTGGCGGCCGTCGGCGCGCGGCTACATCCTGCTCGGCGACAAGGGCACCGGCAAGACGAGCTACATGGTGGCGATGGTCAAGGCGTTCATCCGAGCCAACGTGCCTGCTCGGATGGTTGACTGGCCGACGTTCATCAGCGAGCGCAAGTCCAAGATGGGCAACCAGATCGCCCTCGACGCGCAGATGGAGGTCTTCGGAAGTTGTCCGGTGCTCTGCATCGACGAGCTGGCCCGCGAGCGCGGGACGGAGTGGACCGAGGAACTGCTCGATGCGGTCATCGAGCTGCGCTACCAGAGCGGCCACACCACCATCGTGGCCAGCAACGCAGACGCCAAGGGGTTCGAGGAGTACATGGGGCCGCGCCTCTACAGCCGGTTGGCTCAGATGTGCCGCGTGGTTCCGTTCAACGGGGTGGACAGGAGGCAGAAGTGAAGAACGACGAGGACCGGACCGACGTGTTGGAGTTCGAGGAAGCAGCGCGCCTTCTCCGCGAGGGGGCCGATATGCTCCAAGGGGCGCACGACACGCAGGAGAAACTTGACTACTTCGGCATCAAGAACAGCCTCGACACGACGGCGTTCTGCGACTTGGCCGACGCGATGCGCACGCAGAGCACCAAGCTCGTGACGCTGGTGAGCCACATCCGCGCTCGGCGCTTGGCCCTGGCGCAGCAGGTCGAGGAGAACAAGGTGCAGATTCAGGTCTTCAAGCGCACCAACGGCAAGTTGGTGAGCTGACCGTGAGGGTGAGTAGTGAGCAAGGCTGACTTGGCAGCGGAGCGAGCCGAGCGGACTCGGCTGCGCGAGGCTCTGGCGGCGGTCGACCGCAGCTACCAGACGGGCAGCGTGCTGCCCGCGTGGGTGCTGCAGACTGTGGCCGAGTACTACGCGCGGATTCTGGCCACGTGGCCAGAGAGGGGGAGTCGTGACCACGGCAGCAACTAGAGGCCGCTCCTCGCAGCGGCGCGGCTCGCAGTGGGAACAAGCCATCGACGCCTACCACGACCATCTCCGCGCAGCGAGCAAGGCGTGGCTGGTACGCGTCCCTACCGAGGCGCGGGTCATGGGTCCGACCGGCATGGACGCCCGAGGGCGCACGACCTTTCCGGCCACGTGGGCCGCGCGTGCGTCGGTCGACTTCGTCGGCGTCGTGGCCGGTGGTCGAGCGGTCGCGCTCGAGGCGAAGACCTGCACGACTGAGCGATGGTGGTTCAGTGAGGCGCTCGGCGGCCCGACTGCGGGTAAGCCTGCGGGCGTTGAGTGGGAGACGCTCGACGCGGTCAACCAGCTGGGCGGTCTCGCCCTCGTGCTGCTCGATTGGAGCGGGTCGCAGTGGTGCGTCGAGTTCTCGGTGCTCCGAGTGTGGCGCGAGGCAGGCAAGGCGTCGGTGACGGAGACGGAGCTGGCCCCTCGGGCGCAGCTCTTGAGGGGGGCGCAGTGGCTGAGTGCCTGACAGTGCTACCTGAGCAGCATCTGCCCACCATCCGCGAGTGGCAGCGCGCGACGTGGAATGCGGAGCGTGAGCGGTACGTGGCACTGAAGCGCCTGCTCACGCTGCGCCTGGTGAGTGCGTTGCATCAGCACGGCATCGGCCTGGCGTATGAGTACAAGGGGCGCATGACCGACGCATGGAGCCGCGAGCTTGTCGAGATAAACGCGCGCGGGACGCAGCCGCGGCTGGCGACATCGAATCACCTGATGTGCTACGTGGGCGAGTATCAGCAGCGCGAGAGCATCGACACGCGCAGCGGTGCCATCCTTGAGTTGCTAGGCTTGCAGCGTGCTAGGCGTGCAGAGGAAGGCGGCCCGAGTCGACACGTTCACATCTCGGGCGCGGCGTTGCAGAGGCTCCTACAGTGGCGCCAAGAGATAAGCGCGCACAGCGGCGCAGCTGTATCGCTTGCTTCCATCCTCGCGGTGCAGCTCATCGACGGACTGGAGCGCATTGGCATCAGATGCGACACTAGGGGAAGCGAGCGCCCGCCTGACTCGCCTCTACGCAGTGGTCGACCTCCTACCGATTCCGACGACCGCGCGCGCGCCTACAACTACCAGGCGCCCGCCTTGTTGCATGCTCGCTGCCTTGAGGCGGCGCCCAAGCTCGGCATCGACGTGACCGACAGGTACGCGGCCGGGAAGGTCATCGTGCATCTCGTCATGGAGAGTCCGAGCATTAGCCCGACGCTGCTGCAGGCTCAGTTCACCTATGGGCAGGCAGTCGCCAACGCTCGCAGGTCGCTGCGCGCCAAGGAGCGTGCGGAGTCCGCCAAGGTCTACGCGGAGCGCTTCCTACGGCTCTGCAACGAGCGAGCAGCGCGCGACAAGTGGCAGCGCCGAGGCGGCGCGGGTCTACCTCCCGCCTCGACTGTCGACGACCATCTGGGGCGCACGGTTCATGGCCCCAACGCGGACCGCATCGCAGCGGACCGGGCAAACCGACACGCCGACATGCGCGAGCACAAGCAGGATGTAGCGCGGCGCTCGGTTCGGTGATAGCTTTCTCCCACCACGCCTGCCGGCGTCTGCACTCCGTACGCGGCTGAACGGTGGGCGTGGTGATTTACTCGCGTATTGATTACGTTTAGGTGGGATGGGGCGGGGCATTCCCCCATTGGCCTAGGTTGCCTGTGTGACTCGCCGGTTGTCCTCCAGGGCCCACGCGTCTCCGGCTACCGTCGCCCCATCCCGCCTAGTTCATGCAGCCGCGCCCCCGTTGTGGTAGGGTGTCGCGCATGAGCGAACGCCTGACCCCGCATTTCTCCGACGTCGAGTTCGTCGATTGGCGCAACGGCCACGTCTGGCAGACTCCCACGTCCCGAGCCCGCTACCTCGAGCTGTGCCAGCGCACGCTGGAGCCACTGCGCGAGGCGCTTGGGCGCTCGGTCCGCATCGTCTCGGGCGAGCGCAAGGAGTCCAAGACGGCGGCGAACTCGCGGCACATGCCTCCCGAGCTCCGACCCAGCGTCAAGGAGCGGGGCAAGCCTGACGGCAGCCCAGACGCTGCGGCCGATGTGCAGGTCGGCGGCATGCTGCCCATCGACGTCGCCCTCGCGGCGCTGCGGCTCATGGCCCAGCGCGAGATTCCGGTGGGCGGCGTTGGGATTTACCCGACGTTCATTCACCTGGACAATCGTGGGCGCCTCGCGAGCTGGAAGGGCTCGGGCGTCGATGATGCAACTTGGCAGAAGTTCCGCGCGGCGGTGGTCGACTGCGCGACAGCAGTGCGTATCAGCATGGAGGTCGGGAGCGATGACAATGCGTAAGGTGGCAGCAGTGGTCGCGGCTGTGGCGATGGTCGGCGCGGTTCCGGCGCAGGCCCAAGACGCCAACGGCATCTACGGCAACGTGTACGGCTGCGCGGTGGTCGCTCCGACCTCGGCGGCGTGGACGCAGATCGCCTCAAGCGACATGAAGGATACCTCGACCGGCACGGCGCTGTCGGCGGGCTTGTTCCTCTCGTCGCTGAGCCTCGTGAGCCGTGACGCGTGGGGCGGTAACGCCTCGTTCATCTGCCTCGGACCGGCGACGAGCTGCCCCGCTGCGACGACGAACGCGCCCCGGCTCGACGCTGGCACGGCCAAGAGCATCGAGGTCCGTGGCGTCCTCAGTGGCACGGCGCAGAGCAGCATCACCACGCTGTCGCTCAAGGGCTCGGCCGTTGGCGCGAGCTACGTCGAGGTCTGCGCTCACTTCCGCAAGGTGCCGTGATGGCTGGTACCACGACGACTTTCCCCGGCATGCCTGGGCCGCAAGGTCCCGAGGGTCCGCAAGGTCCCGAGGGTCCGCAGGGGCCGGTTGGTCCCGAGGGGCCTCCTGGGCCGCAGGGTGACCCCGGTCCGCCTGGGCCTCCGGGCGAGCCCCAGACGCCCTATGCTAGCACGCCTGCGAACATCGGTACGGCCAGCGCGGGTACATCTGCCGATTATGCGCGAGGCGACCATGTCCACGCGGCCGCGCTCGCGGACCTCTCCGACGTGGCAGCCACGGCGCCGACGTCGGGGCAGGTGCTCGCGTGGGGCGGCTCCGAGTGGGGGCCCGCCACGCCCTCGGCCGCCCCGAGCCCTTCGAGCGCCACGCCGCAGCCTATCGGCACGGCGGCGGCCGGAACGTCCGCGGACTACGCCCGAGGCGACCATGTTCACGCGGCGGCGCTCGCGGACCTATCTAACGTAGCCTCGACGGCTCCGTCCTCGGGCCAGGTTCTGACGTGGTCGGGCTCCGAGTGGGCGCCTGCTTCTACTGCCGCTGGCACGGTCGTTGGTCTGACCGACCGCTACGAGGAGCTGCCCTCGCAGACCTTCAGCGACTTCGCTCATGCGAGCACCGTCGCGGCGAGCCCCACGCGGGACATTCAGACGGCCATCGACGCGACCCCGGTCGGTCCGGCCTGCCAGGTCATCGTCGGCCCCGGTTCCTACTCTGGCGCCACGGTCACCATCCCGGCTGGGCGCAACAACATCGCCATCATCGGACCGAGCGCGGGCGACTTCGGCGGCACGGTGGTCAGCCTCAGCAGCGGTCGCGGCCTGACCATCGGCAACAACGCCGTGCGCGTGCGGCTCGTCAATCTCCAGATTGAAGGGCTCACGACCATCTCGACGACGGGCGCGGGCGTGCATCGCATCGAGCAGTGCCAGCTTGAGGGCGGCCTGACCATCGGCGCCATCTCGGCGACGATCTACATCGTCGGCTGCACGCTGGGCAACGTCAGCATCAATGCGGGCTTCACCGGCACGATTCTCATCGACCGCTGCGCGTGGAATAGCGGCGCGACCTACACGAACAGCACGCAGAACTACCTCAAGGTCCTCATCTCCGACAGCGCGGGCCTCGCCACTGCGCCAACCGTTGCCGTCTCGACGAACGCGGCGTTCCTCAATGGTCGCCTGCAGCTCACGAGCGGCGCCACGACCTACTACGCGGACGGCACGGCGCTCCTCAAGGCGCCTCTCACGGCCATCAACAGCCTGACGCCTGCGGCCGACCGCATCGCCTACTACACGTCGGCGAGCGCGGGTGCCATGACGGCGCTGACTTCCTTCGCGCGGACGCTCCTCGACGATGCGGACGCAGCGACGGCGCGGACGACGCTGGGGCTCGGGACGGCGGCGACCTCGGCCGCGACGGCATTCCAAGCTGCCGACGCGACGCTGACGGCCCTCGCGGGCGTGACCACGGCGGCGAACAAACTGCCGTACTTCACCGGCGTTGACACTGCGACAGTCGCGGACATCACCACGGCGGGTCGTGAGATTCTGTCGACGGCATCGAGCGGGACCAACGGGCAGGTGCTGACGAGCTCGGGCGGCGGCGCTCCCACGTGGACGACGGTGAGCGGCTCGGGCTCCGGCTACGCGGCCGACTCTTGGGACGACGCGTTTTCTGACCCGAACGGAGCGGTGCCCACTGGCTGGACGGCTGAGACGTCGCCCGTTATCACCTACCCGGTGGTCGGCAGCGGCACGGCCATCCAACTCGCGAGCACGACGAACCCGGCCCGACTCACCGCGACCTACGCCGGGTTCGCCGCAAATACGGTCTGGGAGGCTCGCGTCGAGATGCGCGCGTCGCAGGTCGGCACGGCTAACGAGAGCGCGTTCGTCATCCGCGATGGCACCAAGCGCATCAGCATCTACCCCTCAACGTCTGGCCTCGTCCTTGAGGCGGGGCTGATGGAACTGCTGATGCCGCACGCGGTCAACGACTGGTTCATCTGGACCATCCGACGCAGCGGCACGCGGGTCTACTTCTGGAGCGGTCCGCGCATGCTGTACGTGTACAGCTACGCGAGCCTGACGGCTGACACGTCGCTGTCTGGCAGCGTCCGTCTCGGCACGTCGACCAGCGCGACGCGCACGACGCAGATCCGCGCGTGGTGGGTCAAGTTCGGCTCGGTGAACGATGCCCCGCCTGACTACACGTTCCGCACGACCTACTTCGGGAGGCCCTGATGCTCTACCTCGTCATCGCCATCATCGACGGCGCGCAGTACATCCGGCTCTTTGCTGGGTGGTCCATCGAGGACGTCGACGCGCGCGCGCGCTACTTCTG
>Ga0164294_10001914_pt1 | contig 18980 bp, 13 predicted proteins | sample GEODES005metaG_FD_111479 | JGI IMG/M metagenome (GOLD analysis project Ga0164294, IMG submission 111479) | Oligotrophic lake water microbial communities from Sparkling Lake, Wisconsin, USA - GEODES005 metaG | ecosystem: Environmental > Aquatic > Freshwater > Lake | place: USA: Sparkling Lake...
ATCTGCAGGTCATCGACACCCTGTCGCCCGGCCAGCGCATCTGGTCGGAGGCCCGCTGGAACAAGCTCACGGTGGCCCATGGCTGCTACTGGAAGCGCTGCGCCTTCTGCGACATCCAGCTCGACTACATCCGCCGCTACGAGCCGGCCCGGGTAAGCGCCCTGGTCGACCACATGGAGCGGCTGATCGAAGAGACCGGCGTGACCGGCTTCCACCTCGTCGATGAGGCGCTGCCGCCGCGCCTCCTGCGCGATCTGGCCATCGAGGTGCTGCGCCGCGACCTCGCGGTCAGCTTCTGGGGCAACATCCGCTTTGAGCGGGCCTGGACCCCCGACCTCTGCCGCCTCCTCGCCAGCGCCGGCCTCATCGCCGTCACCGGGGGGCTGGAGGTGGCCAGCGACCGCCTGCTCAAGCTGATGGACAAGGGCATCACCATCGAGCAGGCCGCCCGGGCCGCCCACGCCTTTCGCAGCGCCGGGGTGCTGGTTCACGCCTACCTGATGTACGGCTTTCCCACCCAGACCGCCCAGGAGACCGTGGACAGCGCCGAGGTGGTGCGCCAGATGTTCGCCGCCGACCTGCTCAGCAGCGCCTTCTGGCACCGCTTCGTGCTCACCCGCCACTCGGCGGTCTACCAGCGCCCGCGCGACTTCTCGGTGCGCTTCACCCCGCCGCGCGGCACCTTCGCCAGCAACGACATCCCCCACGAAGACCCCACCGGCGCCGATCACGACCTCTTCGATCAGCCCCTCGCCGCCGCGCTCTCGGCCTGGATGAAGGGAGAGGAGCTCGAAAAGCCGGTCGACACCTGGTTCCCCGACCGGATGCCGCGCAGCCGGGAGCCAAGAGAGCGCATCGCCCGGGCCATCGCCGGCAAGCTGCCGTCGATGGAGCCCAATGACCGCCTGATCTGGACAGGCGGCGACGTGCTCGACGGTGATGGCGTGCTGGTGCTGCACAGCGCCGACCAAGAGGTGGAGATCAAGGGGGAGCCGGCCGAGCTGGCCTGGCTCTCCGGCCTGGTGGAGGCCGCCAGCCCGGGCGCCGCCACGCCGCTGCTCTACGCCCAGGCCGAAGCCAGCTTTCCCGGGGAGTGGCGCCGCTTCGAGCGCCGCTGGCAGAAGGTTCGCGCCGCGGGGATGCTCAGCGTGTAGGGCAGACGGCCCTCGCAGCCGCTACACTGGCGCTGCGGGGCAGCCTCCCCGCTCCGGAGTCCCGATGCGCGCCCTGTGGTTGGTGCTGCCCTTGACGGTGGCCTGCTCTGAATACGACCTTGTCACGTCTGAGAAGCCCGGCCGGCCCGGCGAAGACGAGGGCTCCGACGCCACCGGCGGCGAGTCCGACGGCGGCGGCGGCGAAGGGGCCGACGGCGTCGACGGCGGCGAGACCACCACAGATGGCTGTGACCTTGATCTCCCCGGCGCCATCGACGTGGCCCTCAACGAGGTCTGCGACGTGCCCTACTCGCCCGGCACCTTCACCCCCGTGGTGGAGTGGCAGCTCCCTGGCTACAACGCCTATGGCCCGCCTTCTGCCGCCAACCTGAACGATGACAATGGCGACGGCGTCATCGGCGACGGCGACACCCCCGACATCATCTGGTCCACCAACACCTCCCAGGGGCTGATCTCCGTGAACGGCGCCACCGGGGCCGTTCAGTGGATCAACCCCTTTGTGTCGGACTTCGCTTCCGGCACCGCCGTTGGCGACCTCGACGGCGACGGCGTCCCCGAGATCGTGGCCACCAACAGCACCACCCAGGTGGTGGTGCTCGACAACATGGGCAATGAGCTATGGACCGCCTCGGTCGACCCGGGTGGCACCGACTGGTTCTCCTACCCCTCCATCGCCGACCTCGACGCCGACGGCATCCCCGAGGTCATCGTTGGCCGCAACATCTTCGACAACAATGGCAACCGTGTGGGCACCGGGGCCTATGGCACCGGCGGCTGCCGCAACGAGGGCTACACCGACTATGTCGAGGGCAGTATCTCGGTCGCGGTAGACCTGAACGGTGACGGCGAGCTGGAGGTGGTGGTGGGCAACGCCGCCTACCGCAAGGACGGCTCGGCCCTCTGGTACAACGGCATGAGCGACGGCATCCCCGCGGTGGCCGACATGGACCTCGACGGCGAGCCGGAGATCGTGGTCATCGGCGGCAACCGGGTCTGGACCCTGGAGACCGACGGCACCCCCACGGGCTGGGTCGCCAGCTTCTCGGGCACCAACTACCTGGGCCCCCCCGCCATCGACGATCTCGATGGCGACGGCGCACCCGAGATGGTCATCGTCGGCAGCAGCGAGATGCGGGCCTACCGCTGGGACGGCTCGGTGCTCTGGACGCGCCCGGTCTACGACGCCAGCGGCGCCGCCGGCGTGGTGCTCTTCGACTTCGAGCTCGACGGCTACCCCGAGGTGGTCTACGCCGATGAGCGCACCGTGCGGGTCTTCAACGGCCTCGACGGCTCGGTCAAGCTGGAGAGCTCCGACCACAGCTCCTACACCGGCTTTGAGAACCCCATCGTCGCCGACGTCGATGGCGACGGCGAGGTGGAGATCGCCATGCTGCATGGCAACGGCAGCTATGGCCTCACCGTGTATGGCGACGCCGATCACTCCTGGCCGGCCGGGCGCAAGATCTGGAACCAGCACGCCTACACCATCACCAACGTCGAGGACGATGGCGGCATCCCCGCCGTGCAGCCCCCCAACTGGGATGTCTACAACAATTTCCGCTCGGCCGACGCAGGGCTGCCTCCTTCCGAGTGGCAGGACCTGCGCCCCGAGGTGGTGGAGGTCTGCACGAAGGAGTGCCCCGAGAAGCTGCTGATGACCGTGCGGGTGTGGAACCAGGGCACCGGCCCGGTCGACGCCGGCGTGGTGGTGGTGGTGCGCGCCGGTGAGGGCGGCCCCATCGTCGCCAGCGCCACGGTGCCGGTCGAGATTCCCTCGGCGCGCTCCAGCGATGGGGTGTTGCTGACGGTGGATGTGAACGATCTCGGCGGTGCTACGCCCATTGTCGGCTTTGACGACTCGGTGGCGCCGGTGTCGTTGATCCTCGACTGCGCCACCGACAACGACACGAGCGGGCTGTCGAGCACCTGCGGCTGAGAGATCGTGGCCATGGCCCGCTTCTTCAACACCACTGGCCCCTGCGACCCGGCGCGGCACTACATGCTGCCCGCCGAGGCGCGGCTGCCCGAGCTGCTGGGGTTGGTGGAGCGGGAGCAGTATTTTGTGCTCCATGCCCCGCGACAGACCGGAAAGACCACCGCGATGATGGCCTTCGCGGCGCGGCTGCGGGGGCTTGGCTACGCAGCGGTCTGGGCCTCGTTGGAAACCAGCCAGGGCTTTGATGCGGTCGGCGAGGCCGAGGCCTTGTGGATCTCCAGCCTGGAGCTGCGCGCCCGGCAGCAGCACCTTCCCGCCCTTCATCCGCCCGCGCCGAGTGAGGCTCCCGTCGGTGCGCGACTGGGGAGCTGGTTGCGCCGTTGGGCAGCGACGGCGTCAGCGCCCCTGGTTCTGCTCCTCGATGAGGCCGACGGGGTGCGCGGTCCGGCGCTGGTGAGCCTGCTGCGCCAGCTTCGATGTGGCTTTTCTACCCGTGGAGCTGGAAAGTTCCCGGTGTCGGTCGCCCTCATCGGCATGCGCGAACTGCGCGACTACTCCACCCTCGCCAAGGACGGGGTGCCCACCGACCCGATTTCCATCTTTAACGTGGCGAATGTCAGCCTCACCCTGCGCGCCTTTACGCGGGAGGAGATCGCAGCCCTCTATTCCCAGCATGAAGAACAGACGGGTCAGTCAGTTTCACCCGCTGTCACCGATCAGATTTACTTCTACACCCAAGGCCAGCCCTTTCTGGTCAATGCCTTCGCCCAGTACCTCTGTTCGGCAGCCTCATCGCCGACATCGATTACGGTGGAGCAGGTCGAGGCTGCCAAAGAGCGGCTGATCCGCTCGCTCACCACCCACGCCGACTCCCTCGGCCAGCGACTGCGTGAGCCCCGGGTTGCCCGCATCCTCTCCGCGGTGATCAGCGGACTGTCCACCTACGAGATCGACCTCCGTTCCGACGACGTCCTCTACTGCGAAGATCTCGGCCTGCTGCGCCTGCGCCCCCGCGTAGAGGTCACCAACCCGCTCTACCGTGAGGTGTTGGAGCGCGAGCTGTCCGCGACCACCACCCCCGATGTCCCCGACCTCCCCTGGCTCCACCCCGACGGTCGCCTCAATCTCCCCTTGTTGATCGACAGCTTCCTGAGTTTCTGGCGCCGACACGCCCAGGCCCTGCGCCGCAAAGACCACGGCCCCTACCAGGAGATCGTCCCGCACCTCGTCTTCATGGCCTGGCTCCAGCGCATCGTAAACGGAGGCGGCCGCATCACCCGCGAATACGCCCTCGGCCGCGGGCGCCTCGATCTTCTCATCGAGCTCGCCGGCGAGACCCACGCCATCGAGATCAAGCGCGTCGGCCCCCATGAGAGCCCCGAGACCGTCGAAGAAGAGGGCATTGAGCAGCTCGACCGCTACCTCGAACAGCTCGGCCTCTCCGAGGGCTACCTGCTCCTCTTCGACGAGCGCCCCGGCCGCACCTGGGAGGAGCGCCTCTGGCGACGCTCCCCGGCGCCCAATGGGCGCACCCTGCACCTCCGCGGCGCCTGAGACCCAGCACTAATTTCGATTTCGACTGGACTCAAACCCGCCCCGGCAGCTTGCGCTTGAGCGTGTTGCGGTCGATCTCCAGGAGGCGGGCCGCCTGGGACAGATTGCCACCCGAGGCCGCCATGGCTGCCGCGATCGCCGCCTGCTCGGCCTCCGCCACAACGACCGCCAAGGAGCGCGGCGCCGCCTCGATCTCCGCGGAGCGGGCCTCCACCCGGTGCCCGCGCAGCTCGGGAGAGAGATCCTCCACGCCCACCCGATCCGTACAGAAGACCGTCCAGCGCAGGACCTCCGCCCGCAGCTCGCGCACATTTCCGGGCCAGCGCCAGGCCCGCAGGGCCGCCCAGGCCGCCGGGGTGGGCCGCAGGCGGGATCCCCCCAGAAAGTGCGCCACCAGCGCGTCGAGATCCGCCCCCCGCGCCCGCAAGGGCGGCAGCTCCAGGCTGGCCCCGCGCAGCCGGTAGTACAGATCCTCGCGAAAGCGCCCCTCGCGCACCAGGGCCGGCAGATCCCGGTGGGTGGCCGCCAGCAGGCGCACATCCACCCGCACCGCCCGCTCGCCGCCCACGCGGCGCAGCGTGCCCTCCTGCAGCACCCGCAGCAGGCTCGCCTGGGTAGACAGACTCAGCTCCCCCACCTCGTCGAGCAGCAAGGTGCCGCCGTCGGCCTGCTCAAAGAGGCCCCGCCGCCGCCCCGCCGCGCCGGTGAAGGCGCCGCGCTCATGGCCAAAGAGCTCGCTCTGCAGCACCCCCTCGGCGAAGGCGCCGCAGTTCTCGGCGACGAAGGGGGCCCCCCGCCGCGGGCTGGCCGCGTGAATCGCCCGCGCCACCAGCTCCTTGCCCGTGCCCGTCTCGCCCAGGATCAGCACCGGCACGTCGCTCTTCGCCACCGCCAACAAGCGGGCCCGCAGCAGGGCCATCGGCGCGCTGTCGCCCACGAGGCCGTCGGGCGCCCCCACCTGGCCGCGCAGGCGCACCAGCTCTTCGCGCAGGGCGCGGATCTCCGGAAAGCCCGCAAAATCCAGTCGCACCTCGCGCACCGGTCGCGGGTGCGGCACCGGCACGAAGGCCGGCGGGATCACCTGCAGCATCCGCGCCGCGAGCAGCTCGGCCTTCACCAGCAGCACCCAGACCGCCTGGGCCTGGGGCGTGCCGGCCGAGAGCACCACATCGACCGGCCCCGCTGGCAAGGTCGGCAGCAGGCCGCGGCAGGTCTCGAAGAGGGCCCGATAGTCGGAGGGATCGGCCACGTCGACCTCGCGGCCCTCCACCTCGGGGATGTGGACCCGCAGGGCCACTAAGAGCTGGGCGGTGTTCTCTCGGCTCTCTGGCGTGAACAGAATCAAGGCCCGGCCATAGGCGGCCTCGGCCGACTCGACGAGGCGCAGCAGCGGCCCCCGATCGGCGGCGCCGCGGGGGCTGTGGTGGGCCCGGGTGGGCCCCCGGTCGGTCCAGCTCAGCAGGAGGCGGGGCTCTGGTGCAGCGTGCATCAGCCTGGTGTAGCACGCACCAGGGCCGGCTGGTGCGTCGCGTACCAGACCTCGTCGAAGAGCTCGATGTTTACGGTTGGCACGAGGCCTGCGTAAGAGGCCAGCATGGAACCAAACGCCACCCTGATCAGCAGCCCCGCGGTCTGGATGGAGGGCGAAGCCCTCCGCCAGCTCGACCGCCTCACCACCCTCCCCGGCTGCCTCTGCGCCGTCGGGATGCCCGACCTCCACGCCGGTCTGCACGCCCCCATCGGCGTCGCCGTCGCCTTCGCCGACCGGGTGCGCCCCCGGCTGATCGGCGGCGACGCCGGCTGCGGCGCCCGCCTGATCGGCCTCCCCAAGGTCTCGATGAGCGGCGACGCGCTGGAGCGGCGCGCCCGCGAGGCCACCGAGGGCCCGACCCTGCCCGAGATCCCGCCCGACGCCCTCTGCCGCGCCGCCTGGCAGGGCGGCCCGCGCGGCCTGCTCGACCTTGTGGACCTCCCCGAGGCCCTGGCCGAGCTCTGCGCCGCCGAGCCAGACGACGGCGAGCCCCCCAGCGCCCCCTTCCCCGAGGCCTTCGACGCCGAGGCCTTTGGCCGCTCGCTCGGCACCACCGGCGGCGGCAACCACTTCCTGGAGGCCAGTCAGGTGGAGAAGGTGCTGGACAAGGCCCAGGCCGCCCGGGCCGGCCTCGTCGCCGGCGGGATGGCCGTGCTCGCCCACTCCGGCTCGCGGGGCCTCGGCACCGCCCTCGCCCAGCGCTGGAGCGCCGACGAGCTGGTAGACGACGCGATCGACCGCTGGCGCGGCGAGCTGCGCGGAGCCGTGCGCTACGCCAAGGTCAATCGCCTCCTCCTCGCCTGGCAGATGCTCTGTGCGCTGGGCGGCGCCCGCAGCAGCAAGATCGGCGGCAGCTTCGATGTGGTGCACAACACCGTCGTTCCCACCGAGATCGACGGCCAGCCCGCCTGGCTGCACCGCAAGGGCTGCGCCCCGGCCGAGGCCGACCAGCTCACCGTGGTGCTCGGCAGCCGCGGCGCCTACTCCTGGGTGATGCGCGGGCTCGGCCACGCCGGCGCCCTCTCCTCGGTGGCCCACGGCGCCGGCCGCAAGATGACCCGCACCGAGGCCACCGCCAAGGTCAAGGCCAAGCACACCCGGGCCAGCCTCCAGCGCACCGCGCTGGGCGGCCGGGTGATCTGTGACGACCCCGCCCTGCTCTACGAAGAGCACCCCGACGCCTACAAAGACGTCGAGCCCGTCGTCGATGCCCTCGTCTCCTTTGGCGCCGCCACCCGCGTCGCCGCCCTCCGCCCTGTGTTGACGGTGAAACGATGACCCCCTCCCGCTCTCTGCTCCTCTCGGCCGGCCGCGGCCCCGTGGAGGTGCGCCGCTTCGTCGCCGTCCTCGCCGCCCACATCGCCGAGGCCCTCGGCCTGCCGCTCCCTCTCGACGAGGAGGCCCCCGCCTCGGTCTCCCTGCCTCTGCCCGACGGCGCCGCCGTGGAGGACTGGCTGGGCAACCACGCCCTGGTGGCCCCGCTGCGTGGACGGAGCCAACGCAAGCGCTGGTTTGTGTCGGTCTCCCTGCACAGCCCACCCGCCACCCGCGTTCTGCGCACCGAGGCGGTGGCCATCACCGCCGCCCGCGCCGGCGGCCCCGGCGGCCAGAACGTAAACAAACGCTCCACCGCCGTGCGGGCCACCGATCCCGACAGCGGCCGATCGGTGCGCGCCACCGGCCAGCGCAGCCAGCGCGACAACCGCGCCGAGGCCCTGGCCCGCCTGCAAGATCAGGTGGAGTCCGACAACGCCGCCCGGCGCGCCGCCGCCAAGGCCGATCTGCAGCAGGTCCACAACAGCCTGCGCACCCGCGCCCCCGTGCAGCGGACCTGGCAGCTCGACCCCCGCGGCCGCCTGCGCAGCGCCGGCGGTTGAGCGCCGCCACCCCCCACACGCGGCGTCGCGCGGTGTACAATACGGCCTTGACCACCTCTGAGATCCCCCTCGTCTGTCAATGCGGCGCTTTGCGCGGCAGCCTCCACCCCGCCCCGATCCGACTGGCCGTGATCTGCTACTGCGATGACTGTCAGACCTACGCCCGCGCCCTGGGCCCCGGCATCTGGACAGACCCGCAGGGCGGCACGCCGATTGTCCAGACCTGGCCCGCCGCCCTCCGTCTGGAGCCGGGCCCCCTCGGCCTGCTGCGCCTGAGCCCCAAAGGCCTCTTTCGCTGGCACAGCGCCTGCTGCCACACGCCGGTGGCCAACACGCTCGGCAACCCTCGCCTGCCCTTTGTGGGCGTCGCCAGCGCCTTCATCGCGCTGTCACCCGCCCAGCAGCAAGAGGCCTTTGGCGTGCCGGTGGGCATTCAGGGCCGCTTCGCCACAGGCGGCTGCCCGCCCGGGGTCCACGCCACCGCCCCCCTCTCCACGCTGTGGAACACCGCATCGCTCATGGTGCGCGGCCTCTTCACGGGCGCCCACCAGCCCTCCCCCTTCTTCGACCCCGCCACCGGCCTGCCGCGGGTCGCCGCCCGGGTGCTCAGCCGCGAAGAGCGCGACGCCCTGCGCCCGTCCCCTGGGCAAGGCGCCTGAATCCCAGTATTCCAGGGGGCACCTCAGATAGGAGCCTCCATGGAGCCGCTTCGCCTCGGTCGACAGGGGCACAGCCCCCTCTCCTTCCGCCTTGAGCGCATCGCCGAGCCCCTGCGCCTCTTCCTCATCAACGCCGACGAGTCGGGCTCGATGGGCGGCCGCGAGAAGGACAACGTGGCCGCCTACAAGACCATCGCCGAGGTGGTGGGCGGGCGGGCCGATCTGGTGGTGCTGCACGCCTTTGAGTCGGACTCCCGCTACGAGCTGCTGATCGCCCCACGCGCCCGCGAGAGCCTCGACCTCGCCGCCGTCTCCGCCTTCCGTCGCGTGACTGTGGAGGAGGTGAAGGGCCCCCGGCAGGCGATCCAGCGCGGAGAGGAGCGCCTCGCCGCCCACCGCGCCAGCGGCTCCACCAACCCCCGGTCGCACGCCGAATTCCTCACCCTGCTGCTCGCCGCCTTGGAGGCCTTTGAGGGAGAGGTCGATCTGGTGGTGGTCAACAGCTCCGACGGCGGCTTCGACGGCGGCGCCAGCAGCCCCACCACCGCCGCCATCCACGCCGCCATGCGGCGGCTCAACGCCCGCTGCCGCAACCAGCTCGCCGCCAACGTGCTGGTGGGCACCGCCGGCAGCCCCGCCGCGCTGACCTTCTTCACCGGCGACCCCGATCGCTACGACAGTCGCCTGCTCTTCTCCACCGTTCGGGCGTCTGAGGGGGTGCTCAAGCTGGGCGAATTCCTGCCCGACAGCCTGGCCCTACCGGCCGATGGCGCGCCGCGCTGGACGGTCACGCCGGCCCTTCCGATCTGGGCGGTGGTGGACGGTGAGCTGGTGACCTGGGTGCCCGAGGGAGAGTCCCTGCCCCCCAACGTGATCGTGCGCCAGCACAGCCCGATCGCCGGCGGCCGGGCCCTCGTGCAGCGGTCCGAGGTTCGCCTCGATCTGAAGGACATCACCCTCGACGCCGGCGCCCAGGCACTGTTCACCCTGATCGCCCAGGCCTTCTCCGACAACCCCTACCTGCGCGAGTCCTCGCGCGCCTCCATCAATGGCATGCTGGCCCCCTTGGAGCGCCTGCTCACCACCCGCACCGCCGTGCTGGCGATGCTGGTGGCCTCGCCCGAAGCGCAGGCCGCGGTGGAGGCGCTGCGCGCCGCGATCGGCGAGAACAGCGCCCAGATCCGCGCCGCCCTGGCCACGCTGACCGGCCAGCCCCGGGCCCTGTCGGCTCGACTGAACGCGCTCAACACCGAGCGCCACGCGCTGAAAGAGAAGCTGCGCGAACAGACCAAGGAGATGGAGCAGGCCACCCTCGACCGCGAGCTCGGCTTCTACAAGGCCCACCCCAATCACTGGCTGGTCTGGCTCCAGCCGGCCATCGAGGCCCTCAAGGCCCAATTGGAGCTCACCCAGGCCGACCCGGGCGACAAGATCGCCCACCTCTCCACCCGCATCCGCACCGCCAAGTCGGTGGCCGATGGTCAGTCCCGCGCCGCCGATCGCTACCTCGACCGCCTGCTCGCCGAGTCGCGGGCCCGCCGCGATCGGCGCGACCGCCAGGCCGACCCCCGCGATCAGGAGCCCTTTGAGCAGCCCGGCCGCTGGACCGAGGCCTGCTGCCCCCTCACCGGTCGTCTCCTCACCGAGGGCCTCGCCGCCATCCCCTTCGTCGCCGATCGCAGCGATCTCACCAGCGGCAACCTGATGGCCGGCGGCCAGAACGTCGACCGCATCCCCGTCGACCGCCAGCCCCTGCTCTCCATGAACGCCGTGCGGGACCTCACCTGGGGCGAACTTGGACAGATGGCCTCCCCCTGGGTCACCGCCGAGGGCGCCTACAACGCCGCCATCCCCCTGCTCCTCGGCCCGGCCACCCCCGCTTCGATGCGCCAGCTCGAGGCCGCCATCGGCTGGCTCTGTTCGGGCACCAGCGCCTTTGGCCCCCAAATGGCGGAGGCCCTGCCCGGCGCCCTGGTCTCTCTCCTCGGGCCGCCCAGCGACCAGGCCGACCACCACCCCGCCACCCAGGGCCTGCTGCGCACGCTGCCGCTGCTGGAGCGCTTCTCCAGCTACCCCTACGCGCCCGGCACCGCCGCCCTCGACGAGAGCGCCCCAAAGGCCCCCCTGCCGGTGGTGTGGGGCCGCAGCGTGCGCGAGGCCGCTGACGCCGCCTGTCTGCAGAGCTTTGGCTGCATCACCTCCTTCTTCGCCCGGGCGCTCTGCGCCGACGCGGTCGACGCCGATCAGGTCACGCTGGATCTGTTTTCCTGGGGCTGCCGAAACCTCGCCCGCAGCGTGCTGTCCACCCCCTCCGAAGACGGCCGCGGCGGCCTGGAGGGCCTGCTGCGCCTCGCCGCCCTCTTTGGCTCCGCCGTCGAGCTGGAGGGCCACCCCCTGGGCGCCCTGGACGAACCGACACAGACCCGCTCCCGCACGCGCCTGCTCGATCAGAGCACCCTGGATGTGGCCGCCCTCACCCATGTCCTGGGCCCCACCCTCCTCAGCCACTGGGGCCCCTTGTCGCCCCTGCCCGTCTCGGACTTCACCGCAGCCCTGAACCATCGCCTCGCCGCCGCGCCCCCCGAGGCCCTGGCCGACTGGCTGGGGGAGCTGACCGGCCTCTTCGCCCGCCTCGACGCCCTGCGCGATCAGGCCCATGGCGCCCCCCTCGTGCCGCCGCCGCACCCCGGCGTCACCCTGCTCCATGTCACCCACACGGGCTTCGATCTCAGTCGCCTCGATGCCCTGCGCCCGCGCCGCTACGCCACGCCGGTGCCTGGGCTCACCAGCGTCCTCGCTCAATTGCGCCGCCGCACCTTCGCCGGCGAGACCCGCTGGGTGCCTCCCCTCAATTCAGCCACCCGCAGTCTGTCCACCAGCGCCTGGAGCTTCCTGGAGTCGCACAGCGCGATGTATCCCCTGCGCGCCTGGCTTCGTCTCCTTCAGATCGGTCGCTTTGGCCAGCCCGCCCTGCGCCTGCTCCGCGAGGGCTTTGGGAAGGGACCGGCCCAGTACAGCTTCCTGCCGGCCCTGCGCGCGCTCCGCGAGGCCGCCGCGCTGGAGCCGATCCCGCCGATCGGCCCCCTGGTGCCCACCCTGGACAGCCTCATCGGCGCAGACTCGATGATGACGCTGCTGCGGCGCGCCTTCGCCTTCGTCGCCGCCAACTCCAATGGCTACGCCGACAGCCAGTGGGCCACCAGCCCCCTGCGCACCGCCGGCGCCACCAAGGTCGACGCCATCCTCGGCCCCCTGCCCGCCCCCCAGGCGATCCCCCGCCGCTACACCGCCACCGACGTCTTTGACCGCCGCGACGCCGATCGCGACTGGCCGCGCACCGACGCCCGCGGCTATCTGCCCAAGCGCCGGGCCGTGGACAGTCGGGGCGACACGCTGTTCACCATCTCGCTGCCTCTCACGGAGCGCCAGGGCACCGACGCTGAGCTGGTCTCGCGGGCCGCCCTGCGGCTGATCACCCACCTCACGGAGTCGGGGGTGGATGACCATGTGCTGCCCGGGCTGCACCGCCAGGCCCGGGCGGCGCTGGGGGACTACCCGGTGGATCTGTCCACCCTGTCGGAGGTGGAGCGCGACCGGCTGATCATCAACGACCTTGTGCCGCAGGTCGCGGGCAAGGTGAAGGGCGACATCGATCATCCGCTCTACTTCACCGACCTCGCCGTGGTGCTGCACCAGCTCTGTCGCCTGGGCACCGACACCCGCCTGCTGCGCGGCGCTGAGCCGGTGGAGGTCCTCGCCGCGGAGGCCGCCGCTCTGCGGGCCGAACCGGGCTGAGTGTACGGGGGGCGCCGTCGATGAGGTGGATGCGGTGGAGGGAGGAGTTGCTCCCGACTCGCGTGGCGGTGGCTCACGGGGTTGGCTGGGCAAAGGTCTGTACACGCCGCCGGTGTCCTGCGCGCTGCGCCCCCACCGACACGGACCGCCTCGTCCTGGCGCCGGCCGGGCGGCCCAATGCCGCGTGAAGCAACAGATGGTGGACTCGTCGGTGGGTGAGCTCGCCCAGAACAAGTTCCCCGACGAAGCCTTCCGCCCTGTGGCTTCGCGGGTTTCCACCACACTGGAGCGTTGTGGCTTGGATCGGTCAGCGACAGGCCCGATACGGCGTGGAGCTCTTGCCACATGGCGTTGTGAAAGAGTGGCAATATCGCAGTGGCGACGATCTGGGGGGTCCCCTCAAATATTTGGCTTGTCCCGATCCCTATTTGGGCTCATCCTCCAATAGAGGGACCTTCATCGATTCGTGGGGTTGTAGCTCACTACCGAACACAGGGTCCGCCGCGGTCGTCGACGGGGTTGCCATGCTGCCGAGACTGAGGTCGTGGCCCGATGCGGGACGCCGGAGAGCGGCAGGGGTTGTGGACTCACCCCTCGGACCGAGCCCACGGTCACCGCAAACACAGTTGGGCCCCTCCGCACCTATGAATGGGCCGACTGAATAAGGCTCCACAAGCCGTGTCCTCGTCGGACATCGGATGAGCAGTTCGGCGGCGAGCTTACAGCGTGCCGAACACCTGTCGGAACAAGGGCTGGCGTTCCAGCAGGGCGTAAAAGGCGTCCGTGAGGGGGCGCAGGACCTCGTCCTTCAGTCCGGGGAGGAGTTCATACCAACGCATGCCCTGGCGAAACAGAGAGAGTTGACGGCCAGGCCGCGTGCTTGTCTTGAGCCGCTTGTCGAGCCCGGTGTGTTCTCCGGCGGCGCCCAGGAGAATCAGGAGGACGAAGGCCATCGCCGCGAGGAGGAAGAGCCTGTCACGGCGCTCGGTTGTGCCGATGTGAGTCCATGACAGACCCCAGCCATACCGCAGGTCCTTGAAGTTCCGGAACATTTCTTCACAGGAGAAACGCTTGCCATAGCGCCGCTTCCGTGCACCCGCGAAGGGTGGTGGGGGGTGAACCAGGCTGGTGCAACATGCACCAGCGCCGTCTCCTCCCCGCGTGAGGGGGCCTCGCGCCGCGTCGCATCCGGCCCCCACAAAATGCGCGATCTCCTCCACCAGACTACAGCGCCCGCTCTCCTCGCTGGAGCCGCCCTGCCCTCCCCTCCCCTCACCCGCCGCGGCCTGCTCGGTGGCACCGCCGCCAGCGCCCTGGTCGCCGCCTGCGCCCGCCCCGCCGCCCCCGAAGCCCCCTGGCAGCCCCAGCCCCTCCCCCTGCGCCCCGATCTGCGCTGGGGCTTCAACTTCGCGCACCAGCATGTGCGCGGTCGTGGCTACGGCAGCCCGCCCGCCGCCGCCGCCCTGGATGAGCAGGTGGCCCTGGGCATGCGCGATCTGGCGCTCAATCCCTTTGGCTACGCCCCCAGCCTCGGCTCCACCGACCTGCGCTGGGGGGATGACCCCACGATGACCGATGACGATCTGCGCCGCCAGGCCGAGGCTGCCCAGTCGCGAGGCCTGCGCCTGCTGATGAAGCCGCACCTGTGGTCGCCTTCGCACTGGGGAGGTGCAGGCAATATGGACATCCGCCTCGATGCCGCCGGCTGGGCGCGCTGGTTTGAGGCCTACGCCGCCTTTGTGTCGCATTACGCCCGGCTGGCCCAGGAGATCGGCTGCGAAGGGCTCTGTGTCGGCTTGGAGTACACCCAGGCCAGCCTGGAGAACCCCGGCGCCTGGGCCCAGGTCGCGGCCGCCTGTCGCGCGCACTTCAAGGGCCGCCTCTGCTATGCTGCCAACTGGTTCGCCGAGTTTGAGCACTTCGCCGACTGGGCGGCCTTTGACTGCGCCGCCGTCGACGCCTACTTTCCCCTCGAAGGGCAGACGGTCGCCGAGCTGGTCACAAGCTGGAAGCCGCACCTCGACCTGCTGGAGAAGGCCGGCAAGACCGTGATCTTCACCGAGGCGGGCTACCGCGCGGTGGAGGATGGGCACCGCGAGCCCTGGTCGCCCAAATCCAGTCGACCCGACCCGGCCCTGCAGGCCCGCGCCTACGAGGCCCTGCTGCGCGCCGCCGTCGCCCGGCCGTGGTTTGGCGGGGTCTACTGGTGGAAGTGGTTCACCGCCGCGGGCCCCGATGACGACAGCTTCGTGCCCCAGTCGCCGGCCCGCGCGGTGCTCCGGGCCTGGTCGGCGGCCCGTTGAGGCGCCGCTCAGCCCCCCGGGTTCGCCTGGGCCCAGGCCTCCAGCCCGCGCAGCAGCTTCTCGATGCCGCCCTTGCTCCCACTGTTCACCACCATGTCCGGCACTGGAAAGGAGGGATCCACCGCGAGGCGGTAACGAAAGAGCGTGCTGGCCCCCTGGGCCTCCAGGATCAGCTCGCTGGTGTAGGCATCGAAGTGGGCGCTCTGCACGAGGGTGTTGCGAAAGCCCGTCGCGGTGGGGCAGCGCTTCACCCGGTAGCGCAGTTCCACCACCGCCGAGGGCGAGACCGCGTCGATCAGCAGGCAGGCCCCCTCGCTGCCGGCGACCTTGACCTTGGTTCCATCAGCGGCGACGCCGGGGAGGAACTGCGGGTCATCGAGGCGCTTGCGCAGGGCCTCGACGGAGATGGGCAGCAGCACGCGACCCTCAACGGTGCCGGTCTCCAGCACGGTCACCACGGGGGTCGCCAACAACGCGAGCAGGAAGGGTATCATCGGCGCTCCGTACCCTGCTCCGCCGGTCGGGGCACTCCGCCGTAGGCGCGGGGGTTGCCTTCGATTCCTGCTCTCCACGCAACAGTCTGCATCCCTCCGCCCGGCTTCCCTCGGGCGCGGCCGGCGCTACGATGCGCGCAGCCCTCCTGGAGCCCCCATGTCCACGCCACGTCTGCCCACGGTCTTTCTCCCCCACGGCGGCGGCCCCTGGCCCTTCGTGGAGCTCGGCCTGCCCCGGTCTGAGGTGAACAATCTCCTCGCCTACCTGCGCAGCCTGCCGGCCCTCTGCCCCACGCCGCCCCGGGCCTTGCTGGTGATCTCGGCCCACTGGGAAGAGGCGCGCCCCACCGTCATGAGCGGGGCCCAGCCGCCCTTGCTCTTTGACTACTACGGCTTTCCGCCGGCCTCCTACCAGATCACCTGGCCGGCCCCCGGCGAGCCGGCCTTGGCCGCGACTGTTCGCGCGAAGCTCGAAGCCGCCGGCTTCGCCACCGGAGAAGACCGCGGCCGCGGCTATGATCACGGCACCTTTGTTCCGCTCAAGGTGGCCTGGCCGGGCGCCGGGGTGCCGGTCGTGCAACTCTCGCTGGTCAAGGGCCTCGATCCGGCCACCCACCTGCGCATGGGCGAGGCCCTGGCCCCCCTTCGCGAGGAGGGTGTGCTGATCCTCGGCAGCGGCATGAGCTTTCACAACCTGCGGGCGATGCAGGACCCGCGCCTGGGCGCCGCTTCGGTCCCCTTCGACGCCTGGCTGCAGGCCGCCGCGACTGCCGATCCGGCCGCGCGGCGGGCGGCCTTGATCGACTGGGCGCGCGCCCCGGGGGGCCGGGCCAGTCACCCTCGCGAGGAGCACCTGCTGCCGCTGATGGTGGTGGCTGGGGCTGCGGGAGGGGACCTGGGGCGGGTGGGCTGGTCTGGCACGATGATGGGCTGGAAGCTGAGCGCGCTCCACTTTGGCGAGGCGAGTTGAGGGTGGTTTTGTGGGACTGGGGGGGCGCTCGTTTCAGGTGCGCCTGCAGATTCACTCGATCGGGGGGCTGTGCTGAAACAGGCGCCAACCGCCGAGTTTACTTTCGCCCTGTGCATTGGCGTGTTCAACCGCGGCGGGGGTCGATGTGAGGGTGGATTGAAGCTCCAACCTCAGCGATCTTCGGGTAACTGAATCCCCGCGGCCGCGAGAAGTGCCCGTAGCCGCTCCGTTTCCGCGAGCGCGGCTGTTTTCGCGGCGAGGGCGGCCTCTTTCTCCGATCGCTCGGCGGCCTCTCGCTGGAGCGCCGCTTCTTTGAGCCTCCGCTCCTCTTCCTTTAGCCTCCGCTCCTCCTCTTCGCCGCGCTGGGCCTTCTCCAATGCCTTCTGAGCGCCGCGCTCTACCCGGTCCGCCTCGGCACGGCCCCGGTAGAGATCGTTGAGGAAGGTGTCTTTGCGAAAGTCGTGGAGGATCTCCATGGCCTGCTCCATCGTTGGACTGTCAATCTCAGCGGGGACCTCCGTCCACGCCTCGGCCTCGTTGAAGAACCAGAACCAGGCGCCAACCGACGATGCGAGGATGTCTTCGCGCGCCCTCCACCACCGGCGGAGCTGCAGCACGTCGATCTGGGCGTCGCCATGCAGGAGGAAGCCCTCCCGCTCTTCTCTCATCTGAAAGCGGAGGTGGGCCTGGGTCGACGCGGGAAAGATGTCTGTCTCGCATATCCAGACGGCGATGACGGGCTTGAGCTCCCCGTGGTCTTCGCTCTTGCCCAACTCGGCGCCATACACACGAGACCAGCTCCACAACATTCGCTGGGGCAGCGCGGTGTCAATGCGGCGCTGCATCTCGATCTGGTCAATCCGACCCCGCTCATCCTCTGCTCGAATGTCGAGGATGAGGCCGCGCTGGCCTTTGTAGAGGTCGGGGGTGAAGGGATTCAGCACCTGGGCGCGCACGATCGGGATGGGCCAGGACAGCACCGCGTTGAGGAAGTTGAGCAGCACGGGCTCATGCTTCGGGTCGCCAAAGAGCTTGTGGATCACGATGTCCACACAGGGGTCGATGCCGAGGGGTTCGGAGAGGCGCAGGTGCATGGCCCACCTATAGCACCCGGCTCGACACCAGGAAACCCGCTTGAGCGGCGCCGCCAAGGGCTCCTGTGCGCCTGAAAGGCCCTCGCTGCCGGCGAAGACCCTGCGGAGTCAAGGCCGAACCCGGACCCGATAGCAAGGCCGTCGTTGGCACCGACCCGCTGCAGGTCTGCGTCGTCGCCGAGGAGGAGCCTGAGCCCTGGCATGGTTCGCGGCGCCGGCTGCCGGGCGCCCTTGTCGGTTCGGCGGAGGCCGTGGTGGCGGCCTCGTCTGACTCTCCCGAAGCACGCCGAAGGGTCGAACGAAGCCCCCGCATGGGGCCAGCTACGATGGTTCGAGAAAAGGCTGGCATCTGCCCTGCGCCCGTATGAACCCCGTCCATCCTCTACGAGGCAGACGCCTTGCGGGCCCACCTCACTCGAGAGAAAGAACGCCGAACCCTCTACCTGTTCTTCGACGAGACCGACACAAACCTCAGCCACGGTTCTCATCGAGGAAGCGCCAGAAGGGGTCCTCGCTCGGCTGATCATCCCAGCAGGGATCCTGCGGACACAGCTCCACCCCCCGCTCCGGCGCCTCCACCCCAAAGCGCGCCGCCAGCCAGGCCCGGAAGGGTTCGTTCAGACCCCGCAGCTCGGCCTCGCGCAGCGCGTCGGGGCGCGAGTTGAAGGCCTCGGGGAAGGCGATCTCGGGGTAGCCGATGGCCAGCAGGCGGAGCAGGTCGAGGGGCGACTGACCCACACAGCCATACCAAACCGAGCCGGAGCCCGAGCCCAGGTGGACCACCCGGCAGGCGCCGGCCTCGTTGCGCCAGAGGGCGAGGCGGGAGCCCTCACCGCCGCTGCGGGCGAAGACAAAGACCCGCTCGGGCGGGATCGCACCCCAGGGCCCTTCGCCGGGGAAGAAGGTGATGGCGGTGCCGTGCAGCACGATCAAGCGGTCGCGCTCGCCATCGTAGTCGTGGGGGCGCACCCCGGCGGGGGTGAGGCCGGCCTCGCCGCCCTGCACATGGCCTTGGGACTCGAGCCAGTCGAAGAGGGCCAGGAGCTCAGCGGGCCAGGCCATGCCGACGGGCAGGGCGTCGGTCATCTGGGACACAAAGGACATGGGGTCTCCGGGTGATCGGTTGGAGGAGGCCCCCGTATCCTTCGCCCAACCGGGCGCCACCCCGCGGCGAGCCGGCGCTGGCCCCTGGGCGCCTTGTGCGCCGCGCCCGATCCGGCTACCCCTCCCCTCCGCCCAGGTGCTACCGCCCATGGTGTACGAAGCCGCCACCGCCGACCTCTGGGGCCCGGGCCTCCTGCTCACGCTCTCCCCCCGCGCCGCGCCGGCCACCCTCTTCGATCTCTTCGTCGGCATCGCCATCCTGGGCTGCCCGGGTACCCCCCTGCCGGTCGCGACGGCGGGGGCCCTGCGCTGGCTGGAGCGCCTGGGGCCGCCGCTGTGGTGGCCGGTCTCCGAAGACGAGGCGCGGTATCTGTGGCGCCATGACGGCGGCGCCCTCGCCCACCGACAGATCCAGGCGCTCTCCGAGCGGGTCGACCACCTGCACCGACTGGGCCATGGCGCGGCGCTGGGCTGGCTGCGGGTGGAGC
>Ga0164294_10001915_pt1 | contig 18979 bp, 15 predicted proteins | sample GEODES005metaG_FD_111479 | JGI IMG/M metagenome (GOLD analysis project Ga0164294, IMG submission 111479) | Oligotrophic lake water microbial communities from Sparkling Lake, Wisconsin, USA - GEODES005 metaG | ecosystem: Environmental > Aquatic > Freshwater > Lake | place: USA: Sparkling Lake...
AGGTGGCGCCCCCGCCGCCGCCAGTGGAGCCGGTGCGGCCGCCGCTGCCGCCCCTGCCTGTGGGCAACCCGCCGCCGCCGATGGAGTCGGCGCGGCCGGTGACGCCGCCGCTGCCGCCCTTGCCGCCGCTCCCAGAGGCCGGCCGCCCAGCGTCCTTGCCCACGATCAACCCGCCGCCGCCCCCCATCGCCTCGACCCTGCCGCACACTGATCCGGTGCGTCCGGCGGTGCCGAAGATGCCCCCGCTGCCGCCCGAGCCGCCGCGCACCGCTGCGATGCCGGTGATGCCGCCCTTGCCGCCGAACAAGCCGGCGACCGAGGCGAGCAAGCCGCCGCTGCCGGTGATGCCGCCGCTGCCCGAGCCCAAGCGCGCCGATCCACCGACGCCGGCCAAGGTGGATCCCCCACGGGCGAGCCCGCCGCCCATCTTGCAGCTGCCGCCGGAGACCCTCCAGCCCACCTACACCCGCGAAGAGCCGGTGGTGATCCCCGAGAAGCGGGGTCTGTCGATGATGGGCATCGTCTTCGCCGTGATCGTGCTGGGGGCGCTCGGCTGCGCGGTGCTGGGCGCCTTTGGCGTGGGCACCGGCCTGTACACTGCGGCTGACTCCAAGCCGCCGGTCAGCACCGACAAGGGCAAGCCCGACTCGAAGAAGAACGACACCAAGAAGAACGACACCAAGAAGAACGACACCAAAAAGAACGACCAGCGCGGCGGCCGGGAGCGCGAGAAGGCCGGCAAGCGCACGCCGGGCGGCAACCGCGAAGAAGAGCGTCGCGGCGGCGGCCGGTGAGGCGTCACCTCCACCCGCTCTTTGATCACCCTGCGCGGGCCGACGGCCCGGCCTGGACCCCGGCAGCCTGGGCGGAGGCCGAGGCGGCGGTGGGCTTCGCGCTGCCTGAGGCCCTGGCCCAGGCCCTGCAGACCTGCAACGGCGGTCGGCTGCGGCGCACCTTTCACCGGTCGCCCGGTCGCACGCGCTTTGGCGGCGACTTTGTGCAGCTCCGCGATCTCCTCGGCGTGGGCTACCCGGGGGGCCTCGCGGCGAGCCGGCGGCTGGCGCGGCAGTGGGATTACCCCGCTCCCTGCGCGGTCCTCTCCTGCGAGGGGCCTGTGGCCGTCATCCTCGACGGGCGCGACCCGAAGAAGGGTCTCCCCGTGCTCTTCATCGACACCGATGCCGATGTGGAGGGCGCCCCCGAGGAGCATGTGCTGGCGGGCTCCTTCGCCGATTTTGAGGCGGGGCTTTCTTTTCACAGCAACCGCATGCAGCTCGCGCTGCTGGGCGACCTGCCGCGGGCGGTGGCGATCGGGGCCGTGGCGCGCCTGGGGGCACGGGTGGGTGTTCACGATGACTTTGAAGGCGGCCAGAGCCTGATCCTGCCGGACTGGCCGAGCTCCGAGGTGGGGCCCTGCGTGCTGCGCCTGCGCGAGAACCGGCTCCCCGACGGCGCGCTGGCCCTGCCGGAGCTCGCCGACGCCGGCCTCCTCCTGGAGTGCACGATCACCGCCGACGAGGCGCCTTTGCTGCTGGCCGCCCTCGCCCAGGTGCTGCCGGCCGAGCTGCTGCTGCTGGGCGGCGCCGGCCTTTAGTCCCAGCGCCGCGGGCGGATCAGCGCCACCACGGCGGCGTAGCGGTGCAGGCGCGTCGCGCCGTGGGCGGGGCCGAGCTCCCCGTCGCAGAGCAGGCCGGCGATCGGCAGCGGGCCGAGGTGGCGGTGCAGGGCGCTGGCATCCTGGTTGGGCTGGCCGAAGAACCAGGCGCCGCGGGCCATACAGGCGAAGAGCAGGGCCAGCGTGGGGGGCTCCTCGTCGCGCCGGGCACGGAGCAGCAGCCCCTCCAGCTCGGCGCGGGCGGCGTCGGGCTGGCGAATGTGGAGCTGGATGAGGGCCCCCTCCTCGATCAGGCTGTTGACGGCGATGGCGCCGGTGCCGCGGTTGACGGCGAGGAGGTCGACCACCTGGAAGTCGCCGGCCCGCAGGGGGCTGCGGTCGGGATCGAGGGCCACGCCCACCAGCGGGGCGGCGCGAAAGCGATCCCGCTCGGCGGCCGGCAGGCTGGCCGAGACGCTGTCGAGCATCACGACGGCGGGCTTGTCGTCGAGCTCCTGGATGACCTTGTGATCCACCGCCGTGGCCGTGAGGCGCCGGCCGATCGGCGTGGCGCCGGGCGACACCAGCACCTCCATCTCGAGGTTTCCGCAGAGGGCCACGCCGACGATCCCCTCGGTGTAGACGCGATCATCGAGGAGCAGCAGGGCGGGGTCGGCGCCCGTGCCGGCGCCGCCGCCGGCCTTCGGGCAGTCCGGGTAGGCGCCGTCAAAGGCCTCGCAGAGGGCCTCGGCGTCGTCGCGGCGCCGATCGGGCAGCAGCAGGAAGGCGGGGCGCTGGTTGGCCGGCAAGGCGAGGCGGCGCCGAAGGAGGGCGGGGCTCTCGCGGCCGCGCTGGAGCTCGTCGGGAAAGAGGTGGAAGGCGGTGATCGCCACATCGGGGAGCTGGCCCAGGGTGATCGACAAGGCGGGGCCCCGCTCCAGCTCCCGGGCGCCGGCGACGAGGCCGCCGCCCGAGGCGCCGATCACCCGAAGGGCCGGCCACCGCGCCCGCAGCGCCAGACCGACGCTGGCGGCCTCGGCCTGGTGGTGGTGGCTGAAGAAGACGAGGGCGAGGTGCGGGGCGCCGGGCGGCAGCGCGCCCTCCAAGGCGGCGAGGACCTCGGCCAGGGCGGACTCGGTGCGGGGGGCCTCGCTGGCCTCGGTGCTCCACCACATGCTTCCTCCTACCCGGGGCGCGCGCGTTATCGCGGGGCGATGCTGGCACTCCTCGACCACCTGCGTAGCCTCGGCCTCTCCGGCGCCAGCGCGAAGGACGCTCTCCAGAGCGGCAAAGTGTACCTCAACGGCATCCCCACCGGGGATGCGGGGCGGCAGGTCGACCCTGCGGCGGTGGCGCTGCGGCCCAATGCGCCGCGCCTGATCCCCGGCAAGGACCTCTTCATCGTCTTTCGCGATCCCCACCTCGCGGTGGTCTGGAAGCCGGCGGGCATGCTGTCGGTGCCGGCGCCGCGGGCCGGCGGGCACAAGAACGCGGTCGGCTACGCGGGCAAGATCCTCGGCGGCGAGTCCGTGGTGGTGCACCGCCTCGACGAGGACACCAGCGGGCTCCTCCTGGTGGCCCGCAACGAGCAGGTCGCCGTCAAGCTGAAGAGCCTGATCGAGCGCCACGAGGTCGATCGGCGCTACCTCGCCATCGTGGCCGGCCGCTTTGGCGCCACGCCGCGGCGGGTGGAGTCGCTGCTGATCCGCGATCGCGGCGACGGGTTGCGCGGCACCGCGCCGCCGGCCGAGCCGGGCTGCCTGCCCGACCCCACCGGAAAGAAGGCGGTCACCCACCTGCATGGCGTCGAGGAGCTCGGCCCCACCGCCACCCTCGTCGAGGCGCGCCTGGAGACGGGTCGCACCCATCAGGTGCGCATCCACTGCGCCGAGTCGCGGCACCCGATCCTCGGCGATCCGCTCTACGCCTCGCGGCCGATCGCCCAGCGGTCGCCTCGCCTCGCCCTGCACGCCGCCAGCCTCGCCTTTGTCCACCCGATCACCGCCGAGCCCCTGCGCTTCGTGGCGCCGCTGGCCGACGATCTGGAGCAGCTCCGCCGCCGCCTGCTGCGCGATGACGGGCCGCCCCGCGGGCTGCGGCGGTGAGCCGGCGCCTGCGGTTTGGGTTGGTGGCGCTGATCCTCGGGCCCTGGGGGCTCGCGGCGGCGGCCTTGGAGGCCTGGGGCAGCCGGCCCGCCCCTGCAGGGCCCTATGGGGCGATCATCGTGGCGGGCTGCCGGGTGGAGCCCGACGGCCAGCCCAGCGTGGCCCTGGCGGCGCGGGTGGAGCTGGCGTTGCAGTACGCCGCCGCTGATCCCGACGCTGTCGTCATCTTTACCGGGGGCCTTGGCGAGCACCCGCCCAGCGAGGCCGTCGCCGCGGCGCGCTACGCCGAGGCGCGAGGGCTGGAGCCAGGCCGCGTGCGCCTCGAAGACCAGAGCACCTCCACCGAGGAGAACGCCCGCTTCGCCGCCGCGCACTTCCCCGCCGAGCGGGTGCTGGTGGTGACCAGCGCCTACCACGCCTTTCGCGCCCGACGGGTCTTCGCGCGCTACTTCCCGACGGTGGAGGTCACTGGCGCCGGCGGCGACGCCTGGCCCCGGGTGCGTGGGGCCCTGCGCGAGGTGGGCGCCATCGGGCTCTACGCCCTACGGGGGCGGCTCTAGATCGCCATCTTCGGCCAGGGTCGCTTCGAGCTCGGCGGCGTCGGTGTCTCCGGCGACGAGGCGCTGGCGGGCCGCCTCGAAGAGGCCGCCGCTGCCGGCGGGCACCTGGCGGGCCTGGAGGGCCTCGCGCAGGGGGTTGTCTACGCGGAGCAGCTCGAAGAGGGCGATGCGGCCGCGGTAGCCGGTGTTCAGGCACTCCGCGCAGCCCTGGCGGACGCGCAGCCGGGCGTGGAGAAGTTGGGTGTCGTCCAAGCCCCAGCGCGCGATCAGCGCCTCGGTAATGGGGGCGGGCTGGGCGCAGCGGGCGCAGAGGCGCCGGACGAGGCGCTGGGCCACCACCAGCTTGAGGGCGGCGCCCAGGGCCCAGGGATCGGCCCCCATCGCCAGGAGCCGCTGCAGGGCGAGGCGGGCCGAGGGGGCCACCAGGGTCGCCAGCACCCGGGGCCCGCCGAGGGCGGCGTTGGCGAAGGTGTCGGCCAGCGCGGCGTCGGCGGCCTCGCCAACCACCAGCACATCGGGGTCCTGGCGCAGGGCGGCCCGCACGGCGAGCAAGGCGCTGTCGCGATCGCCGCTGATTGGGCTCAGATTGACCCCGCTGATCACCCCGCCGATCGGGTCGTCGACGGCGGTGATGTTGAGGTCGGGCTCGTTGAGGGTGTTGAGGAGGGCCTGCTGGGTGGTGGAGCGGCCAGAGCCCACCGGGCCGACAAAGAGCAGCAGCCCGCCGCGGGCCTGGGCTCGCTCCAGCAGCAGGGCCTGCTGATCGGCGCGCAGGCCCAGGCGGCTCAGGTCGCGCAAGGCGGGATCGCGGCGCGGCAAGCGGACAACCGCCTTTTCGCCGTGCAGGGTGGGCAGGGTGCTGACGCGCAGCTCGACCTCTTCGGCGCCGACGTAGGAGAAGTGCCCCTCTTGGCTGGCGGCGATGGGGCCCGCGCCCAGGCCGGCCCGGCGCTTGAGATCGACCAGCAGGGCGCTCTGCACCCAGGCCGGCGGGCTCAAGACGGTGTGCAGGGCGCCATCGACGCGCAAGCGCACCCGGCAGTACCCCTCGTGGGCCTCGATATGGATGTCGGTGGCGCGCCGGCGCAGGGCGTTGTCGAGGACGAAGGCGAGCATGCGCCCGGGGTCCAGGGCGCTCTCCTCGGCGGCGGGGGCCTCGCCAAGCAGCTCGACCTCACCGGCCTGCAGCCGGAGGTCGGCGGCGCCGAAGCGGGCCCGCAGAAAGCGGCGCAGGGTGGCCTCGGTGATCAGCTGCGCGATGATGTCGCGGCCGGTGCGAATGCGGAGCTGGTCGAGGGTCTCGGCGTGGGTGGGGTCGACCAGTCCAACGACAAGGTCGCGGCCCTGCAGGCGGATCGGGATGGCCCGCAGGCGGCGGATCTGGGCCTCGGGCACCATCGCCAGCAGGGCGGCGGGCGGATTGATGCTCTCGACCTCGGCGGCGCAGACCCCGAGCTGCTGGGCGAGGGGGCCGCGCAGGGCTTCCTCGCTGAGCAGGCCGAGCGAGACCAGGATCTCGCCGAGCCGCCCGCCGTGCACCTTCTGGAAGGCCAGGGCCTCGGCGAGTGGCTCAGCCTCGATGAGGCCGGCCTCCACGAGTAGCTCGCCCAGGCGGCGCCGCGGGCGGGGCGCCTCGATCGGGGGCTCATCGTCGATGATGCAGTCGATCTGACCGGTCTCCAGCTCGATGATGAGGTCGCTGTCATCGAGCTGGAGGTCGGGGGGACCGGAGGGCGAGGGTGCGTCGAGACGAACAGACAAGGCAGACTCCCTGTCCTCCAATTCGTCCGCCCGGCTGCAACCCTGAGGCGGGACCGCGCTCTTTTTTGCGTTCAGCCGGCCAGGAGGGCCTCGGCGAGCCGCTTCACCAGGGCGCCGTCCACATCGCCCTTGTGGGCCTTCATCACAGCGCCCATCACCTTGCCGACCTCTTTCACCGAGCTGGCCTTGGTGGCGGCGATGGCCTCGGCCACCCAGGCGCGGGTGGTGGCCTCGTCGGCGAGTTGGGGGAGGAAGGCGTTGATGACCACCAGCTCGGCGCGCTCGGCGTCGGCCATGTCGGGGCGGTTGGCCGAGACATAGGCGTCGATGCTGTCCTGGCGCTGCTTGGCAATGCGCCGGAGCACCTCGATGCAGGCCTCGTCGGACAGGGTGTCTTTGCCGTCTTCTTTCATGGCGGTGATGAAGCCAGCGCGGATGCTGCGCAGGGCCAGCGTGCGGGCCTGATCTTTGGCGCGCATCGCGTCTTTCATCTGGTTGCTGACATCGTCGATGAGGGGCATGGGAACCTCGAGAGGGTAAGGGCCGGTCGGCTATCCGGCGGTGATGTCCACGTCTTCGACGCGGATGGCGGGCAGGGCGCGCACGGCGCTGACGCGGTGGGCGGTCTGGCCGATGCCGGAGATCTGGTGGAGGAGGGTCCAGAGGTTGCCGGAGATGGTGGTCTCGTGAATGGGCCGCTTGTCGCCGTCGCGGATGAGAAAGCCGCCCTTGACCACGCCCGAGAAGTCGCCCGAGGCCGGATCGGTGGTGCCCGAGAAGCGGGTGACCACCACGCCGCGCTTCATCTGGGCCCAGGCCTCGTCGGCCATGTCGCCCGTGTCCACGCACAGCGAGGTGACGCCCACGCCCGGCAGGCTGGTGGCGCCGCCGACGGCGTGCCCGGTGCTGGCCCGGCCCACCGCCCGCGCTTCGAGCGCATCGTAGAGGAAGCTGCGCAGGACGCCGTTCTCGACGATGGCGGTGCGCTGGCGGGGGATGCCCTCGCGGTCGAAGGGGCACAGGGGGTACCAGGGCAGGCCCGGCCCGGCCTCGGTGAGGGTGAGCCCGGCGCTGGCGATGGCCCGCCCGAGCTTGTCGGCCAGGGGCGAGGTGCCGCGCCGCACGGTGCCGGCGTTGGCCCCGGTGAGGAGCATGTCCAGCAGCACCTCTTCGACGGCGTGGGGCGGGATCCACAAGGTGCCGCAAAAGCTCTCGCCCCGGGTGGCGCCGAGCGCCCCCACGCAGCGGTCGGCGAAGGCGGTGACCATCTGGGCGAAGAGCGCGTCGGCCTCGACGAGGCGCTGGGTGGCGTCGGCGTCGTAGGAGAAGCTTCCCACCTCGGCGCCGTCGACGGCCATGCCGAAGACGTCGCCGCTGAGCTGGGCGCTGTGCCAGGCGGCGTCGACCCCGGTGCTGCTGACGACGGCGATCTGGCCCTCGCTGCGGTTGACCACGGCGCGGTCGATCTTCACGCGGCGGTCGCGCGCCTCGATGCGGCCGAGCAGGTCGAGGCCGCGGGCCACCAGCGCATCGGGGCCCAGGGCCAGGATCTCCGGGTCGACCTGGGGCCGCAGGTCGGGCAAGGGGAGGGGATCGGGCAGGCCGGCCAGCGGATCGGGGGGGCTGGAGCGGGCCCAGGCCACGGCGGCCTCGGCGGTGGCGGCGAGGTGATCGGGCTGGTTGGAAGTGGCAAAGCCGATCCGGCCGTCGACGATCACCCGCAGGCCGAAGAGGGTCTCGGCGCTGGAGCAGACCTGATCGAGATCGCCGGCGAGGAAGCTTGCTTCAAGCTGGTCGGTGCGCTGGGCGTAGACCTCGGCCTGCTGGGCGCCGGCCCGCTTGGCGAGGGCCACGCCCTGGGCGCAGAGATCGCGCAGGGACTGCGGGTTCATGCCACACCCCCGTCTTCGGTCTTGCCGCTCAGCAGGGCCTTGCAGCGCAGGTGAGGGCCGCCAGCGTCGACCTTGGCGGGCTGGCCCTTGCCGCAGTGGCCCGAGCCCAGGTCCCAGCGCAGGGTGTCCGACACGCCGTCGACGCTGGAGAGCACCTCGAAGGCGTTGCCGGTGACGGTGACGCCGCGCAGCAGCTCGCCGAGCTTGCCCTTGTGGATGCGCCGGGCGAAGCGCGAGCCAAAGGTGAATTCGCCGGTGGCGTCGGCCTGGCCGTTGCGGGCTCCGTCGAGGAAGAGGCCCTCTTCAGTGCTCTCGATCAGCGCTTCGAGCGAGGTCTGTCCAGGCTCGATGTAGGTGTTGCGCATGCGCACCAGCGGCGTGTCGGCGTACTCCCAGGCCCGGGCGTTGCCGGTGGGGGCCACGCCGAAGCGGGCCGCCGTCTCGCGGTTGTGCAGGTACCCCTTGAGGATGCCCTGCTCGATCACCACGGTGCGATCGGCCACCACGCCCTCGTCGTCGACCGGCAGGGTGCCGCCGGCGCCGCCGAAGTACTCGCTGCGGCCGGAGTCGCAGAGGGTGACCAGCTCGCTCGCCACCTTGTGGCCGATCTTGCCCTGGGCCACCGAGCCGGAGAGCACGAAGTCGGCCTCGACGGTGTGGCCGATGGCCTCGTGCACCAGCAGGCCGACGATCGAGGGCGAGAGGATCACCGTCTGACGCCCGCCCGGCGCGGCCTTGGCGTCGAGCAGCTCCACGGCACGGCGGGCGGCCGACTCGGCCATCTCGCCCGGGGCCGTGCGAAACAGACAGTCCCAGCCGCCGGTGACGCCGATCGACTCGGTGACGTCGGAGAGGTCGCCGTCGCGCTCGGCCACGGCCTTGACGCGCAGCCCCGGACGCCCGAGAACCCAGGAGACATCGGCCCCATCGGAGGTGACGATGGCCTTTTCTTCGATGATCTCGTCGTAGACCGAGCTGGCGGTGCGGATGCGGCTGGAGGCGCCGCGGGCCTGGGCTTCGAGCTCCATCACCAGGGCCACCCGGGCGTCGAGACTGCGGCTGCGCAGCTCGTCGACGCCGGCCTGGGAGAAGTCGCCCACGGCGAGGGAGCCGGCGGCGAGGTGCGGCACGCGGCTCTTGCGGTGCGGGGCGCTGGCGCGGGCGGACCGGCGGGCCAGATCGATGGCGGCGGCGAGGCTGGCCGGATCGGCGCTGCTGGTGGTGGCGAAGCCCCAGCTCCCGTCGACCAACACGCGCACGGCCACGCCTTCGCGGGACTGCGAGGCGCTGCGCTCCAACCGTCCACGCTGCACAATGGCGGTGTGGAAGGACTTCTTGTGGTAGCGCAGCTCAACCAGCTCGTTGGCGTCGGCGCCAGCGCGGTGCAGCGCGTCGCGGAGGAAGGCCCGGCGGGCCTCACCGTCGCGGGCGGCGGCGGTGGGGAGAGGAGACGTTGTCATGGACCACCTGTTTCGGTGGCCCGGGCTAACCTGCCGCCGCCCGATGGGTCATCCGGCGGCGGCGGCTTTGTTCAGACGTTGCCCAGCGCCTTCTTGAGCGGCTTGTTGAAGGCCCACATCGCGACGCCAGCGCTGGCCCCCAGGACGGAGAGCACCATGAAGAAGGCCTCCTTGGGCATCTTGTCGTAGAGCACGCCCAGGTAGCCGTTGAGCACGCCGCCAAAGAAGCTCGACAGGAACCACATGCCCATCATCATCGACACCATGCGGGCCGGCGAGACCTTGGTCACCAGCGACAGGCCGATCGGCGACAGGTAGAGCTCGCCCACGGTGAGCAGCAGCGTACAGACCAGCGGCCACATGAGGCTGCCCTGGCCATCGCCGACCACCCGCGCCCCAGCCACCATCACGAGGAAGCTGGCGCCCAGGATGAAGCAGCCAATCGCCATCTTGGTGACGCTGGTGGGCTCCTGGCCGCGCTTGTTCTGCCAGGCCCAGACCATGTCGAGCAGGGGGGCCAGCAGAAAGATGAAGAAGGGGTTGAGCGACTGAAACCAGACCGAGGGAATCTGAAAGCCGGCGACGATCGGCCAGATGGTCTGTTCATCGGCCCAGGTCTGCATCGTGTTGCCCTGCTGCTCGTACACGCCCCAGAAGACGACGTTGAGGGCGCAGAGCGCGACGAGGGCCATCACGCCTTGCTTCTCGCCGGGGGTGAGCGGCTGGCTGCCGCCCTGGCTGGTGGCGGTGTCGCGCTTCATCACGTTGTCGGGGGCCAGGAAGGGCTGACCGATCAGGTAGATGACGAGGCCGATGAGCATGCCCACGCCGGCGGCGCCGAAGCCGTAGTGCCAGCCGTAGACCGCCGCGAGGGTGCCGCACACGAGGTTGGTAAGGAAGGCACCGAGGTTGATGCCCATGTAGAAGATCGTGAAGGCGCCGTCGCGGCGCGGATCTCCGGCGGGGTAGAGGTTGCCCACCTGGGTAGAGATGTTCGGCTTGAAGGCCCCGTTGCCGACGATGAGCAGGGCCAGGGCCAGGAAGAACATCGAGTCAAAGGCCATCACGAAGTGGCCCACCGCCATCAACAGTCCGCCGATGATGACCGTCTTACGCTGGCCGAGGTAGCGATCGGCGATGATGCCGCCCAGCAGCGGGGTCAGGTAGACGAGGCCGGTGTACCAGCCATAGATCACGCTGGCCTGGGCCTGCGGGCCGCCATCGGAGGGGAGCAGGCCCTGCACCAGCGACCAGAGCCACACCGTGGCCGGGTCGCCCGGCACCCGCTCTTCGCCGCCTTGGAGCACCTGGCGCGAGGTGGTGAACAGATAGTTCACCATGTACAGCTTCAACAGCCCGCGCATGCCGTAGTAGGAGAAGCGCTCCCACATCTCGGTGAAGAAGAGGATGAAAAGGCCGACGGGGTGACCCATGAAGGTGCGGGCCGAGGCGGGGCCGGCGCTCATCGGGGGCGGATTGGGCGTGCTCAAGGGTTCGCTCCTGATCGCGGAAGCGGCAGGCTACCACGGGCGACCCCAACGAAGACAGCCGGCCCGTAAAGGCCGGCTGCTTCTGCGGAGGGGAGGGGGAGACTAGTCGTTCTTGCCCTTGCCGCCCTTGCCCTTGCCGCCCTTGCCCTTGCCACCCTTGTTCTTCTTGCCGCCGCCGTTCGTGCCGCCGGTGGTCTTGCGCTTGGCCACGGTGGAGGTGGAGGAGTGGATCTTGACCGGCTTGCCCGCCTTCTTGGCGTTGCGGGTGGTCGACTTCTCCTCGGGGACCTTGTCCAGGTCTTCCATGTAAACGAAGGTGACGTTCGGAGCGGCCTCATCGGTGCCGATGGCCAGACCGATCTGCTGGTTGGAGTTGGCCTTCTTGTAGATGATGGCGGTGAAGGTGTCGGTCTTGTCTTCCCAGTCCTTGACCCAGCCCTGGGCCTCGATCGCGCTCGGCCACACATTGTTCAGCGCGGTGACGGACTTGCCGTCGTAGGCGATGAGCAGCATGGTGTCGTCGGAGAGGGCGACCTGGCCGTCTTCCGACAGGGGCAGGCTCATGCTCTTCCAGGGCTCGGTGATGGCGACCTCGGGCAGGTCTTCGGCTTCGATCTCGCCCTCTTCGTAGGTGCCTTCGTCGCCAGCGGCCTCTTCGGTGCTGGTGGTGGTGCCTTCCTCGGAGCCGCCGGAGCAGGCCAGGATGGAAAAGCCGATGAAGGTGAGGGTGGCAAGGCTGAGGCGCTTCATGAGGATCTCCACAACGGGGTGTAGTCAGGGACGGGCGGCGCGCAGGCGGCGCAGGAGCAGAGCGGGTGCTGGGCATCCGTCGCCGGCGCGCTTCGGGTCGCGCGGAACACTAACGAGCGGTCCGGTGTATGGGTACAAGTTTCCGTGTGTCCAGGCGGGCTGCGGGTTGGCGGGGCACACCGGGATGGGCAAGGGGGAGGCGACGGAGCTGCCATGACCCCTCGCCTCGGTTCGCGCGATCTTTTCCCCGACCTGCGGCCGCCGGTCTACCTCAATCACGCCGGCATCAGCCCCCTCTCCCGGCGGGTCCAGCAGGCGGTGGCGGCGTTGATGGCCCGCTATGGCGAAGAGGGCCTGGGGGCGCTGCCCGCGGTGATCGCCGAGCGAGAGGACCTGCGCGGGCGCCTCGCCGCCTTGATGGGGGTCTCGGCCGCCCAGATCGCGCTGACCGAGGGTACGAGCCGGGGCGTCTCCGACATCGCGCTTGCCTTTCCCTGGCAAAAGGGCGACGGGGTGCTGCTCTTCGAGGGGGAGTTCCCGGCCAACATCACGCCCTGGCAGCAGGCGGCCGGGCTGTTCGGCCTGGGGCTGCGGTGGGCCTCCCTCGACGGCTTCGGCGATGGCAGCGGCGACGGGCTCGCCCGGGTGGAGGCGGCCCTGAAGGAGGCCCCGGTGCGGCTGATCGCCGTGTCGGCCGTGCAATTCCAGACCGGTCTGGCGATGCCCCTCGGCGCGCTGGCGGACTTGGCCCACGCCCACGGTGCCGCGCTCTTTGTCGATGGCATTCAAGGAGCGGGGGTGGTTCCCTACGATCTGCGCGCGCTGGGCGTGGACTTCTTCGTCTGCGGCGCGCACAAAGGCTGGATGGCCAGCGAGGGCGCCGGCTTCGCCTACATCGCAGATCCAGCGGCCCTGCGGCCCTTCACGGCGAGTTGGCTCTCCCACACCGAGGGGCTGCGCTTCTTGAGCGAGGGCCCGGGGCTGCTGCGCTACGACCGCCCGCTGCGCGACGACGCCGCCGTGCTGGAGGGGGGCGTGCGCAATGTGCTGGGCTTTGGCGCCCTCGGCGCCGCGATCGAGGCCCACGAGCAGCTCGGCATCCGCGCGATCTTCGGCCATGTCCAGGCCTACCACGACGCCCTGGAGCCCCTCCTCATCGAGGCCGGCTTTGAATCGGAGCGCGCCGCCGATCCCAGCGCCCGATCGAGCATCCTGGCGGCCCGCCCGCCGAGGGGCTGGACGGTGGGGGAGGTGGCCCAGGCCCTGGGCGCCGCGGGGGTGATGGTGGGCACCCCCGACGGCCGGGTGCGCTTCGCGCCCCACTGGCCCAATTCCATCGACGAGCTGCCGCAGATCGCCGCCGCGTTGGCGACGATCCGGGCGGGCGACCCTACTCGTTCGAGGTGAGCTGGGCGGTCTCGTTGCGCACGTCGCTCTTGCCCCACTCGGTGTCGCGGTTGGCCATCTGGGCGGCCTTGCGGGCCTTCTTCTCGGCCTGCAGCTCGACCAGGTGGTGATGGGTGGTGAAGTAGGGCAGCGAGAAGCCGCGCGCGTCGTCGATGTGGGCGAAGTTGTGCTTCTCCAGATGGGCTTCGAGGCCGTCGATCAGCTCTTTCACCATGTCAAAGCCCTGGAGCATGGGCCCGGTGCAGGACTGCACGGTGGAGGCGCCCACCAGGATGTGCTCGAAGGCGTCGGTGGAATTGGTGACCCCGCCGATGCCAGAGATGGTGAAGCCGGGCTGATCGATGGCGATCTCGGCCACCATGCGCAGGGCGATGGGCTTGACGGCGAGGTAGCTGTAGCCGCCAAAGGTGCTGTGGCCCTCGACCGTGGGGGTGGGCCGCAGGGTCTTCATGTCGATGCCGATGGTCGACAGGATCGTGTTGATGGCGCTCACGCCGGCCGCGCCGCCCTTGGCCGCCGCCCGCGAGGGGATGCGGATGTCGGTGATGTTGGGGGTCATCTTGGCCCAGACCGGCCTGCCGCCGGCGACCTCGACCACCCAGCGGGTGACCTCCTCGACCATCGCCGGGTTCTGGCCCATCGCGGCGCCCATGCCGGTCTCGGGATGGCCGTGGGGGCAGCTGAAGTTCAGCTCGAGGCCGTCGCAGCCAGCGGCCAGGGTGCGGCCGGCCAGCTCCTGCCAGCGGTCCTTGTCGTAGCGCTCCATGATCGAGCCGATCAGCATGTGGCTGGGCCAGGCGTCCTTCACCTTCTTGAAGTCATTCTCCCAGTCCTCAAAGGGCCGGTCGGAGATGAGCTCGATGTTCTGAAAGCCGATGGTCTCGCCGTTGCCGGTGCGCAGCTTGCCGTAGCGGGGCTGCACATTGGCCACCACGGTGTCGGTGAGCGAGGTGGTCTTGGCGACAACCCCGCCCCAGCCGGCCGCGAAGGCCTTGCCGATGATCGTGGCGTTGGTGCTGGGCGGGCCGCTGCCGATGACAAAGGGGTTGGGGAAGCGCATCCCGTTGACGACGGTCACAAGGCGGTCGGAGCCAGTGGACATGGGCACATTCCTCTCTCGAAAGGTGGGGATGGGGAGCGTACTACACGCGCGGGACTTTTCGCTTGCGGTACGATTGCACCATGCTGTTCGAGAACACCTGGCTCAATGGTGACCGCGTCGACCTCCGGGTCGCTGGCGGCAAGGTGCAGGCCCTCCGCGTGGTGGTGCCCTCCACCCGGCGCACCGCGGATCCGCCGCTGGTTCCCAAACACGGCGAGGAGATCGTGCGCGATGGCATGGTGATGCCGCACTTCGCCGAGCCGCATGTGCATCTTGACGCCACTCAGTTGGGCGTGCGCCGCGCCAACCTGCCCGGCACGCTGCGCGAGGGCATCCGCATCTGGTCGGAGCTGCGGGGCGGACTCACCTTCGCCGATGTGCGCCACCGCGCGCTGAAGACGATTCGCTGGTACCTGCACCACGGCGTCACGCGCATCCGCACCCATGTCGACACCGCCTGCCTGCCGGCGGTCGAGGCCTTGGTCGCCCTGCGACAGGAGCTGCTGGAGGGCATCCCCGAGGTGGTGGCCCGGCCGGTAGAGGGCGGCCGCGATCTGAAGGTGCCCATCGAGCTGCAGATCGTCGCCTTTCCCCAGGAGGGCATCCTGCGGGAGCGCGGCCAGAAGGAGCGCTGGGCCCAGGTCGCGGCGATGGGCGTCAACGCCATCGGCGCAATCCCCCACTTCGAGCGCACCCAAGAAGAAGGCTGGCGCTCGGTGAAGATGACCTTCGAGCTGGCCGAGCGCCTGGGCCTGCCGATCGACATTCACTGCGATGAGACCGACGACGACACCAGCCGCAACCTGGAGGTGGTCTGCGCCGAGGCCATCGACCGCAACATGGGCTCGCGGGTGGTGGTGGGGCACTGCACCGCCTTGCACTCCTACAACAACCCGCTCGCCGCCAAGGTGATCGAGCTGTGCGCCCGCGCCGGCCTGATGGTGGTCACCAACCCCCTCGACAACATCGTGCTGCAGGGCCGCTACGACCGCTACCCCCGCCGCCGCGGCATCACCCGCGTGGACGAGCTGTGGGCGGCCGGCGTGCGCGTGGGCATCGGCCACGACTCGGTGGTGGACCCCTGGTACCGCCTCGGCACCGCCAACCTGCTCGATCCGGCCTGGATGTTGCTCCACGTCGGCCATCTCACGAGCCAGGAGCAGATGGCGCGGATCGTCACCACCTTGCACCGCGAGAACCACCAGATCTTCGGCGACGTCGCCCCCCTCGTGGAGAACGCGCCGGCCACCTTTCAGTGGTACCCCTGCGACGATCCGATCGAGCTGCTGCGCACCCGCCCCAAGCCGCGGGTCTTCTTTCGCGGCGCTGAGGTCTCGGTGCCCATGGATGGAGAAACCGGCGTGCGCTAGGCGGGGCGCTCTCGGAGCCGCCCATGTCTGCACCCCTCGCCGGGATCAAGGTCCTCGACTTCAGCCGGGTCCTCTCCGGCCCCTTCGCCACCATGACCCTGGCCGATCTCGGCGCCGACGTGGTGAAGGTCGAAGATCCCCGCGCCGGCGATGACACCCGGGGCTTCGGCCCGCCCTTCGTCGCCGGGGTGAGCACCTACTTCTTGAGCGTCAACCGCGGAAAGCGATCGATCGCCCTCGACCTCAAGAAGCCCGACGATCGCGCCACCGCCCGCGCCCTGGCGGAGCAGGCCGACGTGGTGATCGAGAATTTCCGGCCCGGCGTGATGGAGCGGCTCGGGCTCGGCGCCGAGGCCCTGCGGGCGGCCAACCCCGGCCTCATCTACTGCTGCATCTCCGGCTTTGGCCGCGCCGTCGATCGGCCGGGCTACGACCTGATGGTGCAGGGTCTGTCGGGCATTCCCTCGCTCACCGGCGCCGCCGACGGCCCCCCGAACAAGTGCGGGGCCTCGGTGGCCGATCTGGTCAGCGGGAGCAACGCCGTGCAGGGCATCCTCGCCGCGCTCTTCCGCCGCGAGCGCACCGGCGAGGGCGCCCTGGTCGACGTCTCCATGCTCGACGGCCAGCTCGCCCTGCTGACCTACCATGCCAGCGCCTACGTCAACGCCGGCAAGGTGCCCGGCCGAATCGGCAACGCCCACCCGAGCATCCACCCCTTCTGCACCTACGCCACCGCCGACGGGCACATCAACGTCTGCGTGGGCAACGACAGCCTCTGGGCGACCTTCTGCGGCGTGCTGGCCGAGCCCGGATGGGTGGGCGATCCGCGCTTCGCCACCAACCCAAGCCGCGTCGCCCACCGCCAAGACCTCGACGCCTTGCTCGCACCGCGCTTCGCCACGGCGCCCACCGCCGCCTGGCTGGCCGCCCTGGAGGAGGCCGGCATCCCCTGCGGGCCGATGGCCACGGTCGCGGAAGCCCTCGATGGCGCCACACTCGTAGAGCATCCCCACCCCGCAGGAGGGCCGCCGGTGCGCACCGTGCCGCTGCCCTTCGCGATCGACGAGGCCCGCCGGGCCGCCGAGCGCGGCGCCCCCGCCTTGGGGCAGCACCGCGACGAGGTCCTGGCCGACTGGCTGGGGGGAGCGGCGGGGCCAGCCGGCGGATAGGCGGCCGGACTTCTTGAGGGTCCCATGTTCGCCCCCATTCATGCCCAGAACCTGATCGGCGACCGCTTCGAAGGCGGGACGGCCCAGGCCCCCAACCTCTGCCCTGCCGACACCGACCAGGTCGTGGGCTCGGCCCCCCTCTCCGGTCGTGAAGAGGCGCTGGCCGCCGTCGCGGCTGCCAAGGCCGCCTTCCCGGGCTGGGCCGCCACCCCCGCGCCTCAGCGCGGCGACCGCCTCTTTCGGCTGGTGCGCCTGCTCGAGCGCGACGCCGAGAAGATCGCCCGGGTGCTCTCGTTGGAGGAGGGCAAGATCTACAGCGAGGCGATGGGCGAGGTGGGCAAGGCCATCCGCTACGTCGAGTTCGCCGCCGGAGACTGTCGCCGGATGGCCGGCTCCACCCTCGCCTCCGAGGTGCCCGGCACCCTGGCGATGACGCTCTGGCGCCCCTTGGGGGTGGTCGGCCTGATCACGCCCTGGAACTTCCCGGTCTGCATCCCGCTGTGGAAGCTCGCCCCCGCCCTCGCCGCTGGCAACACCGTCGTTCTCAAGCCTGCCCCCGAGACGCCGGCCACCGCCCACCTCCTCGCCGAGCTCTGCCTGGAGGCCGGCTTTCCCCCCGGCGTGGTCAACGTGGTCTACGGCGACGCCGAGCCGGCCAAGGCGATCATCGATCACCCCGACGTGAAGGCCATCAGCTTCACCGGCAGCACCGAGGTCGGCCTCGCCATCGAGGCCCGCTGCGGCGCCCTGCACAAGCGCGTGCAGTGCGAGATGGGCGGCAAGAACCCCATCCTCGTCTTCCGCGACGCCGACATCGCCCTCGCCGCCGCCGCCGCCGCCAAGGGGGCCTTCGGCTCCACCGGCCAGCGCTGCACCGCCACCAGCCGCGCCATCGTGATGCGCGACGTGGCCGACGCCTTCGTCGAGGCGCTGGCAGCCGAGGCCGCCAAGGTGGTCGCCGGGCACCCCCTGGAGGCGGGCACCACCATGGGGCCCTCGGTCAGCGATCGGCAACTCGCCACCGTGCAGCGCTACCAGGCCATCGGCCAAACCGAGGCCCGCCTCGTCTGCGGCGGTGTTCGTCTCGACGCCGGGGCCCTGGCCCGCGGCTACTTCCCGGCGCCAACCGTCTTCGATCACGTCGCCGCCGACGCCCGCATCGCCACCGAGGAGATCTTCGGCCCGGTGCTCAGCGTCATCCGCGTCGACAGCGTGGCCGAGGCCATCGAGGTGGCCAACAGCGTGCGCTATGGCCTCACCGGCTCGGTCTTCACCCGCGACCTCACCTTCGCCTTTCAGGTCATCGAGCAGCTCGAGACGGGCATGCTGCACATCAACAACCCCACCATCGGCGGCGAGGCGCACCTGCCCTTTGGCGGGGTCAAAGACACCGGCACCGGCCCCAAGGAGATGGGCCCCGAGGCCTGGCGCTTCTACGCCGAAGACAAGACCGTCTACATCAACCACGCCCTGGCGGCGCGCAAGGGCAACCTGTACTAGGGCTCAGTCTTCGTCGGCCGCCTCGGGCTCGTCCTCGGGGCGGTCGAGGAAGCCGGGCAGGGTGCGCAGGGCCTGGTCACCGTTTGGTGCGTCGTAGACCTCGACAGCGCCGACCGCGACGAGCTGATCGAGGATCTTCATGCGCAGATCGGGCAGCGGGGGCAGGGCGTCGCTCTTCCAGCGATTGACGAAGTAGCGCAGACCCACAAAGCCCGTGGTGCCGAAGCGGCTCTCGGCCCGCTGCAGCTCGCCGTAGAAGATGTCGCCCTGGCTGAGCGGGGCGGCCTCGACCTCGGCCCGCTCGCTGAGCGGCACCTTGGGGGTGGCGAAGTGGGAGAGGCCGCTCAGAAGATCGATGTGGTCGAAGGCGACGCGGCGCAGGCGCATCGAGAGCCCCGAGCCTGCCCAACTGGCCACATAGACCTGCCGGCCCAAGGCCCGCACACCTTCGACCGCCGGCGCCAGATCGGCGTCGCCGCTCACCAACACGAAGATGTCGACGCTGCCCACGGCGGCCACGCGCAGCATGTCGGCCACCATCGTGGTGTCGACCTGCTTTTCGACCGGGATGCGGTGCTCGGCCCCGCAGTCGTTGCAGCGCAGGGTGCGGCTCGACCGCGGGAAGCGGTAGACGAAGAAGCCGGGCACCAGCTCCAGGCGGTCGAGGAAGTTTGAGAGGCGGCGCTGGCTCTCCACGTTGAAGTCGGTGCCATCGTCCACGCCCGTGTAGTACTGGGCACCCCAGAGCCGGTCGCCAGCGACCCGCTCCACCAGCCAGGTCGAGAGGCGGTGGAAGTCCACCAGCCAGCCCGCGGCGTG
>Ga0164294_10001917_pt1 | contig 18972 bp, 19 predicted proteins | sample GEODES005metaG_FD_111479 | JGI IMG/M metagenome (GOLD analysis project Ga0164294, IMG submission 111479) | Oligotrophic lake water microbial communities from Sparkling Lake, Wisconsin, USA - GEODES005 metaG | ecosystem: Environmental > Aquatic > Freshwater > Lake | place: USA: Sparkling Lake...
CGTTAAGATCTCTTCCTTTAACTCGCCAGTTACAACAATGTCGTAGGTGACGATATCGGTGCTGGCATCAGATAGCAACTCAATTGCATCGGAACGCAACCAATTATCAGCACCTATGAACAGCACATACTCTGTGTTTACCTTAGAGAGCATGTCGTGAAAGTTATCGACAACGCCCAAATTTTTTTGTCTGAAAATGTATTCAATATCTGGATATAGGCTGGGTAGATGGCTGCAATCTAAGCCACCGTCATCTACCAATAAAATTCTTGAGGGGAGAGTAGTTTGAGATAGCAATGACTCGATGCAATGAGCAGCAAGGTGTCCGTATCTATAAGAGGCGATGATGACTGTAATCATATTCATTGGCGCGAGAGCATGGGGGCATAAAAAACGACTTCGCCGCTCACCGGAGCTCTTTTGGCAACTTTTCATCGCGGTAAAAAAAATAGCCCAATAAATGGGCTATTGTGATTCTTGGTGGCCCGGGGCGGAATCGAACCACCGACACAAGGATTTTCAATCCTCTGCTCTACCGACTGAGCTACCAGGCCAAGAGGCGGGAGTATAGCAAAACATTCCCCTTATGAAAAGCTAAGAGCCAGCGAGGCTATAATCTGGATTCGGTTATCAAAGCGATCTGGTCACGTCTCACTCAATGAAAATTCAATCGGATATCTGCATTATCGGCAATGGCGTGATTGGCAAAGCGAGTGCACTCGCGTTAGCACGTGCAGGCTACAAAGTGGCGCTTTTGGCACCTGAGATACCAGAGAAATCAGCGTCTGCGGCTAGTCAGCCATTATGGGATAAGCGCGTTTACGCCCTCAATCATGTCGCTAAGAGCCTCCTTTCTTCGCTTAAAGTCTGGGATGCGATGGATGTAACTCGTATTGCACCTGTCGATGCGATGGCTGTACAGGGTGACGATCAAGCTCACCCCGGTTCCTTGGCTTTTAATGCTTACGGCGCGCGAGTGGGTGCATTAGCGTGGATAGTCGAAGATAGCAATCTGAATCGCGCATTGGACTCGGCATTGAGTTTTGCATCGGGTGTGAATTTCATTAAAGGACGTGCGAATCAGCTTTCGCATACAGAACAGCATGTGCAAGTGACGCTTGATGACGGCGCTGTTCTGACTACCTCATTGATTATTGGTGCGGATGGCGCGAATTCGTGGGTGCGGGCGCAGGCCGACACGAGCATCGATTACCGTTCGTATGATCAGAGCGCAGTGGTGGCGAATTTTTCTTGCACAAATGCTCATCACGGTGTTGCTAGCCAATGGTTTTTAGGAAGTGATGGCATTGTGGCATTACTGCCTTTACCCGGCCAACGCGTATCGCTGGTGTGGTCGGCCCCTGAGTTGCTAGCAAATCGATTGCTTTCAGAGTCTCCAGAAAAATTGTGTGAGCGTCTCTCAGCATTACCCGGTCAAACACTGGGGCAATTTGAGATGTTGCCGCCATCCGTTCCGAAAGCCTTTCCTTTGCGTTTGATACGTTCGCATTCGTTGATTGCCAGCCGAATTGCGCTCGTGGGTGATGCTGCTCATGTTGTGCATCCCTTGGCGGGCCAAGGAATGAATTTAGGTTTTGCGGATGTGGATGCGCTGATGTCAGTGCTAAGTCAGTCAAAACAAACTGATTGCGGTGATGCTCGTTTGCTGAATCGTTATGCTCGTTTGCGGGCGGAAGATGTTTTACTGATGCAGGTCACCACAGACGGTCTACACAGACTTTTTTCTTCCGATCTGCCTCCCGTCAAATTACTAAGAAATGTAGGAATGCGGTTGATTGATAAACTCCCGTTTCTGAAAAATCATCTTGCAAAGCAGGCCTTAGGCCATTCCAATTCTTCAAACACTACTGAAAGTTTCAAATGAAGTTAGTTCAACGTTTCATATTCGGTTTTTTTTTCGCGCTGACGCTGCCCGCATTAGCTCAATCGATTGAAGAAAAACTCAAAAAAACACTCACCCAACGCTTAGGTGATGGCACGCAAATCGAGACGATCATTAAGACGCCGTACAACGGCCTTTATGAAGTTAAGGTGGGTAACGAGATTATTTACTCGGACGCCGAAGGTAAATTTGTATTCATTGGACGCATTCTCGACACAGAAACATCGAAAGACATTACTCAAGCTCGCTTGGATGAAATCAATAAAATTAAATTTACTGATCTTCCGCTGGATGCTGCCATCAAAAGTGTCAAAGGTACTGGTAAGCGCGTGATTGCCGTATTTGAAGATCCTAATTGCGGTTACTGCAAACGCTTCCGCAAGACCTTGGCGGATACAAAAGACATTACGGTGTATACCTACATGTATCCCATTCTTAGCGATGATTCACGTACCAAAGTAAAAAACGTCTGGTGTTCAGCAGACAAATCAAAAACCTGGGATGACTGGATGCTTAACGGTAAAACGCCAGCAGCTGCTGCGGAATCGTGTAATGCAACTGCATCAACAGATAAAGTAGTTGAGCTAGGCCGCAAACTCAAAGTGACCGGTACTCCCACCATATTTTTTACTGATGGCACGCGTGTGCCGGGTGCAATTGATTCCAAGACTTTGGAATCGCGCCTTGCGGCTATCAAGTAAAAACACTCCATACGATCTCACCTATAACTACTAAGGATAGACATGTTCAAAGGCATTCTGCTGAATAAAAATGACGACGGCACAACCCGCGCTGAGTTAACGCAAATTGATGAGGCCAATTTGCCTGCAGATGGTGATGTCACCATCGCAGTTGAATACTCCACAATTAATTACAAAGATGGTTTAGCTATCACTGGTAAATCACCGGTCGTGCGTAAGTGGCCTATGGTGCCGGGGATTGATGGTGCTGGCGAAGTGATTGCATCGACGCATGCATCATGGAAGGTGGGCGATCAGGTGGTGCTGAACGGCTGGGGTGTGGGTGAAGCGCACATGGGTTGTTTGGCGGAGCGCGCCAAGCTCAAGGGCGACTGGTTGATACCGCTACCGAAAGGTATGTCCACGCGCACAGCGATGTCGATTGGTACGGCAGGCTATACCGCGATGTTGTGCTCTATGGCTTTAGCTGAACAAGGTGTGAAACCAACGGATGGTGAAATATTAGTCACTGGTGCATCCGGCGGTGTGGGTAGCGTGGCAATCGCCATACTCGCAGCACGAGGCTACAAAGTGATTGCCTCGACTGGAAAATTAGCTGAAGCAGATTATCTGAAGTCATTAGGTGCTGTCGATGTGATGGACCGTGCTGAACTTTCTGCACCCGGCAAAGCGATGCAAAAAGAGCGTTGGGCGGGTGTGGTAGATTCAGTCGGCTCACACACTTTAGTTAATGCAGTGGCGCAGTGCCGTTACGGTGCAACGGTAGCGGCCTGTGGTTTGGCACAGGGTATGGATTTCCCTGCAACGGTCGCGCCTTTCATTTTGCGCGGCGTGAAATTAATTGGTGTTGATAGTGTGATGGTGCCAATTGAGCGTCGAATTGCTGCCTGGTCTAATTTAGCGCTTGAGATCAAGCCCGAAACTTTAGATAAAATCACGCACGAAATTACCTTGGCTCAGGCATTGGAGTGGGCGCCAAAAATTCTCGCAGGTGCAGTCAAAGGCCGACTCGTCGTGAATGTGAGGGCTTGATGGCAACACGTCGCGAATCTGTGCATTACCGCATCGTTCCTATCGATCCGGTAATGCATCTGTTTGAAGTAACGCTCACTCTGACTAAACCCGCCAGCGAAGGTCAGTTGTTTTCTCTTCCGGCGTGGATACCGGGCAGTTACATGATTCGCGAGTTTGCTCGCAATATCATAAGCATTAGCGCGAGTTCCGAGGGCCGCAAGCTTCGGTTAAAAAAAATAGATAAACATACTTGGCAAGCAGCGCCATGCAAGGGCGCGCTTGAGATGACGTATCAAGTCTATGCATGGGATTTATCAGTGCGTGCGGCGCATCTGGATCAGACGCATGGATTTTTTAATGGCACCAGCGTTTTTCTGAAAGCGCATGGTAAAGAAGAGTTACCCCACATTGTCGATATCCAAGCGCCTGAGGGTGAGGCATTTGTAGATTGGCGAGTTGCGACTTCATTGCGTGAACTAAAGGCGCGTAGACATCGCTTTGGCACCTACATCGCTGATGATTACGATGAATTAATTGATCATCCGGTGGAGATGGGTGAGTTTGAATTAATTTCATTCCAGGCGCATGGCGTTCCGCATGAGATGGCTATAACCGGAAAAGTGCCTGGTTTAGATAGCAAACGTTTGACTTCTGATTTGAAAAAAATCTGCGAAGAACAAATCGCTTTTTTTGAGCCGAATAGCAAATCTGCACCTATGTCGCGCTATGTATTTCTTACACTGGCCGTTGGTGATGGCTATGGCGGCTTAGAGCACAGAGCTTCAACAGCTCTGATCTGCGCGCGTAATGATTTGCCTGTCCTGGGTCAAACTGAGTTAACGGATGGGTATCGCGGTTTTCTCGGTCTATGCAGCCATGAGTACTTTCATACTTGGAATGTCAAACGTATCAAGCCAGCTGCCTTTGCGCCATATGCATTAGATCAAGAAAATTACACCACGCTGCTGTGGTTGTTTGAAGGCTTTACCAGTTATTACGACGACTTGATTTTATTGCGCTCTGGCGTGATTGATACGCCTGCGTATTTGAAGCTACTAGAAAAAACTATCAATGGTGTGCATCGCAGTCGTGGTCGGCTCAAGCAAACGGTTGCGGAATCAAGTTTTGATGCGTGGACTAAATACTATAGGCAAGATGAAAACGCGCCGAATGCCATCGTTAGTTACTACGCTAAAGGTTCATTGGTAGCTTTGTTATTAGATTTAGTTATACGCCGCGATACACGCGGGCGACGCTCGCTGGATGATGTGATGCGCGCGCTATGGCGTCGTTACGGTCGGCATTTTTACTCAGCCAACGGTGGCGTCGGTGTGGAAGATCATGAACTTGAAGCCTTGTTCGACGAAGTCACCGGATTAGCGTTGAAATCTGTCTTTGATTTGGCTGTACGAGGTACGCGTGATCTACCGCTCGTTGATGCATTTGCAAGCATGGGAATGACGCTCACCAATCAGATCAAAGTAAACAAACTCTCTCTGAATGTTCGTGTTCAACAAGAAGGTGGCGTGTGTAAATTAGCCAGTGTTCACGAGACGGGCGCTGCGCATCAAGCAGGTTTGTCGGCAGGTGACACGCTCGTTGCTGTCGATGGTTTACGTGTGTCGGGTAGCAATCTGGATGGCTTGTTGCAGCGCTATCGTGCCGGCGATGTCGTGGAAGTTCACGCCTTCCGCCGTGATGAATTGATGACCTTCGACGTGACGCTTGAATCGGACACAGCCCCTCAGTTTGCGTTGACCATGCGCGATAAACCGCTGACGGCGCTGCGAATTCGCAAGGCTTGGCTGAAGTCACGTTCATAACCCATCGCTTAATCTGCACAGAGTGGCGGCGTAACTAATCAACGTTGCCACGTTTGATTTACTAATAAGGAGATATCCATGCGCTATTTTTCGTCGCCACTGATTCGTCGTGTGTTGATATCCGTCGGTCTGTTGGTGCTGAGCGTTAGTGTTTCGGCGGCTGAGCTTGCCGCTGGGGCGCCGCAATCGCAAGGTATGTCACCAATACGGCTATCGCGAATTCATGATTTGATGCAAACCGAAGTCACTGAAAATCGCGTTCCCGGCGCAGTAGTTTTAGTCGCGCGCAAAGGCAAGATTGTTTATGCGGATGCAGTAGGTTTTCAAGATAAGCCAAGTGCTAAGCCGATGACGCGCGATGCCATTTTCCGTGCGTACTCGATGACTAAGCCTATGGTGTCGGTACTGACAATGATGTTGGTCGAAGAAGGTCGTCTGCAGTTGAATGATCCGGTATCTAAGTTTTTTCCTTCGATGGCGAAAATGTCTGTGCTGTCGAATCCGGCGGATGGTAATAGCGAACGTGTATCCGCTGCACGACCCATCACTATTCATGATCTGCTACGACACACGTCGGGAATTACCTACGCTGAATTTACTCGCTTCACAGCGATCAAAGGGCCGTATCAGGAAGCTGGATTGTTTTCTTCCGAAGTACAAGGTAAGTGGATCACACTGACTCCGCAGCAGCAGATTGATGCTTTATCCAAAGCGCCGTTGCTGTGGCAACCGGGGTCAACGTGGGAATACAGTTTATCGACTGACTTGCTGGGCCGTGTACTTGAATCGATCACCAATCAAACATTGGGCGCATTACTCGAAGAACGATTGTTCAAACCACTGGGAATGAAAGATACAAGTTTCCTGGTGCCTGCTGCAAAAGCGTCACGGCTGGCCGAACCATTTCGTATTGATCCTTTGACCGGGCAGCCTTACTACCTGGTGCTCGATGTGACCAAGCCTATGGGGAATGATTCAGGTGGCGCAGGTATTTCAACCACTGCGGATGATTACTTACGTTTTTGCCAGATGATGCTTAACGGCGGCAGCTTTGATGGCAAACGATATTTGTCGCGCACGACGATTGCGTTAATGACCTCTGATCATTTAGGCCCTAAGGTTGCTACACCTGTGCAGCCGGGTGAACTGCTGATGGGCGTGCAAGGTTATACCTTTGGCTTGGGTTTTATGGTGAGACAAGGCCCGGGTATGGCGAGCGTACCGGGTTCTGAAGGTGACTATGCGTGGGGCGGTTATGGCGGAACCTTCTTTTGGATTGATCCTAAAGAACAAGTCATTGGTTTGCTGATGGCACAAACTCCCGGCGCGTCACGTCAGTATTACCGTCGCATGATTAAAACCTTGGTGTATCAAGCGATCGAGTGATTTAATTTTTCAATAGATCACGACAGCAAATGGTCGATTAATAAATCAAATGCTGTCGGATCAAATTCTTGATTATCGAAACGACGTAATGAAGCGTGGCTGGGCGGTTGAACACGTCGCTTTAGATAATCATCCCAATTAGCGAGTTTCCAATCATCGCGCGCGTCAGCGCGCACTTCAATGCGGCGTTTTGCTTCTTCAGTCGATAAATCAATCCACGCGACACGACATTCGGTATGCGCAGGCATGTCTAATTGAGCAGGCTCAAAAAACTTGCCTGCCATGAGTTCGCGCGTGAATGGACCGACTAACATCACATTCATTCCCAAAGCGAGATTTTCGCGGGTAATGTCGAGCAATCCTGAATACTCGCGATCACGAAGGTTTTGCAGATAGGTAGGGCTATCGCGATCAGCGGGATTTCCAGTGAGCAAGCCCATGACATGAGAGCTAAACGCACCATAGGCAGTGTCTTTGTCGAGAAAGAAAAAATCTCGTTTGCTTTTTTCTGCCAGTAGAGGCAAAGCGCGTTTGGCCAGAGTAGTCTTGCCGGTGCCTGCATGACCAGCAAATAACAGTAAGCGCGGTGAGTGTGGAGCGTTAAGTGTTTTCAAAATAGTATTTTTATAAGATGTTTACTAGAAGTAGTGCAAACCATGTAAAACTTGTATGATGCAACATCGCGTGGCTTATGGCGATATCGAACAGCTTTGGCAAGCATTTTCTTATCAACCCTGAACGAAAAACCTATGGCTGATACAACTCCACCCGGCTCCCTGTTTGTAGGAGACGGCGTTTACATGCAGGGCACCATGAATGTGCCCGGACTTGCCAGCGTTGATGGCAAACTCGAAGGTCAGTTGACTGCCGATGTGATCGCTATTCAAACGAATGGTTCGGTCGACGGTAAGACTACCGCGAATCACATCAAAGTTGCGGGTTCATTAACAGATACCGCTGTCGCCAATAAAACTTTATTGGTTGAATCCACGGGCGTGATTGCTGGTTCGGTGACCTACACTGAAATGGAAATCAAGAAGGGTGGCTCGATTCGGGGCAGTATCTACAAAACCGGTAGCAACGTGCCTGCTAAGCAAATTGCACCAGCGCCATCAGCTCCACCGCCGCCAATTGAACCCGAGGCTCCAGAGGCACCAGAGGCACCAGAAGCTCCCATAATTTCTGAAGAAACACCTTAATAATCCGAGTTGAATTCGCGATTTTGTTTTCGGGCTGCTTAGGCAGCCCGATTGCTTGATGTCAGACTCGAAGGTGTTAAATAAACTTGTTCTCGGGATGACCCAAACATTCCGGAAAATTTTGATCTATATACAGGCTCGTTGTCTCCGATAGTGCGTTAATGCAGATCAAAGCGTCTCTCATGGGCGCTATGGGAGATCTGCCATGAAAAAATTAATCAGCCTTTCGTTAACTATATTTGCATTAGCTTCAGCGCCCGAGGCTTTTGCCAAAATGAATTCTGCAGATATCCGCGCTGCTAGGTCTTTATTTCAGTCGTCTGGTTGCACCAGTTGTCACGACGCTACCGGAAGCGCCGCAGGACCTTCTCTCAAAGCCATCGCCAAACGCTACAAAGGTAAGCCCGTTATTACAGAGCTGGCACAACGTATTCGCGAAGGAAGCCAGGGGCGTTGGGGTGATTTACCGCATCCCGCGATTGACTATCTGACCCCTACCGACGCTTCGATGCTAGCGGAATGGATTTTAAACGGCGCGAACTAAACGCTTATTGCGGGCACATGGCTTCAGCCATGATGCGGCGACGGATGTCGGGATTACTTTCTTTCGACAGCTGCTGCATCAGCACCGCCATCCGCTCAACTTGTTGTTTCATGGTTGGGATTTCGGACATGGCGGGCGTTTGACCCACGCCGAGTTGCGGCTCAGGGGTGGGCTTTTCTTCTTTGTCAGCGGCTTGCGCCGGTAAGGTAGCACCGAGCAACAGCATGGTAAAAATGACGTAGCTTGTTTTCATCGGACTTACCCTCCCTCGTCTGTTACGGACGATTATAGAAGCAAACGTCGCGACTAGAACACTATGAGCTCAGACTATAATCCATTCGCTCATGAAACAGAGACTGACCAATCACATCAAACTGACGTTTTATCTATGTATTCTGACCGCCGTCGCCGTCGGTCTTTTTTTGCGTGATGCGCCAAGCGCAGATGGTTTTTTGGCATGGGTTTACCAAATCAGCATTGCGGGCTATTTCGGTACCTTGTTGCTGATTAGTAGCGCTCTGCTGCTGCCCTTTAGTTTGCTAAGCAAAACACGTTGGTTGTTACCACTCCTCGCTTGGGTCTGGCTGGTTTATCTGGCGATTGATCTAGTGGTTTTTAATTTATACCGCTTTCATCTTGATTGGCTGATTGTCCGGATGTTTCTTCTGGACTTTAGTGGCATGGGCATACCCGCCTTGGTATTGGGGGTTGCAGGTGGACTGGCACTCTTGATGCTGGCAGGTGTGTTCTGGTTGTACGCATCAGTTCGAAGTGGCACTGCAAAAGGACTTCCCGTATTTATTGTTGGCCTTTTACTGATGCCTACCGGCTGGGCTGCCAACTCAGTGATTAACATCTGGGCCGCCTATTTCAATCGCGAAGAGATCACCAGTTACCGACCCTATCTGCCACTTTACTATCCCGTAGAAAAAGCAGACAGTGCGCAAGCAATTAGTGACTGGTGGCCAGCGCTGTTTCCAGCCAAAGCCGGTCAGATTGAATTAACGTCAAAAAAATTGAGTGGTCTTGTTCGATATCCACTGCAAGATCCTGCTTGTTCGCCCAAGCCTAATTCACCCTCTATTTTATTCATTGTGCTCGAGAGTTGGCAGGCCGATAGCCTCAATGCAGAGGTTATGCCCAACTTGGAAAAATTTGCGCAGCATTCAACGCGTTTTGAAAAGCATCTCTCTAGCGGAGCGGTGACTGTGCCCGGGCTATTCGGTTTGATGTATGGCATACATCCGAATTATTTTGAATTATTTAAATCATCACCCGGCCGTAATCCCAGTTTGTTTACTGAAAGCTTGCACCAATTGGGTTATGAAAGCCACGTATTTACATCGGGTAATTTAGATGGATTCTCGTTGCGAAAATTATTTTTTCCGCACGTGCCTGAACAAAACGTCATTACACATCCAACTGATGAAAAAGTCGTTACGAGTTATCTAGCAAGTTTTGATAACACGTCTACAAAACCACGTTTTGATTTCCTTTTTTTGACGTCATCTCATTCACCCTATACCTATCCGCCTGACTATGCGCGATTTAAACCATTGCCTGTAATCGAGGGAGGTTTCGCGATTAATAGGCAAACTGATGCTGCGCCGTATAAGAACGACTATCACAACAGCTTGTTCTATCTGGATGCCTTGGTTGGAAAAATACTGGCGGCTGCAAAAAAATCGGGGGCACTCGAAAATACCTGGGTCGTGATTACGGGCGACCATGCGGAAGAATTCAATGAGAATGGCATGGGCTACTGGGGGCATGGCAGTAATTTCACTCGTTGGCAAATTCAGACGCCGCTGCTTGTCATGTCACCCGGTCAGTTTGTCGCTAAGCAGGAAAAAAAATTATCGTTGCATCAGGATATCGTTCCAACCTTGATGCAAGAAGCTTTAGGTTGTGCTGCGCCCGTGAATACCTACAGCAGTGGAATGAATTTGTTTCAGCTGCCCGCACAACGAGGATCGATATTGTCGTCCTACATGACGCAGGCGTACTGGTTCGATGACATGATTTTTGATCGCACCACGAACAAAAAATATGATTGGGCTGATATTAAAAAAGAGCGTTTGCTAGATAATGCCGATGCAGTTCGATTGCTACTTCAAGAAGAGAGACGATTTCTATCTTCAGGTAATTAACTAAAAATGATTTAAGACATAAGAAAGCCACCCCGAAGGGTGGCTTTTTATTTAATACAGCGCTATTCAGGCTGGTACTAGACCAGCGGGAAATTAGAACGAGTGAGCCATACCAACTGTAACGCTGTTAGTGGCTGCTGCGCCAGGTGTGTTGAAGGAGAATGCACCACGGTTTGCAAATGTTGCATCTACGCCACCTGTGCCACGAGCATATATTGAGTAAACAAATGTACGCTTGGACAGGTCATATTTCACGGACAAGTTGGTGAGAGTGCCTTCAGTAGCTAGATCGTTACGAGCGTAAGCGGCTTGCACGCTAAGTGGATCGCTCAGTCTGTAGTTAGCGAAAATGCTTGAGCTGCCAATTTTTAATCCACCAACATCTCTTGCATCTTCACTGGTGAAGTTAGCCACCAAAGTCAAATCGCTAGTTACTGGTAATGAGCCATAGGCACTTATACCGCTACTAGTGTTTTTGCGTGTATGGTAACCAGCGCCAACAGCGACTGGACCGACAGCGCCCGCCAGGGTATAGGCTTGGTAGGAATCGCTTTCAACTTGAGTAGAGATAACGCCATCTCTAGCGCCGCCCTTGGTTGTGGTCATAACGTTCACAGTCCAACCTGCTATGGAAGGTGATGTGTAGTTAATTGCATTCGGGACAAAGAAACCGTCGTATTGCCAGTTAGTAGCGGAGCCACTCACGTTGACTGCTGCTGCGCCGTAGCCAGACATAAGCAAACGGTTAACAAAGTACTGACCAGGACCCATGCCAGCGCCTGCGCCAACAACTTGAGTAACGATGTAAGGAGAAAGTTGCTGACCGAGGGTCAATGAACCGAAGTCGCCTGACAGACCAATTGTAGAAACACGTGTGAACAATCCACCAAACGTACGTGTGCTGCTTGAAGGCGAAGCGGAACCGCCGCTGACCGCTGCACCGTTGTTCAAGCTCACGCCTGTTTCGAGTTGGAAGGTAGCTTTCAGACCGCCGCCCAGATCTTCTGAACCTTTGAAGCCCAGGTGCGTAGGAGCAGTCCAAGCGCCTGTGCCGTCAAAAAAAGTGCCGTTGCCATTGTTGGCATTGACAACAGCAGCGTCAACCGCGCCGTAAACTGTAACGTTAGCCAAGGAAGCTGTCGAAGCTACCAGAGCCAGCGCAGCCAATGCGACTTGAGTTTTTTTCATTATCTAATCTCCAAAGTGTTGTAATGCTAAAGTTTCGCTTTCACTGATCGAACGCAAAAGCGGGCATTCGCAGTGAAATTGATGCTCCAAGACCAACGGATCCAGAAGTCAGCATGCATTGAAGCAAAACTTGAGAGCTGTAGCAAAATTAATTTATTGTTTAATGAGTCTTTTGATAATTTTTCGTCTCCCCATTACAACAGTTTTTGAATAAATTATTACATTAATAACTTATGACCATTGTTCGATCACCGATTGATTCGTTTATATGTGTTTTCGATAGAGCGCTCAGAGTTGCAAGTGGAGTTGCTGTAGCGCGGCGAGAAAGTCCATCGAGCAAGCTTGAACAAACGAAGTTAACTGAAGAAGAGCGCAAGCACAGTGCGGGTCTAATGCGCGTAAATCATGTCGGTGAGGTTTGTGCTCAAGCCTTGTATGAAGCTCAAGCCTTATTTGCGCGTGATAAGTTAACGCGTGAGCAATTTATGCAAGCGGGTGACGAAGAGTTAGATCATTTGGCCTGGACGGCTGAGCGCTTGCGTGAATTGAATGCGCGTCCTAGTGTGTTCAATCCCTTGTGGTACGCAGGCGCGTTCGCCATGGGCGCGTTAGCAGCGCGCATGGGTGACCAACACAGTTTAGGTTTTGTGGTTGAGACCGAGCGACAAGTTGAAGCGCATTTAAACGGGCATTTGAATGATTTGCCGTTACAAGACGTGCGATCACGTGCGATCGTGACGCAAATGCGTGACGACGAAATTGAACATGGTGACGCAGCAAAAAAACTGGGTGCTGCTGAATTACCCGAACCTCTACGTATCGGTATGAGCGCTATGTCAAAAGTAATGACGAGTACGGCGTATCACCTATAAATTTAGTTGGTGATTGAACGTTTAGTTACAGGTGAGGCTTAAAGCGAAAAGCATATCTCTTATTAATTATTAGTTAATAAGCTAAGCCGCTTTACAGCGTTGGCGGTGTCTCTTGCAGGTCGTCAATAATTTCGAATGAGTGAGTTAGGTCAGCCGTCTTTTCAAGCATGATCGACGCGGAACAGTATTTTTCATGCGAGAGTTTGATAGCACGTTCCACCAAGTTTGCTTTTAAATTGCGACCGCGCACAGTGAAGTGAAAGTGAATTTTGGTGAAGACTTTGGGGTCTTTTTCAGAGCGTTCGGATTTGAGGGTCAGGTCACAGCCGCGTATGTCTTGGCCGCTCTTGCGAAGAATCACCACCACGTCATAGGCGGTGCAACCGCCGGTACCTGCTAAAACTACTTCCATAGGGCGCGGCGCAAGGTTGCGGCCGCCGCCATCCGGTGCGCCGTCCATGGTGACGAGATGGCCGGAACCGGTTTCTGCGACAAAGCTCATCCCGGACAAGCCGGTCCAACGTACAGTGCATTCCATGGTGCGATCTCTAATAAGTAAGTGGTTCAAATCAGCGGTAAGCCCGTATAGGCCTCGAAACCCCGCTATTTTATTGGGAGTAGACCGATTTAATGCGAAATTTTGCGCAACGGCCAATAAGCAAGCTGATTTATCAAAAAAGCATCTGTACGCCAGTGAGGTTTCGTCTTCGAGTTTATTTCTGAAAAGTGTCAAGACAAAGCAGTCAGACAATTGACGCCAAGTCATTGAAAACATTATAATCTTCGGTTCTCCTGTTTTGCTCAGGGAGAAAACACACAATAAGGTTGCGTCTACGAGCAGGGTGTTATTTCGTAGAACCACCATCAGAGCATTATTTTTTTAGGATTCATCATGAAAACCTTTTCCGCTAAAGGACACGAAGTCCAGCGCGACTGGTTTGTGATTGACGCAACGGACAAAGTCCTCGGACGTGTCGCCAGCGAAGTGGCGCGCCGACTGCGTGGAAAACACAAGCCTGAGTTCACACCACACGTCGATACTGGCGATTACATTGTTGTAGTCAATGCCGGCAAACTGCGTGTAACGGGCGCAAAAGCGCTCGACAAAAAGTATTTCCGCCACACGGGTTATCCAGGCGGTATTTACGAAACGAATTTCCGCGACATGCAAACGAAGCATCCAGGTCGCGCGCTAGAGAAAGCCGTTAAGGGCATGCTGCCCAAAGGCCCACTCGGATACGCAATGATCAAGAAGCTGAAGGTTTATGCCGATGGCAGCCACCCGCACAGCGCCCAGCAACCCACGGCACTCGAAATCTAAGGAACAGACATGATCGGTAACTACAACTACGGAACCGGCCGTCGCAAGAGTGCAGTGGCCCGCGTATTTATTAAAACTGGCAGCGGCAAAATCGTTGTCAATGGCAAAGCAGCGGCCGAGTATTTTTCGCGCGAGACGGGTTTGATGGTGATTCGTCAGCCTTTAGAACTCACGAACAATCTTGATCGCTTCGACATCATGGTGAACGTGCATGGTGGTGGTGAATCAGGTCAAGCCGGCGCCGTTCGTCACGGTATCACTCGTGCACTGATTGATTACGATGCTACGTTGAAGCCTGAGCTGTCAAAAGCTGGTTTCGTGACTCGTGATGCACGTGAAGTTGAACGTAAAAAAGTGGGTTTGCGCAAAGCTCGTCGCGCAAAGCAGTTCTCCAAGCGTTAAGATTTCGCTTCCACTGCGAACAGAAGCCGTCGGGTTGGTGCCCGACGGTTTTTTTTCAACTTCATTTAACTTCATTATTCATCTGACGACGTCGCAGCTGCTACAAGGAGAGTGTGAATGATCAAGATTGGCATCGTAGGTGGTACCGGTTACACCGGCGTGGAATTACTACGTATTTTGGCCGCACATCCACAGGCCGAGTTGGTAGCCATTACGTCGCGCAAAGAAGATGGCATGCCAGTGGCAGAGATGTTTCCTTCGCTGCGTGGTCATGTGTCATTAGCATTTTCTGCGCCTGAAAAAGCACGCCTTGATCAATGTGATGTGGTTTTCTTTGCCACACCTCACGGTGTCGCGATGGCGCAAGCGCGTGAATTACTCGCCGCAGGTGTAAAGGTCATTGATCTGGCCGCCGATTTCCGTTTGAAAGACACCGCAGTGTTTGAGCAGTGGTACGGCATGCCACACAGCTGCCCGGATATTTTGGCTGAGGCGGTTTATGGCTTACCTGAAGTAAATCGCGATGCTATACGTGCTGCGCGTGTCATTGGTTTGCCGGGTTGTTATCCCACTTCTATGCAATTGGGTTTTGCTCCTTTGCTTACTCAGGGCAAGCCGTTGATTAATGAATCATCGTTGATTGCTGATTGCAAATCGGGTGTGTCGGGTGCAGGTCGCAAAGCAGAAGTGCACGCGCTGATGGCTGAGGCTTCAGATAATTTCAAAGCCTATGGCGTGAAAGGTCACAGGCATTTACCAGAGACGGTTCAAGGACTGGAAGCGATTGCTGGTCGTCCTATCGGCCTAACGTTCGTGCCGCATCTAGTACCTATGATTCGTGGCATTCATTCAACCCTGTACGCAACCCTATTGCCCGACGCGCGCAATCTGGATTTTCAGGCGCTGTATGAATCTCATTATCGCGATTCACCGTTTGTGGATGTTATGCCGGCTGGCAGTCATCCGGAAACGCGTTCGGTACGAGCTTCGAATATGTTGAGGCTGGCCGTGCATCGTCCTGGCGGTGGTGATTTGTTGGTGATCTTGGTGGTCGAGGATAACCTGGTCAAAGGTGCTGCAGGGCAGGGTGTGCAGTGTATGAATCTGATGTTTGGTTTGGATGAAACAACCGGTTTGCGCCAAGTGCCGATACTGCCTTGATGGGTGCGAATTCCCAAAGTCCCTGCTGCTAAAGAGTCTATGCTCCACGGCGTAACTCAACAGTTGGCTGTGGGAGACGCATGTCAGGTAAATATGCTCTGCGTTGTATCGATACCTTGATTGCTCAGGGATGCCGGGTAGAGGGCGATGTGATTTTTGAGGGCGGCCTCAGGATAGATGGCCATGTCAAAGGGCATGTCAAAGGTGAAATCAAAGTAGACTCTACGGCGCCAGCGCACTTGGTGTTGGGTCGCTCAGGGCGGATTAGTGGCGGCGTCTGGGCTGACTATGTACTGATTGATGGACTGGTCGAAGGTAATCTCCATATCACTGGCAGGGTTGAATTACTCTCAAGAGCGCGCATAATCGGAAATATCCATTATGAGTCGCTGCGCTTACAGCCTGGCGCGACCGTAACGGGCTTGCTGTGTCCGGATGTTGGAGACGTTGGTAATGTTGGAATTACTCCACGTGAGGTTCCAGATGCGGCGCAGGAATTAAAACTAGCCTGATGTTGTACCTGTCACTTTGGCTGTAACAGCTTTTGTCCCTTCGGCGCTCACATTAGCCGAGGGCTATAATCCCAGAACTTTGTTTTACGATCGCAGGAGCATCACATGAACGCACCGACCGAAATGCCGTCACCGATTATTTTTAGTGAGAGTGCTGCTAATAAAGTAGCCCAACTTATTGAAGAAGAAGGCAACCCAGATTTGAAACTGCGCGTGTTTGTGCAGGGCGGAGGTTGCTCAGGTTTCCAGTATGGTTTCACCTTTGATGAAATCGTCAATGAAGACGACACCGCCATGATCAAAAATGGCGTGCAGCTGTTAGTCGATTCCATGAGCTACCAATATCTGGTGGGCGCAGAGATCGATTACAAAGATGATCTGGAAGGCGCGCAATTCGTGATTAAAAATCCAAATGCCACCACGACATGCGGCTGCGGATCGTCATTCTCAGCGTAATCATTCGCTAGCAGCAAAAACAAAAAGCGCGGAGTTCCGCGCTTTTTTATTTCCTTCGCAATTATTTTATTTGTAATTAGGCGGGATAAAGCGCACCCAAAATGCGTTCACCTTTTGCGCCTGTCACTGACGGTAGATTGCCGGGTTTACGTTCACAAAATTGTTTCGCCAGCCAGGCAAAGGCAAGTGCCTCAACATGTGAGGGCGATATACCCAACGCATCAGTGCTGTTGATCGGTACTGACAATTGTTTCTGTAGTGAGTGCATGAGTTGGCTGTTATACGCGCCTCCGCCACAAACATACACAGCATCGCAAGCTGCGGCGTGATGTTGAATCGCATCTGCAATGGATGTCGTAGTGAGTGCAACCAGCGTGGCTTGTACATCTTCAGCACGAAGCGCAGGAAATTCTTTCAATTGTGACTCAAGCCATGTCAGATGAAATAAATCTCGGCCAGTGCTTTTTGGGGGCGGAGCAGAGAAAAAGGGCTCGCTCAACAGATGGTTGAGTAATTCATGGTTAACGGTACCGCTAGCAGCCCATGCACCATCTGCGTCGTATGCTTTGCCTTGATGCACATGTATCCATGCATCCATCAAGACATTGCCGGGGCCGGTATCAAAGCCGCTCACGCTACTGTCGGCATTCAGTAGGCTGACGTTGCTGATGCCACCAATGTTAACCACGACACGTGTCTGCCCCGTCTTACCAAACACCGCTTGATGAAATGCAGGTACGAGTGGGGCACCCTGACCACCCGCTGCAATATCACGACTACGAAAATCAGCGATCACGTCAATACCCGTTAATTCAGCCAATAGTGCGGGTTGATTCAGTTGCCGCGTGTATCCCTGATTAGGTAGGTGACGAACAGTTTGGCCATGCGCCCCAATCGCTGTTACCCGATCGCTTTTGATATTCGCTGATGCCAGTAACTCATGCACGCAATCCGCATACACATGAGCCAGCTGTTGAGCTGCCAGAGACTCGCGATGAATTTCATCGGTGCCTGATGCTTGCAGTAACAGCAGTGCTTGTTTTAATTCGGTAGTAAAGGGAAGGTAGGCGGCTGTTAAATGGCCATCGAGTGCAGTGAGAACACCATCCACTCCATCGAGGCTGGTGCCGGACATCAAGCCAATGTAGAGAGTATTATTTGACATCGGCTTTGTCCGGCGAGCGATGCTTCAGTGACTGAACATCAGCATGTAATTATTAACGCGAAGCCACTTGCGTTACATCAGCAGACAAGAGTCGGAAGCGATGCTTCACGTCAGCCAATTGATGCTGGAATTGTTGCAGATGTATACCAGCCAACGATTGCACCTGCTGGGCTGCTATGGATTTAGGATCGCGCGCATCATTATTGACGCGGAATTCGTAATGCAGATGGGGTCCAGTAGACCAGCCACTCGTACCAACATAGCCAATCACATCACCTTGCGCCACACGAGCACCGCGTTTCAGACCCGATGCAATGTGACTCATGTGTGCGTACGCAGTTGAGTAGCTGCCGCTGTGTTTGACCACCACCATGTTTCCATAGCCGCCATGCGGGCCGGTGAAATCAATATGTCCATCGCCAGTAGCGCGAATTGGAGTTCCAACCGGCGCTGCGAAATCAATACCTTTGTGCTGTTTCCACATGCCAGAAATCGGATGAACGCGCATCGTAAAACCCGAGGTCACGCGTGAGAATTGCAGTGGCGACTTAAGGAATTCTTTTTTCAGTGCTTTGCCCTCAGCGTCAAAGTAGCCGCCTTGTTCCGCGCCAGCTTCATTGAACCAGATAGCTTGATGGGTTTTGCCATCATTTAAAAACTCTACGGCCAGCACACGACCCGAATGAACTGGTTCGCCACCTTGCCACAGTGTTTCGAAGATCACTTGAAAACGATCGCCACGGCGTAGATCAGAAGCAAAGTCGATATCAGAAGAGAAGATCTCAACGATTTGCATCGCAATGGCATCGGGTACTTGCGCTGCATCGGTGGCAGCAAATAATGAAGAACGAATTTCACCTGAGCGCATTTCGATATGACGTTCAAGCTTGGCGGGTTCCTGTCGTGCGGTAAAACCATCAGCGGAGCGCTGAATCACTAAGCGTTTGATGTCATCGCGGTTATCATTCAGCAGCGTGCTAGCGGATAGCAGTTTTCCTTCAGCAGTGACTGTCGCCTGTATGCGGCGACCGGGTCGTAAATTGGCGAGTAAGCGCGCTTGTGTGTCAGTTCGGATGAACGAGCTGGCGGTACGGTCCTCGACACCCAGACGGTCTAGCAAGGCATCCAAGGTATCGCCGGGACGAACGCGTTCTTCGGCGACAAACTGGCCAGCA
>Ga0164294_10001919_pt1 | contig 18964 bp, 13 predicted proteins | sample GEODES005metaG_FD_111479 | JGI IMG/M metagenome (GOLD analysis project Ga0164294, IMG submission 111479) | Oligotrophic lake water microbial communities from Sparkling Lake, Wisconsin, USA - GEODES005 metaG | ecosystem: Environmental > Aquatic > Freshwater > Lake | place: USA: Sparkling Lake...
ACTTTTGTTGATAAAGCATTTGGATTGGATTTTAAATGGAAAAAAGCTGTTTGGTTAATTCCCTATTATCCCAAATATCAATTTATGGCGATGTCTAAAGTATTTGCTTTGCTAACATGAGCATTCATGATCAAAAAGCAACGCCTAAAAACAATGGAATGAAAATAATTGAAAGTTAAGGTGTTATCATTTAGGTTTATGCTGTGCATAATAATTGATGGACATGCATAAAATAAAAAAGCCCTTCGACAATTTTATCGAAGGGCTTTTTGCAATGTACGAGGTTTTTTATCTTCTTTTTTGAATTTCTCTATTGACTTCTTCCATATCAACTGGTCTATCGGTATCATCGCCCAACAACCATTTAGAAAAATAATCTGCTGAACGCCAAAACCAATATTCAGTCATATCGCCAAATCCGTGACGTTGTGTAGGCAATACCAACATGTCAAAACGCTTATTGGCTTTGATCAACGCATTTACCATACGCATGGTATTGGCAGGATGAACATTATTGTCTATTTCACCATTGATGAGCATCAACTTACCTTTAAGATTTTTGGCTACATCAGGATTTTTTTCAATCATATAGCTAAAAGTAGTATCATTTTTTTCGGAGATATTTTCCTTCACGCCGTGGTGTTTTTCACTCCACCACCTGTTGTAAATACTGTTGTCGTGATTGCCAGCATTGCTTACGGCAACTTTGAAGAAATCAGGATATACCAACATAGCGGCAGTACTCATAAAACCTCCACCACTATGCCCATGAATACCTACTTTGTTGATATCGATATATGCATATTTATCTGCCAATTGCTCAATAACAGCTTTTCTATCTGCTAATCCGTAATCCCTTAAATTACCATAACCATAATTATGGTACCACTTGCTTCTAGATGGATTTCCCCCTCTGTTTCCAGAAGTTACCACAACGAAACCCAATTGTGCCAAACGATCAATCCTATCCATACCCTTGCTGAAACTCTTGTTTACGGCTTCAGTTTGCGGACCAGGATAAACATATTCAATCACAGGGTATTTTTTGGTACTGTCAAAATCAAACGGCTTGTAGATAACTCCATAAATATCGGTAATACCATCATCTCCTTTTACGCTAAAGGTTTCAGGAAACTTGTACCCCGCAGCAAATAATGCACTAAGATCTGCCGTTTCTAAATCCATTAATTTCTTACCCTCCGTGCTGTACAAAGAGGAGACAGGCGTAGCATTTACCCTTGAAGCAGTATTAACAAAATAATTTTTGCTATCGTTTAAGCTGAAATTATGGTCAAAGTTGCCCGGATTAAGCACTTGTAGTCCGCTACCATCAAAATTGACTTTGTACAAATGCAAATAGTAAGGATCTTCTTTGATTTTTCCACCAATATTTTCATAGTTGTTTGCAGAGAAATACAACACACGCTTGTCTTCGTCGATACCGACAATGTCTTCACAATGCCAAGGACCTTCTGTAATGCGGTTTTTAAGTTTACCTGCTTCGTCATACAAATAAAAATGTCCCCAGCCATCTTGCTCGCTCCACTCAATAATTTCCTTGCCCCCTTTTACTAGTCCGGGTTTTCTAACTTCTACGTAGGTATTCAAGTGCTCTTTAATGATGACTTCTAATTTGCCGGTGCTAACATTTACAACACATTGGTCAATTGTTTTCAAATCACGACTAGTGCGGGAAACATACATTTTTTCGTTAGTACCTAACCAAACGCGGGCACGTCTTTCGTCGTCGCGGGTATTTATGGGTTGTGTTTTGTCGTAAATGGCAAGATTTTGATCTTTATATTGTGATGCGTCGATTTGTTGTACGGTATATTTGGTCATATCGCCCACATATAAATATTCAATGGGAGCATCTTTTTCTCCTGGCATCCAATATTTGTAGGTTTCTAATGTTGGTCGAGGATCTGCGATACTATTGATAACCCACAGGTCTTTCACTTTGCGGTTATCGGTTCTTACGAGTGCAAAATGTTTGCTGTCTTCGCTCCATATAGCGTAAACACCTTTGCGTTTGTTTTTATTTTTTTCAGCATCAACATTGGTGTTTCCGTTGCCACTAAGGTTGGATTCGCTGTACCAACCAAAATTTTCAATACCGTCGGAGGTTAGTTGATGGTCTATAATAGTAGAATCGTCTTCGTTTACCAAGGCTTTTTCATAATTTGCCTTGTCCATGTAGTAAAGATTGTTTTTCTTTCCGAAGAGTGCGACTGTTTTATCAGGAGAAAGATTTGCCCATTGGGGCTGGCGTTTAGGTTTTTTGAAGCCTACCAATTCGTTTAGTTGACCGCTGATGAGGTTATATTCAAAATAGAATGTCTTTTTTTCCTTTGCAGCTGGAGCTTTTGCGTTTCTTTTTGAGGTGTCGGTTTTTTCAACTTCCATTGTGCTTTTCACTTCAAATTGGATCCAGTTTTCATCTTTTATAAATTTCATTGAATCGATAGGAAGATGTTGGCCATCAAAGGGATCTTTTACGATTGCGGAAATAGATGCAGCCAGTTTATCACGGTTAAACATCAATTTCTTTTCGTTTTTGGTAGGATCAACGATAACCCACTGTTTGCCGTCTGTGGTTTCGTAGGTATACCAAAAGCGATTAGAAAGTTTCAACCAATGGGGATCAACTGCTAGAGAGAAGATCATTTTATCCAATTTTTGTGGCGAAAAGCGGGCAGCCAAGTTGTAATTGGCTTTTTGTTGTGCAATACCTATTACGGGTAAAAGTACAATTAGGGCGATAATAAATTTTCTCATATTCAGTTTGTTGGAAAACTGAAATTAATCATTTTTTCAACAATTGCCGTTTGTTAAATCTATTCCGGTAGATTCAATTATTGCAATAAACGGATTGTTTGAAGCGGTTTCATCGGTTGGGAAAGGTTGTAATTGTATGGGGTAGTATTGCGTTAAGATTTTTCTGATGGCATCCCTTGATGAATAAGGGTCATCGCTAAAGGAAGATGACCAAATAGCAAGATCTATGTCGCTGTTTTCATGCGGATTTCCTTTTGCATAAGAGCCAAACAAAACAACTTTTTGAATAGGGTAACCAATAGCCTTTAATGCTGCTACAAAGGAAGAAATGTGATTATATAATTTTTTTTGGGTAAAATGCATTAGCTGAGGTAATTCAAAAGGATATCTTTTAATTGATAGAGTTTATCTGTATGCATATCAATATATTCTTTGGTAGTACGTTGATATATTTTTAGTTTGAAATCAGGATAACGAGATTCAATATTCCATTCATTAATGGATGCAATATAATCATACCATCCATTAGGAAGTGCTAAATCTGTTTGATTGTATAAAGAAGTTAAATCATGTAATCTAGGAGGAAAATCTTGTTGGTTGTCTTTAATCCATGCAGCTTTTAATAATTTCTCAATGGTAAGATGAAAAGCAAATAGTGCAAATACAAATTGTCCGCCAGCTGCATTGTATAAAGCTGTTTCCCATGATCTTAAAGCATCTTCTTTCCACCATTGAATGTATTCGACTTTATTCATTTATATTTTAAGGTTGTTGTTCAATAATTATATCAAAAATAAAGATAAAAGTTATGTAGTGTACCGCATTACAATGGTTTATGTTTCGCTATAATATTAGTCTTTATTCTACGACAAACGCTAAGGATAACTTGCTCATAACCTTTCACCCCACTATTGAAACCAATTGGGATTTAGTTTCCAAATAATGCCCGACCTGTTATTTACTTGTTGTAAAATGGTGCCGTCTTTAAATAAACTGGTCAATAATTCTTCGGCAGTTACGATATCTACATCCGCCAAGAAGGAAAACTCTTTGGTAGTTAAGGTTGGAAACACTTTAAAAAGGGCTTCCATATCCCTTTTAATGGTTTTCTTTTTAGCAAAGGGAATAAATGAAATGAGGGTGTTTTCAAAAGCATCATACTGTTGAAATCCTTTTAATACGGTAGAATTATTGAATTTATCGGTGAATATAAAAGTGGGTAAGATGGATATTTGTAATTCTCTTGCCAATTCAAGGTCGGCTTCAAAGAGTTGTTGTGCTTTACCCTCAAGGTCGCGCATTAGCCTAGCGGCATCTAATCCTGCATCGTAAGCGGCATTATGCAATAGTACGTTTTCAATAATGTTTTTGCTTTCTAAAAAAAGCATCTCGTTTATTCTGCGTAAAAAAATGATGGATTTATCTGTATCCTGCATTTGAGCAGCTTTAAATGCAATGGAAGGTGGATAGGAAGATGGAAGAGGATTGTATAACCATATATCCGGATTTATAGGCATTTCATTTTGTAAGGCTGCTTGTCGCCAATTTTCAGCGGCTTCTGCCGGATTGGAAATGCCGCCACGATTGAAATTTTCCCAAGATGGCAAAAGTCCACCCATACAATATTCAATTTCAAGATAATCGCCGTACTCCAATTTTAAACGCCTTAATTGTGGTTGAATTAACCAGCAAGTAGAACAAACCGGGTCTGTAAAATACAGTACATGTACTTTTTTGTATACAGGCCTTGTTTTTTCAATAGGAAGTTGTTTTTCGATGAGGGGAATTTTGATATCGTCGTCGTTGTCCACTTCGGGGTGTAGAAATTTATATTTTAGATCTCTTCCTAATAGGGTATGTTCTTTTACTTCTGGAGCCCTTTCTGCATAAAATGCTTCAAACGCTTTTTCTGGTGTTTCTTTTGTTGCCAATAATCGGGTAATGGCAAGGGCATCTTTTAAGGCATTGGTAGTTCCTGCACTGGTAAAAGGCAAAGCCAAATGTGCTGCATCTCCAATTAATACCACATTATTTTTGTGGAAACTGGGAAGTAGGTCAAAATCTCTAGTATTCCAAGTATAAGTGGTATTAAAATCATTCTGTTGTAAAATGGATTGTACATCTGCAGGAAAATCTTTTAACAATAGGTTGCTAATTTCTTTCATGCATTCCGTATTTTCTTTGTGCTGAACTAAACTAACATCAAATTGCATAAACCATACCAATTCTGTATCTGAGGTAGGAATATAACCAAACGAGAGTCCCTTTTCTTTGCTCAAAAACTTTTTAAATAAGTTTGGATGTTGTTGAACCAACTCAGGACAAGTGGCTACCCCTACAAATTCTTTTACTTCTACTGGGGTAAATGTTGTAGTACCAAAAAGATGGTTCCGAACAGCCGAATAGGCACCATCGGAACCTATAAATACATCACCATATTCTATTTCGCCATTTTCAAATACTGCAGCAACCGCGATATTGTTACTATCGTATTGAAAATGAGAAAATGCTCGGTTTGATAGGATGTTTTCTTTGGGCATTAGAGAATACAAGAAAGCAATCAAATCAGACCTTTTAATGCATTGCCAAGGATTAAGTTTTTGATATTTTACGGTTGTGTCATTAGGTCTTTTTAGCATAAAGCTGTCAATCATCTTACCCGGCAATTGCAGTTTGTTTGGGGTTGGATTCAAACTTTCAATAATATCTAATCCTTCTGCGTGCATGAGGAATGCATTTCCCCTAGCAGGAATACCCGTTTCTTTTTCGCAGATGCAAACTTTAAACCCAGCATTTTTTAATAATATAGCGGTAGTCATGCCGCCAATTCCACCTCCAATAATTACAACTTTCATATATTGGAGATTGTTTTATGTATACGATATAAGGCATCTTGCAATACAAATTCAGATGTAGCAAAACTTAAACGAATAAATCCATCGGCATTGGTGCCAAACCATTGCGGTAAACCCGGCACCACAGCTACTTTAGCTTTTTGAAAAAGCAACTCATGCATTTGATTGCTGGTTAATCCTGTTCCTTGAATATTTACAAATGCCAAATAGCAACCTTCAGGATAATAACAACTGCAACCTGGAATAGCATTTATTCCATCTATAAGGAGCGCCCGCATTTTTTGCAAATGCTGTAAAAATTCTTTAAGCCAATAATTGCAAGAGGTAAGTGCTGCAGTAGCCGCTACCTGCGACAATACATTTAATCCATGTACCGTGGATTGATGCATCGAAGCACCATATATCTTTGCAAAATGTGCATCATTAAAAACGGCAATGGTACCAACGCGTAAGCCTGCTAATCCGTGTGATTTGCTGAAACCCGTTACCACGATGGTTTGTTGCCTTATTGCTTCATCTAGAGAGGCAATGCCGGTATAAGTGAATGGCGAAAAAACAATCTCACTCCAAATTTCATCTGATAAAATAATAAGGTTATACTTTACAGCAATAGCACCTAATATAAGAAGTTCTTCTTTGGTAAAAACCTTGCCAGTTGGGTTAAGCGGGTTGCATAGACAAATCATTTTGGTTTTTGGGGTAATGAGTTGCTCAAGCCTATACCAATCTAATGCCAAGCTAGGATCTATGGGTACAGAAAATGGTATCGCAACCCCTTGATTTGCTGTAATGCAATACCCAAATAAAAAATCAACTGGATTGAAAATAATGGCTTCATCTCCGGCAGACAAAAAAGCTTTACACACCGTAAAAAGACCAAATGCCGCACTATCTACAGGTAAAATATGTTCAGGTTTTGTTGGGGTATTGCGTTTGTTTTGATAATAAAACGCCATTGACTCCTTTAAAAAGGCATATCCTTCTGGAGGGGCATAGGAGAAATAACGATCTGCAGAAAATCGTGCAATGGCTTCGGATATTTCTGGTGCAACAGGAAAATCTGGATCGGCGGCAGTCAAAGGAATGACGTCTTTTTCAACAGCTGCCCATCGAAGATTGAAAGCACGTTGTTTTAATAGGTCAAAATTTACGGATGAATTGGAGAACATGGTGGTTTCAGTTAAACGCAATATAATTGCAATAATAATAGTAAATCAAATTGCCCAAATTGATTTAACTAATAAAGTAAATTTAACAGAAGCAGAATATAACAAACAGAAGGCTATAAAAGTAGGACTAATTTTTGAGATGAACCAATCTAATTGGTAGGCTGTTTGTTTCAAAATGTGTAGAACTACATCAAAAAAAATCAAATGATACTTAATGAAAAGTTAGCATAAGCATCTACATGCCTTCTTTTATGCCACGTTAAATCATTTCTCCTATTGTGAAATTTGGGATAAAATAAAACCCAGTAATACCGGAAATCAGGCGTTACTGGGTTTCTAGAAAATATGGATTAAATTGTTCAAACCATTAACTTATAACATCATTCGGCACAATGATGGAGAATAAATAACTGAACCTTACTGTGGGTGATATATTTTTTCTGCTTTTTGATACACCTCTTTTTTATTGAGCGTCATCGGTTTGGTTTGTTGGTGCGTAAACATTTCCATTTGATCTGTATAATGTGGAGAATTTGGTTTGGAAGATGCTCCATATGCATTGATGGATTCAATGATTGGACCATCTTTAGTAAATCTCACCAATTCAATATAGGCATCGCCCTGATTACCTTTCCACAAACCGTTTTGATAAGGCACTGCATACATCGGTGCAAGCACATCGGGTAAACCTGGCAATGGAATCATTTTATCTCCACGCACCAATTTTTGAATATCGCCCAATTGAAGATCTGTTCTGCCAAATTGAGCCATCATTTGTGCTTTTGCTTCAGTTAAAACGGTTACTGCTTGTGCGGAAGTTAGACCACCATTTTTAAAATAAGTGTTTTTATCTTTATTGACGATTTGATACACATATAAAAAGGTGCCAGCCCCAATACTTTCTGCATTTGATTTTTTATCCCACTGGTTTAATTGTTGGATAAGATCAGCAATTGCAGGATTTTCTTTTGGATTCAAGAGAAACAATTGATCAATATTGCCTTGGAAAGCAAATTTTGAGGGATATTGTCTATCAAATTTGATGCTTTTGAAATCGGCAAAAGATATTTTTTGGTGTTGTGCCACGAGTTCTGCAAACCTGATGCTCCGGTTATTTTCGAGTGTTTCATAGCCCATGGTGGGGTCGATGATTTTTGCATTATCTGCGCCCTCGGTTGCATGAAAAGGCGAGTGGTTGGTATTGTACACAAATCCGGCTGCCGGCTGAAGCACTTGAGGTAAATCTTTAAGGGGATGAATGTCATTCCACAGAGTTTTGCTGGTATTTCCTGGCAAGGTCCCGCCCCAAGCATACGCCGGATTTCTTATTGGAATGCTTCCATTGCTTACATAATATATAGTGTCGTATCGATCGGCATACACAATATTGTATCCCGGAATGGCCAACATATTTAATGCCGATTTAAATTCGGTAAAGTTTTTAGCCTTATTCATCCGATACCATTGTTCCACTCCCCTAAGCTCCATCATTGCCGGCATTCTTAAGGCAAAGGTTCCCCTTGGTGTAATCATTGTTGGTCCATATTTACTCCAATAGGCTTTTCTTCCCACCGGAATTCTTATGGTAGACGTCTTTACTTTTAAATGCACCGTCTTCTCTTCTAAAGTAAGCCATTCTCCATCAAATTTATATTGTAACTTGTTTTTCGGATTGATTTCTAATTGATAGATATCGTATTTGTCTGGGGCGTTAACTGTATGTGCCCAACCTAAATTTTCATTACAACCGTGTAAAATACAAGGAGCCCCAGGAAATAATGCCCCAATAATATTCCAACCTTCTTCGCTATTTAAGTGTGCTTCATAAAATGCTACGGGACCTTCTAGGGGTTGATGAGCATTGATATCTAAATACACTTGTCCATCAGCAGTTTTGGAACTATTAAATGCCAAACCGTTGCTACCGGCAGTTTTGTAATTTTCAAGCAATGGAACTTTTCCGTTGAAAATAGAAGATAGCGCTTTGTCTGCCCCAGATACTACACATAATTGAAGTACCGTACACTGTACAATTTGTTCAGGTGTTACCGGAAATGCTTGTTTTAACAAAACTTCTTCGGGATGTGCAACAGCATACGCATTGATGCCCGCACAATACCCTTCTAATAATTTTTTGTATGCCGGACTTAAATCGGTTTCATATTTTGCAGCCACCAATTCAGGAATTCTTAGCAAGTGTACAATGTAATCTATAGAGGCACCTTTGGTACCCAAATATCCACCAAGCATTGATTTACCTGCCAAAAGCGTTTGTTGTATCGTAGCGAAATCGTCTTCGGCATGTGCCCAAGCTAATCCATACGCCACCTCCGGATCTGTTTTTGCAAATATATGTGGCACGCCAAATGAATCTCTCACAATATCAATTTTACCTACATTCCATTGCGCCTCAATCGAATTGAACCCTACTAAACTAATAACCAACAACAATAAATATTTACGCATAATCATTTATTACCCACAAAAAAATTTTGAAAAAGATTCAATTGAAGGGAGTTTTGAACAATTTTTTAATAATTTTTCAAATATAACTCAAATTTAAAAAATGAATAAACCCTTTGTGCTATAAGGTTTACATCGTTTTTTAACGGTACATATACATAAAAAGATAAGAAAAAGGCTTTGCGATATCTAAAAAACCTTCAATTGAAAAAAAAACTCAAGTTTTGTATAATTTCTATAGTATTATACACAATACTACAGACAGCTTTATCGTTTAATACAATGGTTATGCCACTTTTTGACCTACTTTTCTTTTAAATAAACATTGTATGGAAAAGTGGCTAATCAAAATCCCCTTACAACCTATCTCTTAAAACCATTGTCAATGAAACGCAGTTTATTATGTACATTAATGATTTTGGCCATATTTCAATGTATTGCCCAAAATCAACAAACAAACGAATCAAAGTTTATAGAAAATCTTTCCTCCAACTCGCTTTTATATAACGAAGAAAACATATCAACGGGCACTATTCAATATAGTCCGTTTATTTATGTAAGCGATATCAAGAATCTATCTGATGCTATTGTGAAAAACTATTGCAGAAGATACAAATTTGATTTCATCGGCTATTCTGCTCCTTCCTTGAACATCATAAAAAATTATTCTTTAATCAATCATTTGAATGAATCTTTGAAAGATCATTTAGCCATTTTTGAAAAAGAAAGGAAATCATCCTTGTTTTCTATTGCAAAAGCTACCATTGATTGATATTTTCTTAGATTATTGAAATCGCATTCGTTAACTATCGTTTTTGTTTCTCTTTGTTTACATTATTTTGTATTAATTTAGGAGGGAACAAAATGTAGTGCATTGATGCAACAGTTATCCAGATCGTTTAAATACTTAAGTCCTTTTATCATTTATATTTTGGGATGGATAACATTCACCCATACTGGCTTCAGTTGTTGGATAGCGATGTTGTATGCTTGGGTATGTATTCCTATAGTAGAGCTTTTTTTGCAACCCGATAAGCGAAACATAGACCAAGTAGAAGAATCATTGGCTAAGCAAAATCCATTGTATGATTATATTCTCTACCTCGTTGTAGTGCTCCAATATGGTTCTCTTTGGATGTTCTTAAGTAGTATACAACAAAATAACCTTACTGTTATTGATATTGCAGGCAGAACCCTAACAATGGGTTTGCTTTGTGGCACTTTTGGCATCAATGTAGCCCATGAATTGGGTCATCGTGTAAATCCATTTGAACAAACCCTTGCGAAAATATTATTACTTTCCAGTTTATATATGCACTTTTTTATTGAACACAATAAAGGACATCACAAACATGTAGCCACACCAGATGACCCTAGTACAGCTAAGTTTGGTCAATCCGTATACGCTTTTTGGATTCAAACTGTGGTAGGTACCTATCAAAGTGCCTGGAAAATTTCAAAAGCCGAACTGCAAAAAAATAAAAAACCATTTTGGTCTTTGTATAACGAGATGCTTGTTTTCCAATTCATACAGTTGATTTTAGTGGTATTGATTTTGTTAATTTTTGGTTGGAAGACTGCCTGTTTATTTATGGTGGCCGCGTCAATAGGCGGTTTACTCCTCGAAACGGTGAACTACATTGAACATTATGGATTAACACGTAAAAAAACAACCGAAACCAGCTACGAACGCGTACAACCTTTCCACAGTTGGAACAGCAATCATGTAATCGGTAGGCTAATGTTGTTTGAACTCAGTCGCCATAGCGATCATCATTATATGGCGTCCAGAAAATATCAAATTTTAAGACATATTGATACATCCCCTCAAATGCCCACAGGTTATCCCGGAATGATTTTATTGTCGCTTTTCCCCCCCGCTTGGTTTTACGTAATGCACAAAGAATTTACAAAACAAGGATTGTAGTTGTTAGTTGTTAGTTGTTAATTGTTAGTTGTTAATTGTTAGTTGTTAATTTATTAGTTGTTAAAAAATAATTCATTCTTTCATTTTTTTTATTAAAATTTACACCCACTACCCATCAACAACTAACAACTAACAACTAACAACTACCATGAGCGGTTTTAACCTCCACATACCTTTCCCGCCCGCTGGCGATCAACCCGGAGCCATTGAGCAATTGGTACAAGGATTGAACAATGGTGAACCATTTCAAACACTACTTGGTGTTACTGGCTCAGGGAAAACATATACCATTGCCAATGTAATCCAACAAGTGCAGCGACCAACACTGGTTTTAACCCACAACAAAACCTTGGTGGCGCAGCTTTATGGAGAATTTAAACAGTTTTTCCCAGATAATGCCGTTGGCTATTTCGTATCTTACTACGACTACTACCAACCCGAGGCTTATCTTCCAGTGAGCGATACGTATATCGAAAAAGACCTCGCGATCAATGAAGAACTAGATAAACTCCGCCTCCAAGCAACTTCACAATTGCTTACCGGCAGGCGAGACATTATTATCGTAGCTTCGGTAAGTTGTATTTATGGCTTGGGAAATCCTGCCGATTTTGAAAATGGTATTATCCGAATACATAAGGGACAAGTACTGAGCAGACAGGGGTTTTTACACAATTTGGTGAATGCATTGTACAACCGAACGCAAACAGATTTTACACGCGGAACATTTAGGGTGAAAGGAGATACAGTAGATATCAACCTCGCATACCTTGATTATGGTTATCGCATTACCTTTTTTGGGGATGAAATTGAAGAAATCGAATCAATTGACGTCAATACTTCTAAGAGGATGGCGGTGCTAGAAAATGTGGCCATCTTCCCCGCTAATTTGTACATCGCCCCAAAGGAAATGATGCAGCAAGTGATCTACGAAATCCAAGATGAACTACAAGCACAAGTGGATTACTTTAAAGCGAACAAAAAACTCATCGAGGCACAACGATTAAGCGAACGAGTCAATTACGATTTGGAAATGATCCGAGAATTGGGCTATTGCAATGGCGTAGAGAATTATTCCCGCTTTTTTGACCGCAGAACGCCCGGTGCCAGACCGTTCTGTTTACTCGATTATTTTCCTAAAGACTTCTTACTGGTGCTGGATGAAAGTCATCAAACTGTACCGCAAATCAGCGGAATGTATGGTGGCGATAGAAGTAGAAAAATGATTTTGGTAGATTATGGTTTCCGATTGCCTTCGGCATTGGACAATCGGCCATTGAATTTCCACGAGTTTGAGGAATTAACTAACCAAGTGATTTTTGTTTCCGCTACTCCGGGAGATTATGAACTACAACAATGTGGTGGTGTAGTGGTGGAACAAGTGGTGAGGCCAACGGGTTTGTTGGATCCGCCAATAGAGGTGCGTCCAAGTAAGAACCAAATTGACGATTTACTGCACGAAATCAATTTACGCATCAAAAAAGGTGATCGAATTTTGGTAACCACGCTTACCAAAAGAATGGCTGAAGAATTAGATAAATATTTGGCTCGCATCAATGTAAAATCAAAATATATACATAGTGAAGTGCATACATTGGAGCGCGTTGAAATTCTGCGTCAGTTGCGATTGGGCGAAATTGATGTGTTGGTAGGTGTAAATTTACTAAGGGAAGGGCTTGATTTGCCAGAGGTTTCGCTGGTGGCGATTTTGGATGCCGACAAAGAAGGATTTTTGCGTAACGAAAAATCATTAACCCAAACTGCCGGAAGGGCCGCCAGAAACGTAGATGGGTTTGTTATTTTTTATGCAGATAAAATGACCGACAGTATGCAAAAAACCATTGATGAAACCAATCGACGACGTATTAAACAGGTAGAATACAATAAAAAGCATGGCATTACCCCAAGAACGGTGGTGAAAAGCATTGAGCAAGTTATGGCACAAACTTCCGTATTAGATATCAAAGGGTATGATGAAACCAGCAATAGGGCTGCAGATGCAGCTGTAAAAATTGGTTTTGCCGCCGCCGAAGAACAAGAAATCTACCAAACAATACCCCAATTGGAAAAAGCCATCTCTAAAACTAAAAAGCTGATGGAAAAATCTGCCCGCGATATGGACTTCATGGAAGCTGCACGCCTTAGAGATGAAATGTTTTCAATGCAAAAAAAATTGGAAACTTTCAAAGTGTAAAATCTTGGATTTAACTTCAAGCGTTTTAAATTTGATTATATTTAGTTAGCTATTTAACAGTTAGAAAACAATACTTTTACCTCCAAGAAAATATACAATTATGGTAGTTTTTGCCTTATATAACCTCAAAGGTGGCGTTGGAAAAACATCATCTTGCGTCAATCTAGCCTATTTAGCCGCTAAAGATGGATTCAGCACACTATTGTGGGATATGGACCCACAAGGTTCAGCATCTTTTTATTGCAACTCGCAACAAAAAATGAAAGGCTCCATAAAAAAAATCCTTACCGCCGATGCCATCGGAAGAGCAATCGCCCCAACGGATTACGAAAATCTTGATATTATTGCAGCTGATGAATCGGCAAAAAGCATGAATACCATGCTGGAAGAAATGAGTGCTTCCAAGAAAAAACTGAAACAAGTACTGCAGCCATTGGATGGTGTATATGATTTTGTGTTTTTAGATTGCCCTCCAGGACTTTCATCACTTGCCGAAAATATCTTTTCTGCAGCAGATTTTGTGGTTTTACCGATTATTCCTACCCCATTATCGATACGCACCCTTGATATGGTGAATGTTTTCTTCCAAGATAAAAAGCTGGATGCCTCGAAGCTAAAATGTTTTTTCTCAATGGCAGATTTACGCAAACCTTTGCATACCGAACAAATGGCGGATTTGGGCAAAAGCAAACAGTTCTTCAAAAGCTATATTCCTTACTTGGCTGATATAGAAAAAATGGGGGTCTACGAAAGTCCGGTGGCTATTTTTGCCCCCAAAAGCCAAGCGGCAAAATTTTACCAAAAACTTTGGGAGGAAATCAAAGATACCAACCTCGATATTCGAGAGGGTTAGTTGATGAACGATAACTGTCTTTATAGATTAGGTGCAACGCCTAAATGTTTCAACTAATCATTGTTAAACGAGCAGTTATGCAGACCTTTGCAGACGCTTGCTTAAGATTATATTATTCCAAAATATTGCTGGATGAAGAAGAAATTGTTTTTATTAGATGCTTTTGCCTTGATATTTAGGGCTTATTATGCATTGGTTAGAAGTCCGAGAATAACCAGTAAAGGTAAAAATACAAATGCCCAGTTTGGTTTCACCAATACCCTGATTGAGTTGTTGAACAACCAAAAGCCATCGCATATAGCCGTTTGTTTTGATACGGCACATCCTACTGAGCGGCATACCGATTTTGCCGACTATAAAGCCAACCGTCAAGAGACGCCGGAAGATATTCTTGCCGCCGTTCCAGATATCAAAAAAATCATCATGAGCTTGAATATCCCCATCATAGAATGTGATGGATTTGAAGCAGATGATGTAATCGGTACATTAGCAAAACAAGCAGAAAAGGTTGGATATCATGTGTTTATGGTTACGCCTGATAAAGATTATGGGCAATTGGTAAGTGACAACATCAAAATATACAAGCCGGCCTATCAAGGGGGTGATGTAGAAATTATTGGTCCGGATGAAGTGATGGCAAAATGGGGCATTCAGCGGGTAGATCAGGTAATTGATATATTGGGTTTGATGGGCGATGCGGTAGATAATATTCCGGGCATTCCAGGAGTTGGAGAGAAAACAGCCGCCAAATTGTTGGCAGAATACGATACGTTGGAAAATGTATTGGCTCACGCAGACGAAATTAAAGGGTCGATGGGCGAAAAAATACGGAAGGGTAAAGACCTAGCCGTGATGAGTAAAAAATTGGCTACCATTATTACCAACACGCCAGTACACTTTCATGAAGAGGATTTTAGCGTATCTCCGATGAATAAAGATATGCTCAAAGAGATCTTCATGGAACTTGAGTTTAAAGCCATCGCCAAAAGAATTTTGGGCGAAGATTTACCCGGCATGGAAACACAACCCAAAGCCGTTCAACAAGATTTATTCGGAAATCCTGTGCCAGAGCAGGCACAACCTGCCTCTAAATCATCTGATGCAAGCAATAATGGCGATGACGATTTTTCAACGGTTTCCTACAACGTAGATAAAAATATTTCCAATACTCCGCACCATTATCATGTAGCAAACACCAATGAAGCGATTGAATCGCTTATTGAACAATTGATGCAACAGGATGAAATCTCTTTCGATACAGAAACTACGGGGATTGATGCAAATATTGCGGAGTTAGTGGGAATATGTTTCAGTTGGAAAAAGCATGAGGGTTATTATGTGCCTTTCACTGCAAATAGAGCAGAAACTTTGAGTCTTTTACAGCAGTTTTTGCCAGTGTTTCAGCGTAAAGAAGTGTGTTGGGTTGGGCAGAATTTGAAGTATGATTTGTTGATATTGCAGTGCTATGGGATAGAAATTCATGGTCAACTGTTTGATACCATGTTGGCACATTATGTTATTGATCCTGAAGGCAAACACAATATGAACGAACTAGCCGCCAAATACCTTGGTTATGAAACCGTTGCCATTGAGGAACTTATTGGGAAAAAAGGGAAGTCGCAAGGAACGATGAGGGATGTGGAATTGGAAAAAATAAAGGAATATGCCGCTGAAGATGCGGATATCACACTACAATTAAAAAATGTTTTTCTGCCGGCAATGAAAGAAAAAGAGGTGGAAAAAGTATTTCATGCAGTAGAAAATCCATTGGTACAGGTATTAAAAGATATTGAATTTGAAGGCGTAAGAATTGATATGGATTTCTTGCAATCCTATTCAAAAGTGTTGGAAAAAGAGGCTAAAATTGTGGAAGAAAAAGTATACCAAGATGCTGGTGTTCGGTTTAATCTGGCTTCGCCAAAGCAACTTGGGGAAGTATTGTTTGATAAACTTCAATTAGATCCCAAAGCGAAAAAAACAAAAACTGGTCAATATGCTACTGGTGAAGATGTCCTGCAAAAATTGGCACATTTGCATCCTGTACCTGCCGACATTCTTGAATTTCGGGAGTTGACCAAGCTGAAATCTACGTATGTAGACAGTTTACCGTTGTTGATAAATCCACGCACTGGTAGGGTACATACCAATTATGGTGCGGCAGTTGCGGTAACCGGCAGATTGTCGAGCAACAATCCCAACTTGCAAAATATCCCTGTTAGAAGCGATAGGGGTAAAGAAATCCGAAAGGCATTTATTCCAAGAGATGAACATCACGTGTTGTTATCGGCAGATTATTCTCAAATTGAATTGCGTATTGTAGCCGCCATCAGCGGAGATCATAATATGTGTGAAGCGTTTCGATCAGGGAAGGATATTCACATTGCAACTGCCGCCAAAGTGTATGGTATAGAAGAATCGGAGGTTACCAAAGAGCAACGGTATAAGGCGAAAAGTGTAAATTTCGGTATCATATATGGACAAGGTGCGTTTGGATTAGCAGAAAATCTTGGCATTTCCCGAACAGAGGCAAAAAACATTATTGATAATTACAAAAAGGAGTTCCAAGGCATCACCAAATATATGGAAGACACCATCAATTTTGCACGTGAAAACGGATATGTGCAAACCTTGATGGGCAGAAAACGTTGGTTGAAAGATATCAATAGTGCCAATTTTACCGTTAGAGGTTTTGCAGAACGCAACGCCATTAATTCGCCCATACAAGGAACGGCGGCAGATATGATAAAAATGGCCATGATTAAAGTGCATCATTCCCTTAAAAAAGGACAATTCAAGAGTAAAATGATTTTACAGGTGCATGATGAATTGGTTTTTGATGTGTTAAAATCTGAAGTGGACGATATCAAAAAATTGGTGTTGCACGATATGCAAACGGCGTTAACCTTACCCAATGGGGTTCCGGTTATAGCAGAATCGGGTGTTGGCGATAACTGGTTGACTGCCCATTAATACAATATAAAAATAGCAATGATAAAAATTACCAAAGGTTTTTTCACGTGGATATTTAGACTGAAAGGATGGAAAATTGAAGGGGAGGTTCCTACAGACTTAAAAAAATGTGTGTTAATTGCGGCACCCCATACGTCCAATTGGGATTTTATTTATACGATGGCGGCTTTTAATATTACCAAGTTCAACATCAATTATCTTGCTAAAAAAGAGTTGTTTCGTTTTCCGTTGAATATTTTATTAAAGGCAACTGGTGCCATTCCGGTGGTAAGATCGAAAAACCAAAATTTGGTAGATAATATCATAGAAAAATTCAAACAATCGGAGCAGTTGTTGTTGATGATTCCTGCAGAAGGCACCCGAAAACTGGTAGAGAAATGGAAAAGCGGCTTTTATTATGTGGCATTGGGTGCTCAAGTGCCCATCGTTTTGTGTTACTTAGATTATTCAAGAAAGGTTGCGGGATTTGGACAAATATTGTATCCCACCGGCGATAAATTAGTAGACATGGCTGCAATAAAAGCGTTTTATGCCGACAAGGTGGGTAAGCATCCGGAGTGGTTTTCCATTGATGCCATTAGAATTGATTAATAAAAACAAAATGTAGTAAACAAAGATGGTAGAAAATTATGTACATATTTTAAGTTTGGTAGGTGGTAGGTATTTCATCTTAGCAGGATTGGCTTTTTTGGTGTTTTACATCATTTTCAGAAAGCAAACGACTTTGAAAAAAATTCAAGCCAAGTTTCCCAAAAACAGTGATTATTTAAGGGAAGTAGGGTATTCATTGATTACTTTGGTCATTTTTGCTGCTGTACCTATTTTGTTGTTAAAAACACCTATTCAGCCTTATACGTTATTTTATACAGACATTAGCCAGCATGGAATACCCTATTTTATTGTTGCCTTTGTGTTAATGATTTTTATTCACGATACTTACTTTTATTGGATGCATCGATTGATGCATCATCCGAAATTGTTTAAAATATTGCATTTGGTTCATCATAAGTCTACCAATCCATCGCCGTGGGCGGCGTATGCTTTTCATCCGTTAGAGGCAGTTATTGAAGCAGGCATTTTCCCGGTATTTTTATTTATCATGCCCATTCATACCATACATTTGGGTATTTTCTTTTTATTTATGATCATCTATAATGTTTATGGTCATTTAGGTTATGAGTTGTACCCCAAGGGTTTTAGCAAGCATCCTATTGGAAAATGGATTAATACATCTGTAAACCATAATCAGCATCATCAATATTTTAAGGGCAATTATGGTTTATACTTTTTGATTTGGGATCGCTTGATGGGTACCATCAGGAGCGATTACGATGCAAGATTTGAGGAAGTAAAGGGGTGAGTGGTAGAGATTTGTACATATTAGATAACCAATCATTTCAGAGAAACATGTCGCTCCTACGGAGCTAAAAACAAATATGTCATGTTGCTACAAACATATCGCTCCTACGGAGCTCATTTACAAACAATTAATTTTATATATTCAAGTATTAAAAGATTGAAAAGTAATATGTCGTGTTAATTATTCGCAATTACTTATTAAAGTTGTTAATATACCCAGAGCGTAATCTGAGATTAACCCAAAATACGCATTAGGGAAATAGAAAGCCGTTTTTTAATAGCGGGGCTGACCAAAAAGCCTCAACTTACTTTCCATTTTCATCGGCATCTGCCTTAGATTTCGGTTTTCAAAATTCTGAAATTTGTATAACCTTGTTCCGCAGTTTGAGATTTTTAAAA
>Ga0164294_10001920_pt1 | contig 18959 bp, 20 predicted proteins | sample GEODES005metaG_FD_111479 | JGI IMG/M metagenome (GOLD analysis project Ga0164294, IMG submission 111479) | Oligotrophic lake water microbial communities from Sparkling Lake, Wisconsin, USA - GEODES005 metaG | ecosystem: Environmental > Aquatic > Freshwater > Lake | place: USA: Sparkling Lake...
CCTGGTGGTCGAGAAGAGGCCCGAGCGCGCCGCAGAGATCGCATCAGCCTACGAAGTGCAGATCGTCGATGCATTGATCGCCGCCTCGCGAGCAGATGTTCATGTTGTTGTGGTGAAGCCACAGGACGTGGCGACCCTGCTGAAGGAGATCGGCGCCCACATCGCGCCGGGAAGCCTGGTGATCTCTATCGCTGCTGGCATAACAACGGCCTTCCTCGAGTCGCAGGTGGGCGAGGGTGTCGCATGCGTTCGAGCGATGCCCAATACGCCAGCGCTACTCGGGCAAGGCATGACCGGCGTGTCAGCAGGGGCTAATTGCGATGATGGCTCCTTGGGCAAGGCGGCGTCGATCATGTCGACAGTGGGTTCGGTCGCGATCATTGCCGAGGCTGACCAGGACGCGCTCACCGCCATCTCGGGCAGTGGTCCCGCCTACGTCTTCTATCTCGCCGAGGCGATGGTCGAGGCTGCTCTCGGGCTGGGATTGAGCCCAGAGCTGGCCCGTACTCTCGTCAACCAGACCCTCGTCGGTGCGTCCGCAATGCTGGAATCGACCGATCTTGAACCCAGTGAGTTACGCAGCCGAGTCACCTCGCCCAACGGCACCACCGCAGCTGCAGTCGCTGTTTTCGATGAACGAGGAACCCGCGAGACGGTGATTCGAGCAGTAGCTGCCGCAGCCCAGCGGAGTAAGGAACTCGCAGCCGGTGCCTAAACGGTGCTTAGCAGGTTTTGGGCGCCGCTGTCAGTAGATCAGGACACCTGATTGTGAAGATGACCGGTCAGTGAATTGACCCGGAAATGGCTATAAGCCAAGCTTCAATCCCGCCTTTACCAAAGCGAATTCGTCTCACGAGTGACCTCGGTGTGCTGGACTTTGCGGGTGCGGCTATTCTCTCCACGCGGCTCTTGGAGTGGCCGTGATTGGGGACTAATTGCGAGCGCAAAAATTGCTCGCAGGAATTTTCTAATCCCGCTACCGAATTTGCTTAATGTTCACTAGGCTCACGGACTGACGTAATAAAACGGCAGTACATATCGAAGGGATCGGATGTAAATGACGACGAAGCCTGCGCTCTCGGAGGTTCGGTTCCTAACGGTGGCTGAGGTCGCCAAGGTCATGCGCGTGTCGAAGATGACTGTTTATCGCCTGGTGCACTCCGGCGAACTTCCTGCTGTTCGGGTCGGTCGCTCGTTCCGCGTGCCCGAGACTTCGGTCAACGACTACCTCGAGCAGGCCTACGTCGAGGCCATGTGAGCACTGAGGTACGCTCCTCATCTCTAGTGGATGGGTGAGGTAGGTCATGGGTTCCGTCATCAAGAAGCGCCGCAAGCGGATGGCTAAGAAGAAGCACCGCAAGCTTCTCAAGCGCACCCGCGTTCAGCGTCGCAACAAGAAGTAGCCTTCTCTCTCCTCGCCAGCCGCATGAGTTAGTGACGAGCGATCCGCCCAACGGCGTATCCCAGCATGATTCCGGCAGCCACTCCCGCTCCACCCACGGTGAGCGGTGTGGCAGCCTCACGAATTCGGGCCCGGCGCCTGAAGTCCCGAATTGGCCAATTGCGCTGCCGGGCATGGGCGCGCAGTAGTGGGTCGGGGTTGACCGCGACCGGACTGCCCACGAGCGACAGCATCGGGATGTCATTTGATGAGTCGGAATACGCAGAGCAACGTGACAGATCTAGGCCCTCTCGCTCAGCGATAGCGCGCACGGCCTCTGCCTTCGCCTGACCGTGAAGGGGCGCCCCGACCAGGCGCCCGGTGTAAATGCCGTCCCGCACCTCGGCAACGGTGCCTAGGGCGCCGGTGAGTCCGAGCCGACGAGCGATGATCGTGGCCAGTTCGACGGGCGTTGCGGTGACCAGCCAGACGCGCTGACCAGCGTCAAGGTGTCCTTGGGCCAGTGCCAACGATCCCGGGATCAACTTGTCGACCATGTGGTCATCGAAGATACCCTCGCTCAGGGCCATCAATTCGCTGACTGGGCGGCCCTCCACAAACGAGAGCGCCGCCTCTGTCGCGGACTCCATGTCCTCCAAGTCCTCCGACCCGCTGACCAAGAACTTGACCTGTTTTCGGGAGAACTGGGCAATCTCGGCAATCGTGAAGTAGTGCTGGCGGGCCAAGCCGACGGCAAGGTGAAAAACACTGGCGCCACGAATGAGGGTGTTGTCGACGTCGAAAAACGCAGCTGCGGTCGGGTCTGGGGTCACGTCCGGGTCTGGACCAAGCGCGCCAACAACGTCCGCGGCATCGGCTGAGGCCCTTCCCGCGGTGCGGTATCGCGAGAGGATGTCGAGTGGTCGGGACTTGCTCACGGTGTCAGGGTAACCGGCCCTCGCCTTTGAGCACCTACCCCTGAGAGACTAATTCCATGGCCGACGCCCGCGTGATCCTCGTAGGCAAGCCTGGCTGCCACTTGTGTGAGGAGGCGGCGGTGATCCTGACGGAGGTCTGCGGGCCCCTAGGAGTGCAGTGGGAGGAACGCTCAATCTTCGACGATCCGGCCCTCGCCGACGCCTACTGGGAGTGGATCCCGGTGGTCCTCGTGGACGGGCAGAAGGTCTCTCACTGGGGCGTAGACGTGGAGCGACTCCAGGCGGCCCTCGCCCCCTGAAGTTGGGCTGCTATACATCGCCCGCGGCCCTCAGGTCAATTTTGTGCGAATCCCGCGGAATCCTTAATGTGTTCACTCGTCGGCCGAGTGGTCGGCCACCGCGCTCAATGTAGGTGCCCGTGACATTACGACACTCTCCACGTGAGGGGTCCGCGCGTCGCATCGGAGGAGAGATCCCCGACGCGACGATCGCGCGGCTTCCTGTGTACCAGCGTGTCCTTGCTGCCCTCGCCGAGAGTCACGTCGTCATCGTGTCCTCCGAGGAGATTGCTGCGGCATCTGGAGTCTCGAGCGCAAATGTACGTCGTGATTTATCGCACCTTGGATCGCAGGGCACGCGCGGCGTTGGCTATCACGTCTCCTCATTACTCGCGCACGTCACACAGGCCCTTGGTATTTCGTCGGAGCGCCCAGTTGTCATCGTTGGGGCCGGACATATCGGTACTGCGCTCGCCGCGTATCAAGGTTTGCCTTCCCGTGGTTTTCGAGTTGTAGGTGTGCTAGATATTTCGGTTGATCGTGTTGGCTCCCCTGTGGCTGATAGCGCACAGATGCGTGTGCGTCCTTTGACAGACCTCGAAGCAGTTGTTCGTGAAGGCAGCGCGCGCATTGGCGTCATCGCTACGCCTGGAGCGGCTGCTCAGTATGTATGTGAACGCCTCGTGCAGGCAGGGGTACGAAGCATCCTCAACTTCGCCCCCGTGACACTGGCGGTCCCCCAAGATGTAGAGATCCGGCAAGTGGATCTCGCTGTTGAACTACAGATCCTTGCGTTCCATGAACAGCGCAGGACTGTGACGATTCCGGAGTGCAGCGCATGAGCGATTTACGCAGTAAACGCAAGCCAACCGTCGGGGCAGTCTCCCTCGTTGCGGCGGGGCCCGGAGATCCGGATCTGCTCACACTGAGAGCGGCTCACCTCCTCGCCACGGCGGAGGTCGTGGTGTGTGACACGGCTGTCCTGTCGGTGGCTGAGGTACACGTCAACGCAGACGCGCAGATCCTCAACACAGTTGACGAGAGCGGCATCCCGCTCGATCACCAAGGACGCGCCCGACTCGTCGCAGAGGCAGCCAAGGCTGGTCTGAGGACAGTGCGTCTTTTTGCAGGAGATCCGGTGGTTGATGGTGCACTCGCTATTGAGGTTGCAGCACTGCATAAGGCGAAGATTCCCTTCGAGGTTTCTCCAGGCGTCAGCATCGTGACGGGCGTGCCTGTCTATGCCGGATTCACACTTACGGGCGGACGTACCCGTACCTTCCAGGTTCTAGATGCTGATGCGCCAGACATGGACTGGTCACGTTTCTCCGATGCACATCACACTCTGATGTTTATGTCGGGTGCAGATCAGGCTCCGGATATCGCACGCAATTTGCTAGCGGCCGGTCGCTCCTCGGAGACGCCGATCGTGATTACTCGCGGCGGCACCACGGTTGAGCAGCGTTCGGTCGTTTCGACGTTGGGCAATGTCGCCACGGATGTGAAGAACGCCCGCCAAGCGGGGCCGGGAATCGTCGTTGTGGGAGATGTAGTTACCCAGCGCGAGCGCATGTCGTGGTTCGAGGTCAAGCCCCTCTTCGGTTGGCGCGTCCTTGTGCCTCGCACTCAGGATCAGCCGCGTCTGCTCACCGACCGACTTCGTGGGTTTGGCGCGATTCCCGTGGAGGTGCCGACGATTTCCGTTGAGCCACCGCGTACTCCGCACCAGATGGAGCGCGCCGTGCACGGACTTGTCTCCGGCCGCTACGAGTGGATCGGCTTTACCAGCGTCAATGCAGTGCGTGCCGTACGTGAGAAGCTCGAGCAGTACGGCCTTGACGCTCGCTCATTCGCGGGTCTGAAGGTCGCGGCTGTTGGCGAAGGAACTGCACAGGCGCTGATCAATTTTGGTGTTCGTCCCGATCTAGTGCCCGTTACGGATCAGACGAGTCACGCGCTTCTTGAGGAGTGGCCGCCCTACGACGACCTTCTCGACCCGATCAATCGGGTATTCCTGCCGCGCGCCGACATCGCTACGGAGACTCTTGCTGCGGGGCTGGCTGAGTTGGGCTGGGAAGTCGAAGACGTCACCGCCTACCGCACCGTTCGCGCCGCACCGCCGCCCGCGGAGACCCGAGAGGCAATTAAGTCTGGTGGCTTCGACGCGGTGCTCTTCACGTCGAGCAGTACCGTGCGTAACCTCGTGGGCATCGCAGGCAAGCCGCACGCGACCACCGTTGTTGCGTGCATCGGACCGCAGACTGCCAAGGCCGCAGAAGAGCATGGCTTGCGGGTGGACGTTCTTGCGGAGGACTCCACTCCCGAGGCTCTAGCCGTTGCACTTGCCGCGCATGGCGAGTCGCTGCGGGTTGCTGCTCTCGAAAGTGGCGAGCATGTCTGGCGTCCCAGCCGTCGTCGAACGGCGGCTCGTCGTAAGGCCACGTGATGGACACTGTTGTTCACGTCCTTCGTCACGGTGAGGTACACAACCCGACGAAGGTGCTGTATGGGCGCCTACCCGACTTCCATCTCTCCGAACGCGGTCAGGCCATGGCGGCCCGGGTGGCCGATTATCTGAGCGGCCACGATATTGCCGCGGTGGTCGCTTCTCCGCTTGAGCGCGCTCAGGAGACGGCCGGGCCGATCGCCAGCGCGCATCAACTGCCCATCGGAGTCGATAATCGACTCATCGAAGCGGGCAATGTGTTCGAAGGGCAGCGAGTGAGTGTGGGTGATGGGGTGTTGCGCAAGCCGGCGGCATGGCGTCATCTCTATGACCCATTCACGCCTTCTTGGGGAGAGCCCTACAAAGAGATCGCCCGTCGCATGCGCGACGCGGTGGTATCGGCGCGAGAGACGAATCCGGGCCGTGAATCGGTTCTCGTGAGTCACCAGCTCCCGGTCTGGATCGCGCGACTGTCGGCGGAGAGTCGCCGGCTGTGGCACAACCCGCAATATCGCCAGTGTGCTCTGGCTTCACTCACCACGTTCACCTTCGATGACACCCGACTTGTTGCCATCAGTTACACCGAGCCGGCGAGGGATCTGCTTACTGCGGATGATCTGACGGCGCGGGGGGCCTGAGGCCCACGTGCGCACACGTGCCATCTTCCTGCTGACGTCACTCGTTGTCGTTCTGTCTGCGTGCGGTGGTGGCGGCGCCAGCAACGCGACCGCAGAACAAGGTTTCGTCGCGGGCGATGGATCAATCGTGCTGCTCGATCCTGAGCGGCGCGTAGCTGCGCCGGATTTCACAGGGATAACGCTGACGGATGAGAGTTTTGCACTCGTGGAGCACCGCGGCGAAGTTATTGCGATCAATGTGTGGGCTTCTTGGTGTGGTCCTTGTCGCGCTGAAGCTGCAGCGCTGGAAGCAGTGTGGAAGCGAAACCGTGCGGATGGCTTCTTATTGCTTGGGTTGAACACCCGTGATTCCGCCACAGCTGCGCAAGGATTCGTCAAGACTTACACGATTACTTTTCCTTCTGTTGTCGACACCGATGGCCAGATTCAGTTGCTCTTCTCTGACTCGCTTCCGCCGCAGGCGATTCCGTCAACCGTAATAGTGGATAAGCAGGGACGTGTCGCAGCTCGAATTCTTGGGCCTACATCCCAAGCGACCTTGCAAGGTGTGGTTGACGCGTTGCTCGCGGAGCAGTCGTGATCACCGACACAGTAATAAGTGGATCACTGCTTCTAGCACTGCCTCTTGCCGTCGTTGCGGGGTTGATTTCGTTCCTTAGCCCGTGCGTACTGCCGCTCGCTCCTGGCTATCTCTCATACGTCACCGGCTTGACAGGTGCGGAGATTGCGGAAGGTGCGAAGAAGTCCCGGGTCCTTTTGGGAAGCGTGCTTTTTGTACTCGGGTTCTCTGTGCTCTTTGTCTCGTATGGTGTTGCATTCGGCGGGTTGGGCCAAGCCCTATTGAAGTGGCAAGACGTGATCACCCGCGTGCTTGGCGTGCTCGTGATTGTTATGGGGCTTGTCTTTATGGGGCTCGTTCCCGGAATGCAACGTGAGTGGCGATCCCACCGAGTCACGACCTTCGGACTATGGAGTGCGCCCTTCTTGGGCGTCCTCTTTGGCCTCGGTTGGACCCCCTGCATCGGCCCGACCCTGGCCGCGGTGCAAACCCTCGCATTCACGGAAGCCAGCGCGATTCGCGGGGCGATTCTTTCACTTGCCTACTGCGTCGGTCTTGGCGTGCCATTCATCCTGCTTGGAGTGCTGTTCGCCCGTGTCGGCGGCGCGCTGAGTTGGGTAAAGCGCCATTACGCCGTCATCATGAGGGTGGGCGGTGCGCTCCTCGTCGTGATCGGGATTCTGCTGGTGACTGGTGTTTGGAACGACCTCACGATCTGGATGCGCACTCTGGTGCCGGGATTTGAGACGGTGCTGTGATGTCAGAACTCGCCTCGGATCTGTCCACGCAGCCCGCCGCGCCTCCGCCCCTGGGCACTAAGGGATTCTTCCGCTGGATGTGGCGCCAGTTGACGAGCATGCGCACCGCACTAATTCTGCTGGTCTTTTTGGCCATCGCCTCGATTCCTGGCTCGGTGCTCCCACAGCAGGGGCTCGACCCCGTCCGTGTTAACGAGTGGATTGCTGGCAATCCGACCTCAGGGCCGATCCTTAAACGGTTCGGCTTCTTTGATGTCTACGCGTCACCGTGGTTTGCGGCCATCTACTTGTTGCTTTTTATCTCGCTAATTGGCTGCATCCTTCCGCGTTCATTTGCTCATGCGCGAGTGCTTCGGGCAAAGCCACCGGTAGCGCCGCGCAATCTCACCCGTTTGCCTAGGTCGACAGAAGTCGATAGTGAGTATGCCGCCGACGCGGTGATCGACAGTGCAGAGCGCATATTTCGCGCGAAGCGCTGGCGGGTGCGTCGTGGCGAGGACGAAGGTGGGCAGTGGATTGCCGCCGAGAAAGGCTACTGGCGAGAGACCGGAAATCTGGTCTTTCACATTGCGCTGATCGTGTTGCTCATCGGAGTCGGCTATGGGTCCTTGTGGGGGTGGAAGGGCAATGTGATTGTGGTGTCGGGCAAGGGGTTCTCCGACACGCTCACCCAGTACGACGTGTGGGGCGGCGGACGTTTGGTGGATGCCTCGAATCTACCGCCGTTCTCATTCACCCTTACTGATTTCAACGCTGATTTTGAGCGGGGCGAGGCACAACGCGGCGCCCCGAGATTCTTCGAAGCAAAACTCACGGTTCGTGATGCGCCAGGTGCTACTCCCTACGACACCACGATTGGCGTCAATGAGCCGTTGTCGGTCGGCGGCGCCAAGGTCTTCCTTGTAGGCCATGGTTATGCACCGCATGTCATCGTCCGCGACACCACAGGAGCAGTCGTCTTCGACGACTCCGTGGCGTTTCTTCCGCAAGACGGCAGCTTCACCTCCACCGGTGTCATCAAGGTCCCCGATGCGATTCCCCAAATCGGCATTCAGGGACTTTTTCTGCCCACAGCGGCGCTCGACGAAGTTCTCGGACCATATTCGACTTTCCCGGCTCCAGATGACCCAGCCCTGTTCATGTCGGCGTGGGTTGGGGACTTGGGCCTGAATTCCGGTGAGACGCAGAGCGTGTATCGACTTGATAATTCCCAGATGGACTTGATCGGACGGGAGGCGCTTCGGCCCGGTGAGACTTGGGACCTTCCAGATGGGGTGGGTTCGGTCGAATTCGTGGGGTTCACGCGCTGGGCCTCCCTCCAGATCGCTCACGATCCAGGGCAGGGCATCGCACTCATCGCTGTGACGTTTGCCATAGCTGGCCTCTTGCTGTCTCTCTTCGTCAAGCGGCGACGCATGTGGGTCCGGGCGCGCCCCGCAGGAACAGGAAGTACCGTAGTTACTGCTGGCCTTGCGCGAAGCGATGATGAGCGCCTCGAGAGTCTGGTGAACGACGTGGCAACTGCCGCGGCGGGTGGTGTCGAGAGGGATAGGACACGTACGTGACAGAGGATTTGGGACTAGCCCAACTGAGTCTGCTGATCGTCTACCTGTCGATGGCGGTCATCACGATGGCAATGATTTCCTTTGCTGTTTCTCTTGCTGGCACGCGGACCTCCAAGCTTGCAGCACGTGAACGAGTCCCCGCGTTAGTCGGATCAGGTGGCGATGGCACATCTTCCGCTGCTGATTCAGAGTCGGTTAGCGAAGCGCCGAAGGGTCTCCGTGCCGCGAATGTCGGAATGTCCCTCACCTGGCTTGCATTCGCGATGCTCCTTGTGGGCGTTGTTTTGCGCGGCGTATGGGCCGGACGCGTGCCATGGGGGAACATGTACGAGTTTTCCATCACCTCTGCGCTCGGCACTCTCGCAGTCTTTTTAGTCTACTCGTTCTTCCGTGACGTACGTTGGCTAGGTATTTATGTCACGACTGTGGTCTTGCTGACGCTCGGTGTTGCCGTCCGGGTTCTTTATACCGAATCCGCTCAACTCGTGCCCGCGCTCAAGTCGTACTGGCTGATCATTCACGTATCGGCAGCCGTGATCTGTGGGGGAGCTTTTACTATCGCAGCAGGTGTGGCGCTTACTTATTTGGTTCAGGATAGGAGACTGCGTCGTACGCCAGAAGGCGCTGAGCCTCCTGCCTCACGATTGCCAAGTGCTGAGCGTCTCGAACTTCTCAACTACAAGATCCTGACATTCGCTTTCCCACTATGGACATTTGCTGTTGTGTCAGGTGCGATCTGGGCAGAGAGTGCATGGGGGCGCTACTGGGGCTGGGATCCCAAGGAGACGTGGGCATTCATCACGTGGGTGATTTACGCGGCGTTTCTTCATGCTCGCACGACGGCAGGCTGGCGTGGAAGACGTGCGGCGTGGATCAGTCTTGTGGGATTCCTGGCATTCCTGATCAACTATTTCGGCGTCAATCTTTTCGTGCAAGGACTGCACTCCTACAAGGGGTTTTAGCTAGCTCTCTTCTTCGCGCTGTTTGCGCATCTTCTCGCGCCACGCCTGTTCGTCGAGATTGCGCAAAAACTTTGGGTCATCATCTGGCGCCGCATTTCGCCGTTTTCGAGGGGTCCGGGGCCTCCCGAATAAAGTCCAGATGATTCCACCGACTATCGGGATGAAGATGACAACAGGGAGCCAGACGTACTTGGGTAGCGCACGAGAGCCTGCTCGCGATGACCGAACTACATCAACGAGGAAGTAGATGTAAACCGCGATCACCAAGATCGCACCTAGCACTCTGAGCATTTCGGCACCCCTCAAGCGTTGAGGCTCTCACACTAACCCGCTACCGTGGTTTCATGCGCGGTCTGTTGTTCTACACGCTCTCGCGAGTTGCCCTCTTCCTCGTCATCTGGTTGCCACTGCAATTGTTTACGTCGTGGCGCGGGTTCCCGGCTCTCGTGGTGGCGATTCTCGTCTCTGGGGGAATCTCGCTCATTGTGCTCAATCGGCAGCGGAATTCAGCTGTGGGAAATGTGCAGACGTTTTTTGGCCGGATAAACCGCCGCATCGACGAGTCTCGAACGGCAGAGGATTATGACGACCTCGATCACCAAGAGGGTGAAACGCCGCCGAGTGCCAGCCCCAACCCCAACAGCGCTCCGTAAATGAGCAGCAGAGTCCCAGTGCCTTTGAGCGCTGGGACCAGATCGCGCCCCTTGGCTCCACCAGTGACTAGGCCTAGCGGACCGATTGCCTGAATAAAGCTCGCGAGTGCAAGCAGGGGCCACCAACCGCTTCCGGAACCGACGTGGGCAACTCCAATCCCTGCGAGGACAGGCACCGCGAGCAGGGCGGCGGCGATTAAGCAGACGTAGAGCACTCGAGTGCCACGGTCACCGAGTCGCACTGCGAGAGTGATTTTCCCGCTCGCAGCATCTGATGGGATGTCTCGCAAGTTGTTGGTGACGAGAATCGCGCATGAGATCAGCCCGACACCGACTCCGGCGATCCAGGACGTGACCGGCATCTGGGTGGTCTGGACGTATGCGGTGCCAACGACCGGAACAATTCCGAAGAAGACGAGTACGAAGACTTCGCCGAGTCCTAGGTAGCCGTATGGTCGCTGTCCGCCGGTGTAGAACCAAGCAGCCGCGATGCATGCAGCGCCCACAATAAAGAGCCACCACTCCCCGGTGAGTGTGATGAGTAGCGCCCCGATGACACCGGCACTCGCTAGTGAGAGCAAAGCCGCCGTGCGGACAGCTTTTGGCGTTGCTCTGCCCTGGCCGACTAAGCGGACAGGCCCCACACGCGCTTGGTCGGTGCCACGAATTCCGTCGCTGTAGTCGTTGGCGTAGTTCACGCCAATCTGAAGAAGTAAGGCAACAACTAGTGCGAGTCCGGCTAGCCACCAATTCGCTGCGCCTGCACCTATCGCAATGCCAGTTCCGACGAGCACCGGTGCGACTGCAGCGGGGAGCGTCCTTGGTCGGGCACCATGCCACCATTCAGCGGCTGTTGCCACTAGGCCTCCTGCTTAGTCATTCGCCCGCGCTGCGAGTGCTGCACGATCTGTCTTGCCGTTTGGTAGTACCGGGAGCGAGGTTATCGCCGAGATGGTCGAAGGCGCGGCAACGGGTCCAAGTTGCTCGGCGACGGTTGCTTTGATGGTGCTTGCGAGATCTGTTCGCGCAACGATGAAGGCGGTGAGCCGGTGACCGTCGACTGCATGCGGAGTTGCGATGACGGCGCACGCATCAACCCCGGGAATAGCGCAGATCACACGTTCCACGGCACCGGTAGCTACGTTTACTCCCTTGACGGTGACGATGTCGTCCCGCCGGCCCACGATGCTGAGTTGGCCTCCGTCGATCGTTCCGATATCACCAGTGTGGAGCCAGCCGTCGATGAAGCGTTGGGCTGTGAGATCGGCGTCCAAGCGGTATCCGAGGGCGAGGACATCCCCACTCACCATTACTTCGCCGTCTGGAGCAATGCGGACATCGACGCCCGGGAACACCGTGCCGTCGAAGACACAGCCGCCACAGGTCTCGGTGAGTCCGTAGGTCGATAGGACTGTGACGCCAGCAGCCTGAGCCCGTTCCCGAATGGTGCTATCGAAACGTGCCCCGCCTACGAGAATGGCTGAGTACTTGCCCAACGCAGATCGACCTTCAGCGTCATCAAGTATTCGAGCCAACTGAGTGGGCACGAGCGAAGTGAGGAGTGCTCTGCCGCCTGCGCGTTGAGCGAGTTGGCGGGTGCTGGCGACGAAGTCCTCCGTGCGAAAGGGCACGGCACCGCCCACGGACTGCAGAGTCTCCGGCTCGAATCCGGCCAGCCAGGACCGAACAACCACCGCGAACCCACCGGCGGAAGTCACGGGAATAGCAACGAGCCAGGCGCTCTCAGCCGTCGGTATGCCGAGGAGTTCGGCGGCCCCTTGAGCCGACGAAGTAAGAGCCGTGGCGCTGAGAAGCACGCCGCGCGGTGATCCGGTGGAGCCACTCGTGGTGAGTACGACTGCGACGCCATCACCGTCCAAGGCGATCTCGGGGCGGATCGCTTGCAGGATCTGCGCGACATAGGTATCCGACACGGTCACGGAGGTGACGGGCACGGGCGCTATCGCGTTTCCCTCAAACGCGTCGGGTAGCGCGGCGAGTAGGTCCTGTACGCCACGCGGTCCGGGTGCGACGGGGATGCGCACGAGTGCGCGGGTGGTCATGACAGCTAGGTTAGGGGACGTACCTGTGAAGCGGTTGAGGAGCATCAATGAATAGCGACGTTCGAGTCTCGTGACAGATCCGGCTCTGGCGACGTTGCTGCGCGAGGCGGTGCCGTTCTCGCTGCCGCTGCGAAGGCAATTCCGTGGTGCTACTCACCGGGAGGGCTTGCTGATTCGTGGGCCAAGTGGTTGGGGTGAGTTCTCGCCGTTCCCTGACTACAGCGACGCAGCGAGCGCTCGCTGGCTTGCCGCCGCTGTGGAGGCGTCATACGGCTCATGGCCCGATCCACTACGCACGTCGGTCCCAGTCAACGCAATCATCCCTGCGGTGCCGGCGGACGACGCTGCCGCACTGACGCGCGAGGCGGTTCTCGAGCGGGGATGCACAACTATCAAAGTCAAGGTCGCAGAGGTGGGGCAGACGCGCCTTGATGACGAAGCACGGGTTGCCGCAGTGCGCGACGCTCTGGACTCCGTAGCTGGTCGAGGTGTCGGCATGATTCGTCTCGATGCCAATGGCGCATGGACCGTTGATGATGCGGTGCGGTCGCTCAAAAGGCTGTCGGCCTATGGGTTGGAATACGTCGAGCAACCATGTGCGTCGCTTGCTGAATTGGAGCAGGTGCGACGACGGACTGACGTTGCCGTTGCTGCTGATGAATCGATCCGCTGGTCGGATGAGGTTACGGACCTGCGCGGCCGGGTAGATGTCGCCATCATGAAAGTAGCACCGCTCGGTGGGGTGCGGAGGTGCCTCGAACTCGTGGAGCGCGTGGGTATCGATGTCGTGGTCAGCGGAAGTCTCGACTCGGCTGTCGGACTCGGCGCGGGACTCGCGCTTGCTGCGCTGCTCCCGGAAAGAGCGTGTGGGCTGGGGACCGGGGCACTACTGCAAGCCGACGTCATCTCCCGGCCCATGGTGCCCGCTCAGGGCGTCCTTTCCGTCGTGCGCGTGGCACCTGATCTGGACGCTCTACTCGAGGCGCGAGATCGTCTGCCCGAAGGTGGCGCTGCAGCCTGGCGAGAGCGCTTGGCGGCCGCATGGGCAAGCGGGGCGTCCGATGCTGTGGGTCATCTGGTGGCCTGACGGCATGCGTGAGAGAGTCGCATCATGAACGAGTCAACGAGCACAGCCCGTGCGGTGGTTGACGAACTCATTCGTGGTGGCGTGACTGATGTAGTCCTTGCATCTGGTTCGCGATCGGCAGCGCTGGCCCTGGCGTTGGCGAGTGCCGAACGGTCCGGGGACATCACCCTTCACGTTCGGCTCGATGAGCGTTCTGCGGGCTATCTTGCACTCGGAATTGCGAAAGTACAGCGTCGTCCGGTGGCGGTTGTCACAACGTCTGGCACTGCTGCCGTCAATTTGCATCCAGCGATAGTGGAGGCGTCCTACTCGGCTGTGCCTCTCGTTGCGGTGACTGCTGATCGGCCGCCGATTTTGCAAGCCGTCGGAGCGAATCAGACGATTGATCAGCAGCACCTTTTCGGTGGATCCGTGCGCTGGTACGTACAAGTTGATGTATCTGGAGCCTTACACGCGCGGTCCATCGTGGCTCGCGCGCTCGCCGTTGCACGCGATGGACAACACCCCGGCCCAGTTCATCTCAATATTCCGTTCGCGGATCCATTGGTGCCGTCGGTTGACGATGTGGGTGAGATTCCCAGTGGTCGAGCTGGTGGACTTCCGTGGGTGCGCGATCGTCGGGGTCGGGTCGCGCCAGACGGCGTTCTGCAAGATCACGTAGGTGATGTGCCGGTGACGCGTGGCGTGATCGTAGTCGGCGATCACGACGATTCGTCTGTCCCGCACCTCGTACGCAACCTCGCTGGCACGATGGGCTGGCCGGTCATCTCCGAGCCGTCCGGCAACTGCACGCACTTGACTCAATCACTTCGGCACGGACCGCTCATTCTCGATGATGATGCCTTTCTTGCGGCGCACTCACCCGATATTGTGTTGACAATCGGAAGAGTCGGTCTCCATCGCTCAGTGGCCCGACTGATTGCGCAGTCCGGCACCCATGTGGCTGTTGATCCTCGGCCGCTCTCAGCGCTATCAGATCCGTCTCGCAGTGCGGTCGTTGTGTTTTCGGAGGTTCCACTTGCGTCGGGTGCGAGCCGTGATCCGGCTTGGCTCGACGAATGGCTAGTCGCCGACAAGTCTGTCGCCACAATCGTGGATAACGCGTTTAGCGATGCGAAGTTATTCACCGGGCCGACTGCCATTCGAGCGGTCACTCGAGTTCTGGAGCCCAACGATTTACTCGTGTGCGGCCCTTCCTGGCCAGTTCGTCACCTGTCGACTTTTTCTGGTTCGATCCGCGGGCGCGTTATCGGCAATCGTGGCACGTCTGGCATCGATGGCATCGTCTCGATGGCTTGGGGCGCTGCGCACGCGCACGGGCAGCAGTTCAACGCTGCGCTCACGATCTGCTTGCTAGGTGACCTCACGGCTATATACGACCGCAATGGCCTCCTTGCTGGAGCCGGCGAAAGGCACCCCAATCTTGTCTATGTCGTGATCGACAACGATGGCGGTGGCATCTTCTCCGCGTTGGAACAATCAGCGCCGCAGTTCGCAGTCGATTTCGAGCGCGTATTCGGGACGCCACACGGCACTAATCTGGCCGTTTCTCTTGGCGCTCCTGGTATCACTGTGGTGGCAGTCGACAACGCTGCCTCCCTTGACGAAGCACTAGCCGCATCGCGAGTGGCAGGTGGTGTGCACGTAGTTGTGGCGCGGGTCGCGTCTCGCGAGATGGAGGCCGGGCAGATAGCTCAGATCGCCGAGAGTCTCTTGGGGCGTTCGACGAGCGAGTGAGTCATCCCAACCTTCTGGGTTACTTCTGTGATGTTGAATGGCTCGTATCCCTTGTGCCAGCCAGCGCGGCTCACTAGCGTTCGGGGTCTACCCCAATGTCAGGAGAGTGGATGAGCGCCCGCGACAAGATTGATCCGGCGTCCCTGCCCGGGCTAGACGCGCTTCTTGCAGCGGTCCCAGGTGGTTTTGGTGCTTTTCACGATCCCATTGAGCGACGGGCTCGGCTTGCCGCGGTCCTCTCGGCTAGCGCAGCTGGCCTGCCGGCCAACGATCGGGTAGTCACCACAGATCGCATGATCCCCGGCCCGCTCGGAGCCCCTGACACGCAAGTGCGTGTTTACCGGCCCGCGGGCGTCGACGGAACTCTTCCCGGCATCGTGTACATACACGGCGGCGGGATGAGCACGGGAAACATCGATGGCGAAGACGCAATTGCTGCGATGTACTGCGAGCAATTGCAGTGTGTCGTTGTGTCGTTGGAGTACCGCCTAGCTCCAGAGAATCCGTATCCGGCGCAGATTGAGGATTGTTATGCGGGCCTGCAGTGGACTGGATTGCATGCCGATGAGATCGGTCTTGATCGTGAGCGTCTTGCGGTTTACGGCGGAAGTGCGGGCGGCAACCTCGCAATCGCGATGTCTTTGCTGGCCCGCGATCGCGGGACGCCCGAGATCTCCTTTTGTATGGCGTTGTATCCAATGGTGGACGACACCAGCACTTTGCCGTCGACTCACGAGATCACCGACATAGGTGTCTGGGATCGAGATACCAGCATTGAGGCCTGGGAGTGGTACCTCGGTGGGCGGGCGGCAGACGGTTATGCAGCGCCACTGCGTAACCCTGATCTTTCCGACTTCCCGCCTACATACATTGATGTGGGGGAGGTGGATCTCGTACGCGACGAGACCATCGCTTTCGCTTCGCGGCTCATCCATGCCGGAATTCCGGTCGAACTACATGTCAGCCCCGGCTCGTACCACGCGTCGGAGATCTTCTCGCCCGGAGTCGATCTCTCCAATCGGATCTGGTCCCTACGTATCGACGCGTTCAATCGCGCATTTGGAAAGTGAGTTGTCATGGTGGATCGTTCGCGAATTGATGCGGAGTCGCGCGTCCCGTTGGACGCACTTCTGGAGATGTTGCCTGGCGGATTCAATGCGATTTCTGACATCGTTCAGCGCCGCGAAGTTGTTGCCGGGCTTCAGGCAGCAGTTGCGGCCGCAGTCCCGCCAAATGATCGTGTTACGCGTGAAGATCGACGCATTCCCGGGCCCGATGGCGCCCCGGACACGTTTGTGCGCATCTACCGCCCAAAAGATGTCCAGGGAACCTTGCCAGGAATCTTTTACATCCACGGTGGCGGGATGGTGCTCGGCAGTATCGAAGGTGAGGATGCGGCAGCGTCGCTTCTCTGCGAGCGCGTGAGCGCTGTTGTTGTCTCGTGCGAATACCGGCTTGCCCCCGAGAATCCATATCCGGCCCATGTCGATGACTGTTACGCCGGACTGACGTGGATGGCCCGGCACGCAGACGAACTCGACTTTGATATCAAGCGTTTGGCGATTTACGGCGCAAGCGCCGGAGGAGGTTTGTGCATCGCAATGGCGATGATGGCTCGAGATCGTGGCTTTCCGGCGGTTTCTTACATGATGCCGATTTTCCCCATGTTGGATGATCGCAATGTCACCCCGTCGAGTCATGAAATCACCGACGTGGGCATCTGGGATCGCGCGGGCAATATTCAGGCGTGGGCGTGGTACCTCGGCGGCAAGGAGGCAGATGCCTACGCGGCCGGAGCGCGCGCGACAAACCTGAGTGGACTTCCGCCGGCATACATCGGTGTTGGCGAACTCGATTTGTTCCGAGATGAGGATATTGAGTTCGCAACCCGATTGATGCAAGCAGGGGTGCCTACCGAACTGCACGTCTACCCGGGTCACTATCACGCATCCGAGGTGTTTGCCCCCGATGCCGAGTTGTCGCAGCGGCTTTGGAAAGGTCGCGTTGACGCGCTACGGCGTGCGCTGCACTAGTCGAGGCTAAGTGCGCTGCGGATCGGCAGCAATTTGGCTGCAGACTCAGCAAGCTCAGAATCTGGATCTGATCCAGCAACAATGCCGCAGCCAGCAAACGCACGGACGCTCGCGCCGTCGAACTCTGCACAGCGCAGAGCAATACCGAACTCACCATCACCGCGGGCGTCGAACCAACCGACGGGGCCTGAGTAGCGACCTCGGTCCATGCCCTCGGTCTGGCGGATGAGAGCGAGAGCTCGCTCGGTAGGAGTGCCGCATACGGCTGCAGTGGGATGCAACGAGGCTGCCAGCGCCAGCACGGGCGCGGAGTCCGCCAGTCGACCAGTAACGTCGGTGGCGAGGTGCTGAACGTTAGCCAGCCGCAGGATGTGCGGCCGCAAAGGTACATGCAAGTCGGTGCAGTGCGTTGCGAGCGCGCGCGCAACGGAATGCACTGCGTACTTGTGCTCTTCGAGGTCCTTGTCACTTCCGAGGAGTGCCCTCGCCAACCCTTCGTCGACAGCGGCCTCACCGCGCCGCTTGACCGTGCCCGCGAGTACGCGTGAGGTCACGTCGTCGCCGGTGCGGCGTACGAGGAGCTCCGGGGTGGCTCCGACCAGCCCATCGACACTGAACGTCCAGCAACTCGGGTAGTCCTGCGCGAGGCGGCGAAGGACATAGCGAACGTCGATTGGCTCAGGTGCAACTCCCACGATGTCTCGGGCGAGTACGACTTTGTCGAGTTCACCCCGGTTGATGCGGGCGATCGCCTCGTCTACGGCGCCTTGCCAATCGGCTCTGGGTCGGGATCCATCGCGCCATTCGACTGGACCGGGGACAGTTGGTTCCGAGACCGCTTGCAGAGCCTCAGGAGAATCCCCGACGACCGTCATCCAGGTGTCGTCGCCACGCCGCCCCAGGACGACTCGTGGCACCACCACGGTCGAGGTGCCCGGCTCGGGGTCGAACGCGAAGGACGCAAAGGCTACGGGGCCAGATCCTGGCACGCCGACTGCGTCCTCGATCTGGGCATTGCGACACCATTCCTGCCACCAGCGCTGGGCGCGGCTGAATCGTTCGGCTCCCGCCACCTCGATGCGGGCAGCCACGCCCCAGCCCACGAGACCCTCCCCGTTTCGCACCCATGCCAGAGCGCCCTCTGTCGGGAGGCGTTCGAGAAGTCCGCCGGCCTCCACCCGCACAGAGCGGACCAGCAGCCCGAGCGAGGCAGCGCCCGCGAGGGATGGGCTGGTCGAGGAGGACATGGAGACAATCTACGATCAATAGGTGTCTCGCGCAGAACTGGATAAGCAGCCGAGTGATGTGGCGGCGATGTTCAACGACGTCGCCGAGCGCTACGACGTCACAAATGACCTACTCGCACTAGGCCAAACCCGCCTGTGGCGTCGTGCCGTCGTCAATGCTGTAGATGTTCAGCCGGGACAGCGGATTCTTGACCTAGCAGCTGGGACGGGCACTTCCAGCCTGCCCTTCGCAGCACGCGGCGCTTACGTGGTCCCCTGCGACTTCTCGATCGGCATGCTTGAAGTGGGCATTCGCCGTTGTCCCGACCTCCCATTTGTAGCGGGTGATGCGCTGCGATTGCCGTTCACTGACGCCGCATTTGATGCCGCCACCATGTCCTTCGGTTTGCGCAATACGGCAGATGCGGGAGCCGCGCTGCGTGAAATCCGGCGCGTTGTGCGCCCGGGTGGGCGTCTGGTTGTGTGTGAGTTCTCTCACCCAACGTGGCGCCCGTTGCGGGCTGTCTACTCGGATTACCTGATGGCGCTGGTGCCAGGGATTGCTAGGCGGGTGTCCAGCAATCCGGATGCCTACGTCTATCTGGCCGAGTCAATTCGCGACTGGCCCGATCAAG
>Ga0164294_10001921_pt1 | contig 18943 bp, 20 predicted proteins | sample GEODES005metaG_FD_111479 | JGI IMG/M metagenome (GOLD analysis project Ga0164294, IMG submission 111479) | Oligotrophic lake water microbial communities from Sparkling Lake, Wisconsin, USA - GEODES005 metaG | ecosystem: Environmental > Aquatic > Freshwater > Lake | place: USA: Sparkling Lake...
CAGTGGCGCCAGTGGCACCTGTCTGTCCAGTGGCTCCTGTTTGCCCAGTCAATCCAGTAAGACCTGTTGCACCAGTGGCGCCTGTCTCACCAGTAGCACCAGTGGAGCCAGTGGCACCTGTCTGTCCAGTGGCTCCTGTTTGTCCAGTTGCACCAGTTACCCCAGTGGCGCCTGTCTCACCAGTGGCTCCTGTTTCCCCAGTCGCACCAGTGGCCCCTGTTTCCCCAGTCGCACCAGTTGCTCCTGTTTCACCAGTTGCTCCAGTGGCTCCTGTTTCGCCTGTAGCTCCTGTCTCACCAGTGGCTCCTGTTTCCCCAGTCGCACCAGTTGCTCCTGTTTCGCCAGTTGCTCCAGTGGCTCCTGTCTCACCAGTGGCTCCAGTCTCGCCTGTGGCTCCTGTTTCGCCTGTAGCTCCTGTTTCGCCTGTAGCTCCTGTTTCGCCTGTAGCTCCTGTCTCTCCAGTTGCTCCAGTCTTACCAGTAGCTCCAGTCTCGCCTGTAGCTCCTGTCTCACCAGTGGCACCTGTCTGGCCAGTAGCTCCTGTGGCCCCAGTCTGGCCTGTAGCTCCTGTAGGACCCTGAGGACCTTGGGATATAATCAGGAGGAACAGCTCATGATTATCAGCAAAGTTGCTTGCACCTGTGCCACCTGACCCCAACGAGGTCACAGGCATGGTCCAGATGTTACTAGCTTCTGTGGGAGTAGCAGTCAGCTCCCAATTCTGGTAGTTGGCACTATCGTTTCTATCCTGGATAACAAACTGTTGACCTGTTGCAAGTAGGCTAAAAATCTTGCTGATATCCACATTATCTTCTGTGATATGATAAATGAATAGATTATTTGAATTGATTTGTGAGTTATTGTCCCATTGGATAAATCCCGGCAAAGGATTTCCTGCAGTGCTGGTTGTGTCAGCTTGATAATAAAAGATGCTACTTGATGCACCTTGTGATCCTGTGGCGCCTGTAGCGCCAGTGGCTCCTGTAGCACCTGTGGGCCCTGTGGGACCTGGATCGCCCTGATCACCTGTGCGAGCGAATGTGATTATAACATCAGAATTGTTCAGTAGACTTGTTGCCCCTGACAAATAATCTGCAGGAACAGCAAAATAGCCTGTATAGGAAGTGATGCTACCAATAATCGCACAGAGCACAAAATTTGCAGGATTACTCTTTTCCGTTACAGTGAAATGTCCTTTGATGGTGCTTGTGCTATCATCAATAGTTTGCAAATAACTACTGATATCCACATTGTTATCATCTGTTATGTGAATATAAAGATCAGTTGCAAGAGTGATGTCGGTGTTATTAAATCTTAGTCTACCTGGGCCAGGGTCTGCGTTTGTAACTCCAGAGTCAAAGGTGTAATCAAAGGCAGCACCGCCAAAACTGCCCTGCTGTCCAGTGGCTCCAGTTTGACCTGTTGCTCCAGTTTCACCTGTTGCTCCAGTTTCACCTGTGGCGCCGGTGGGGCCTGTTGAACCTTGTGCAGCAATCAATGTCCATGCAAATGTATAGTATGGTTGATATCCGCTTACAGTGGTAATGCAGACATAAGAGTTACCATTAAATGTGACAACATCATACGGGTGATACGTAGTGCCACTGTCCCATTCACCTAAGAATGTAAATCCTTGTCCTGTTGCACCAGTTGCCCCAGTCGCACCTGTCTGCCCAGTGGCCCCCGTCTCGCCTGTGGCACCAGTAGCGCCTGTTTCTCCAGTGGCCCCCGTCTCGCCTGTGGCACCAGTAGCGCCAGTAGCGCCTGTTTCTCCAGTGGCCCCCGTCTCACCAGTGGCACCTGTCTCTCCAGTTGCGCCTGTCTCACCAGTGGCTCCGGTAGCGCCTGTCTCACCAGTTGCGCCTGTCTCACCAGTGGCTCCTGTGGCTCCTGTGGCTCCCGTCTCACCAGTGGCACCTGTTGCTCCGGTCTCACCAGTGGCACCTGTCTCTCCAGTTGCGCCTGTTTCACCAGTTGCTCCTGTGGCCCCCGTCTCACCAGTTGCGCCTGTCTCTCCAGTTGCGCCTGTTTCACCAGTGGCTCCAGTGGCTCCAGTAGCGCCTGTTTCACCAGTGGCACCTGTTGCTCCGGTCTCACCAGTGGCACCTGTCTCTCCAGTTGCGCCTGTTTCACCAGTGGCTCCAGTGTCGCCTGTCTCTCCAGTTGCTCCTGTTTCCCCAGTGGCTCCAGTAGCACCTGTTTGTCCATCAATACCAATGTAACCAGTGGCACCTGTTGCTCCGGTCTCACCAGTAGCACCTGTTTGTCCATCAATACCAATGTAACCAGTGGCACCAGTAGCTCCAGTTGCTCCAGTTGCTCCTGTCTCACCAGTAGCCCCTGTTTGTCCATCAATACCAATGTAACCAGTGGCACCAGTGGCTCCTGTGGCACCAGTGGCACCAGTTTCTCCCGTTGCTCCCGTGGCACCAGTGGGCAAGTATTGACGGAACCGGCTTTGTATGTCTACGATCAGATCCTGAGGTAGAACATAGATGCTCTGATTTGCAAACAAGGGGACACCGTCGTAAGCCCGTCTGACAATCAAGCAATCATAAATGCCAGGCAAGCTCACAGGACCAATGTTGAACCCTGTCATGGTTTGATCGTTGTAGAGATTGTAGAGATCAATGTCCTCTACTGTGCAAACAATTGTGCTGTCACTTTGACTTGTGATGGCAGTGATCTGAACACATATGGACCAGTTGTTGAAAACCAACCAATCATCTACTTGTACGTCTTGTCCTGTATAGGCGAACGGAACTCTAGTATAGGGATCACTGTGTTGTTGAACAATGGTTTGTAGAGTAATTGTCCATTTATAAGGTAGTCCTATCCAAGGACTGCCCACAGGACCGCTCACCCAAGCTAGGGGTGTAATCTGAGTTACAGATGTTTCAAGAGTGATTGGAACGTAAACAGTCATTTACTCTATCGCTTAGGTGTAAACAATCACTGCACGAGCTGATCCATCTGCCACAGTGCCCACGTTGGTGGCTGTAACATTGTTCAAAACAAACTGATTGGTTATCAATGTGTCATAGCTCATGTTCATGATGTTGTTGGGTCCTCTCACTGTATAGACTGTGCTGCTAGGACTCTGTTGTCCCCAAATATAAAATCCACCAGGTACCTTACCCACAGTATGAGTAACAGTTATACTTGTGCTTGTAAAGGTTGCACTCCATCCTGAAGGCAATCCTGAAACTCCATTTACAGCACCACTTCCATTGTAACTTACTAGGAATTCATATGCTGTACCAGAGCCTTCGGGTCCTTGTTGTCCAGTTGCACCTGTGACACCAGTTGATCCCGCACCAGTATAGCCCGTTGGGCCCATGGAGCCAGTAGCACCAGGCGCTCCTATTGGTCCAGTGATCATGCTGGCTGCACCAGTGGATCCAGGGGCTCCGGTTATACTGGCCCCTGTGGCTCCTGTAATACTGGATCCTGTTTGACCAGCTGGGCCAGTGGCACCAGTGTTGGTGGCTGTTCCAGGAATGCCTTGTTCACCAGTGGCTCCAGTTGCACCCTGGGATCCGGTCTCACCTTTGCTGCCAGTGGCACCTGTGTTGGTGGCATTTCCAGGAATACCTTGTGGACCAGTGTATCCAGTGTAGCCAGTGACACCTGTTACGCCTCGTGGACCCTGCACACCTGCAGGCCCTGTGGCTCCTGTGAAGGTGGCGTCTCCAGGCGTTCCTGTGGGTCCCATAAAGCCTGCAGGGCCGCGTGGTCCAGTCACACCCGGTTCAGTTTTGTTGAATCCTACGCCACCACCCAAAGCACCAAAATTTAAAAGAATTTGGTCAATACTGCCCACTGTGCCCGCATCCACAGGCGGTGGATTCAGGTAGGTGCGATCCAAACGGGCACGTATCCACACATAGTTGCCCATGAAATCATAGGCCAGTGTTTCTGTGTCTCCTTGCACATAGCCTGTGGGGCGACTGGGTATTCGGGGAAACTCAACATAGGGCAGGTCGTTCACCAAGCTTATGTTGAACCAATCGCTCTCTGTGGGCTCTGTTTCAAGACTGCCTTCAATGTACACCCTACCAATAAAGTTGGTGACACTGATGCTTACTGTATGCACAGCTCCGCCAAAGTTGCTGTACCCAGCCCCTTTTTGCTTCTTGCCTACCGCATTTATTAGATTGCCCGTTGTGGGCAGTAGAACCACGCTTTCCATTTGCACCCAAAGTATTTGACCTTTGGGTTATTTAGCTTATGATTTTACTCCAGGTTCACTTCCACTACTGCACTTGCATCATCAATAAGTTGTTCCACAACACTGGGCAGACTCTGCACTACAGCAATCAATTGATCCTCTGTGAGAGCGCTTTCATCTTCTTGATCGTTTTTTACAAGTTTGCTGACGGTGATGCTGATTGTTTGTTGCACTATCTTGGCCATTTTATAATCCTTACGGTTTATGGTTCCAGATATTTATCTATATGATCATATAATACAACAGTCTTATTGTGCTGCTCACATTGGGCAATCTGTGTAAGTGTGCTGCCAAATGTGCCCACACTGGGTGCATTGAACCAAAAAGGCTCCAGCTCTTGAGCACTGATCACCTGCCAATGTCTGCGCAACTGATCCCTACAATCATGCCATTGTGGATTCTCGCCATCATTCATCAACAAGCTGGCACAAATTTTTTGTTCGGCTGCCCTGTGTGTATTTTGAAAATAATCAGTACTAAGTAGATTGCGTAATAAACGGAAGCCACCCGTCAGTTTATTGGTGGGACCACCAAACAAGTGGTCCCCTATGTGCAGGGGGAAAACATTCCATTTTTTGAAATATATGTTGATGCCCACATATTGATCCGTGCTGATCACCCGGTCGCGCAGCAGATTCATGTTACTCCAATACTCATCTGTGCGTGTTTTTATCACGTGATCACATCGCACCTGTGCCAAACCAGCCAAGGTGGTTTTGCACTGATACCAAATGTTTCCATACCAGTCCACACCAGTGGGAAAGGCTCTGTCGTTGAGCACCCATGTGACTTTATGATCCTGCACCAGGAAATCATGCTGCAAAAGCTGAGTTGCCTCGTCTTTGTAGCAGCTGACCACTATTTGATCAAATGTGTCCTGGTAGTGATCCCAACGCTCCAACCAACGCAGGGTCCAACTACCTTGTATCAGTAAAGCACAGGTCAAGTTCTGACCCTGGGTTTGCGTCCCCTGCGCTTCATACCAGTGATCTTTAAACCATCCTTGTTTAGATCAGCTTGTTGTAAGAACCTGTCCAGCCTCATTCCATCTATTTCTGCAATCATATGCTCCTGGAATCTGACTCTGCTCATGCTTCTCACATCAGTTGCTATCACTTCTCCTGTTTGTGAAAATTCTTCCACAACAAAACGTTCAATTATGGCACGATTGCTGTTGTCCAGTCCCACCCATGTTCCCTGCTTTATAAAATGTGCATCTATCAAATTTCTTATAACACTCATAGTGGCAGGTCCAATACTGTATTTTTCACGGCTTCCAAAGTATTCCCAGGTTCCGTGGATCTACTCAAAAACACAAGTTTTAGTGCTGTTTTATCATCAGCCACACTCACCAAAACAGTGCCACCCTGCTGTAGCTTACCAAACAGCATCTCCTTGGCCATGGGCTTCTTGATATGAGTGTCAATCACCCGGCTCAGTGGACGAGCCCCCATTTTGGGATCAAACCCTTTGTCAATCAACCATTCTCTAGCATCAGGATCCACTGCCACAGTAACTTTCTTGAGCTTGCACAGGTCATTCAAGTTATTGAGGAACTTGTCCAACACATGCTTCATGGTGTCAGGCTGTAGCTTGTTGAATCCCACGATGCCATCCAGTCTGTTACGGAACTCAGGAGCAAAAAACTTGTTGATGGCTGCGGTATCTTCATCTTTGCGATCCTCGGGCATAAACCCCATAGTGGGACGCTCCATGTCCGCTGCACCCAAGTTGCTGGTAAAGATCAAAATCACGTTACGCAGGCTGGCACTCTTTTGGTTGCTGCTGGTTATAACTCCGTTGTCCATGCCCTGCAAGAAGATATTGAGCACTTCGCTGTGTGCCTTTTCAACTTCATCAATCAACAGCACACATTGCGGAGTTTGTTCAAGTGCATTGATCAGCGCACCACTGCCAGCACTACCGTCTCCGTAGCCCACATACCCAGGCGGGCTACCAATCAACCTGCTCAGACTGTGCTTTTCCTGGAACTCGCTCATGTCAAAACGCACAAATTCGTATCCCAAGTTTTCAGCCACCAACTTGGCTAGCTCTGTTTTTCCTGTGCCAGTGGGTCCAGTGAACAAGAAACTGGCCATGGTTTTGTTGCCTTCACGCAAACCACTCAGTGCCATCCACACTCCCTCAACCACCTTTGTGACAGCATCGTTTTGACCAAACAGCTTGCCTCTGATGTTGTTGTCCAGGTCCCTGCTGCGATCACTTTCCTTTTGCGCCACTGCATCTTCATCAATTTTGACAATGCGGCTCAGTTGTTGTTGCAAGTCTTTGATAGTGACAACCTTGGACAACCGTTCAGGTGCAATCTTGACGGCTGCACCAGCTGCATCAATCAAGTCAATGGCCTTGTCTGGTAAGAACTTGTTGAACATGTATTTGGCACTCAGGTCCACTGCTTCATCGCACACTTCAGGGTTGTAGGTGACTCCGTGATATTGTTCAAAAGTGCTCAACAACCCAGCCAGTATCAGCTTGGCATCACTGATGCTGGGTTCTTCCACATCTTGCTTTTGAAAGCGTCGCAGCAGAGCACGATCTTTTTCAAAATGCTTGCGGAATTCGTCCTGTGTGGTGCTTCCAATTGTGCGAATTTCTCCACGGCCCAGAGCTGGCTTGAGAATGTTGGCCACATCCATGCTGTTTTGTCCGCCACCACTGCCGGCTCCCAGAATCATGTGAATTTCGTCAATAAACAACACAACATTGGGCAATGTCTTTAGAGCAGCGATCAAATTCTTCATCCGCTCTTCAAAATCACCACGGAACTTGGTTCCAGCCACCACACTGCTCACATCCAGGCTCCAAATCTCCTTGTCCAACAGCACAGGAGGCACCTTCTTTTCCACAATCAGCTTGGCCAAGCCTTCCACAATTTGTGTTTTGCCCACGCCAGGAGCACCCACCAACAGTGGATTATTTTTGGTTTTGCGGGCCAGTGTTTGAGTGATCTGATAAACGTCGTCCTCTCTGCCAATCAGAGGGTCTATTTTGTGTTGCTTGGCTTTTAGGTTCAAATTTACAGCAAACTGAGCCACCATCATGCGTGCATCATCTTCACTGATGGTGTGGTCCTGTTGTGTGGCTGAACGGCTCAAATGTTCCGTGATTGTTTCTCTAGTAATGCCCTGCTTGGCAAGAAAATACACTGCCCAGCTGTTTTCTGTATTGAACATGGCAATAACCAAATCTAGTGCATCTATGGCATTGCGGCCCAAAAACATGGTCTGTGTTTTGGCTTGCTTGATTGTAGTGAGTAGAATACTGGTATATTTGGGCTGATACCGCATATCTGCTACCAAGCTATGATATTTTCCATCCGATAGGAAAGCAGTCAAATCCTTGTTGAGTAGAGACATGTCTTTGCCCATGGATTCCATCAGTTTTTCAAAACTTTTGGATTCTGTGCAAGCCAACAACAAATGTTCCAAACTCACATATTCATGCTTGTATTTGACAGTGAGTTCATAGCTGCGGTTTAGTATTTTTTCAAAATCGCTGGTTTTATTGTCACTCATGATTACCTACTCAACAAGATGTTACAACAAGTTTATCGTATCTACAAAGGATGTCAAACGCTGCCCATCCAACCAGTGAGTGTATTACGTTGTTCATCGGTGAGTTTTTCAGGCATGACTATTTGAACTCGCACATGCAGGTCACCTCTCATCTTCCTGTCAGCACGGCTGGGCATACCTTTTTCTCTGACTCTCAACAGAGTTTGGTCCTTGCACAGAGGAGGCACAGTAATTTTGATCACTCCTCCATCAATGGTGGGCACACTCTTTTCAACCCCTGCAATACTCTCCCACAGATTCACATCCATTGTTGTTATCAAGTGGGCGCCATCCCTCTGGAATCGGGCATGGGGCTCAACGGCGATGATCACATAAAGGTCACCAGGTGGCAAATTTGGTTGTACTCTGTTTCCGTTGCCGGCATACCTGAGTCTAGTTCCATGCTCAATGCCGGATGGAATATTCACCGTTATATTCACCGTCTTGCTAGTGCTGTCAGTAAACTGAACAGGCAGGATTTTGCCAGAATATGCTTCTTCCAAACTGATAATAATTTGTATCTGTGTATCCGGATTGCGTTGGGCTCTGTTTCCGCCAAAAGGCCCAAAACCAGCACCAAAACCCTGCTGGCGCAGTATGCCTTCAAAAATGTCATGAATATCCCCACCACCGTGGAACTCTGTACGGAATCCGAAGCCTCCGGGAAACCCTTGCGGTTGACCCCCAAACTGTCGCTCTTGATCATGTTGATGACGTTTTTGGTTATCGCTCAGAATGTCATTTGCTTCGTTGATTTCCTTGAACCTGGCTTCTGCTCCAGGATCTTTGTTTCTGTCTGGATGCCATTGCACCGCCAGTTTCCTGTATGCGCTGCGAATTTGATCTGGGGTAGCATCTGGCTGCACTCCCAAAATTTGATAATAGTCCTTCATATGACCATGATAGCATTTTCTGGGCGTATAATCAATCTGGTTAGCAAAACAGCTTAACCTCTAAATATTATTTGACATGGGCCAGATTCAAAAAACCATCCTAGATACAGTACTCAAGTACTTTAAAAACACAACAGTGGGAAGGATGTTGTTCCATCTTCTCTGGCTCTTTTGCATACTGTGTATGTTGAGCACCAGTTACATTGTAACCTTCCATTTCCAGCCTGTGATTGACTTGTTGCGCCATAGTCAGAGTTTGGAACATTTCCGCAGCGAGTTGGCCACCAGCATAGCAGTGGACACTCAAGTAAACAATGAACTCACAAATTTGGCCAGCGCCACCAACAGTCAGAGAGCCTATGTGTTCCGGTACCATAATGGAATTCCCAGTGTGAACAACATTCCTTTCATGTTCCACACCAACACACACGAAGTAATTCGTGCAGGAGCCAACAGATCCATTGTTTTCAGTCAAAGGCTGCCCACTAGCGTGACCCATACCATGAATGTGGAATTTGTGAGACGGAAATGTGTCACACTAAGAGACATAGACAGCAATCCCGACAGCTCACACTACTGGCATTTTCAAATGAGAAACAGCCTAAGCATAATTCGCTGCCCATTTTTCAGCCCCACTGGGGACTTGTTGGGCTTTATAGGAGTTGACTACACTGATAGAGTCAACACAGAAGTGCTAAGAACGGCAGAGGCTGCCGTTGAGAGCAGCAGCCAGCGCATTGGCAGAATATTTGATGCTCGTAACAGGTAGGCCCATTTAAGGCCTGCGTTTACCCAGTTCCGTCATCTTAAGATTACCCGCGAATTGATATCCTCCTTTAGGGTACAAGGGCATGATATTGGACTTCTTGGCCTCAGCTTGCGCTAGAGCTGCTCGCTCACGTTCTGCCATCACAGGATCATCCTCGTAGGTGCGCTTCCACTCACTGTCAAAAACACTTTTTTTGGCCCCAGCAGGAGCGAAGCCGTTGCTTACCTGTGGTCCGGTGGTGTCTACTTTGAGTGTAGAGGTCAGCTTGCGAGGAGCATCCTTGGAACGCGCAGCAATCTGATCAGGATGAACGTTTTGGCGCCTAAGCCATGCTTCATGTTCCGCCTTGGCCCTCAACTGCTTGACAGTGAGTTTTTTACGGGTGCTACCAATGTTGTTGATATAAGGCTTTTCCAGATGAAAGGTCATAAGCAATCTCCTCTACAACACACACTATAGCACACGTCGTATCTGTGTCAACACAAAAAAGTCCAGAAGACCTGCGTCTTCTGGACTGTACTGGTTGTAAAATACTGTCAATATATTCTCAGTGTTCAGGGTGGGTGACACTGAGCACTTTAATATTTTAGTAGTAGTTACAACTATTTATATCCAGGCTCCCTAGACCGCAATTTTTAGCGGCGGGTACGACGGGCTGGCTTGGCTTCCATCACATACTTGACAGCACCAACACCATCCTTGCGAACATACGGAATAGTACCAATGTTCATGCCAGCTTGCCTGAGCTCGCAAATGCGGGCACGTAGATTCTGGATAGAAAATCGAGCCAGGGCTTCACGAGCAGTAAGTGTGCGGCCAGCACGAAGATAGGTAGCAACCTTTTCGGCTTGTGTAAATGATTGGGATGTTGACATAGTTTGGTCTCCTTTATTGTAAGTTTATCTATGCGCTCCCTAAGTTTGAGCATACATCAAGGCTATGTCAACACTCCAATCAAATAGTATGGTCACACACTGATCAGTGTGTGGTTCTTGAGCATCCACTTGCTGATCTTTTGAGCAATCTGAGGCTCATTGGGAAAGGTGGCATAAACTTCCACAGTGCCCGGTGTAGCCTGGGCGGCCAACCCGAACCCAGCAAACTCCGGCTCATGGCTGAGAATAGCCAGATCACTGTCGCGTAGAGGACCAAACAGCACGCGGTCATCACGAAAAATCGTACGAATCATGGCAGATCTCCTTTTTGATACTCTACTGATGAAAAAACAGTCTACCTGACTGTAACCCAATCAGGTAGACTGATAAGCACTTATAAACTACTTTGGGTGTTGTGTAAAGCCCAAAAGATTAGGCTGCCTCGGCAGCCTCAGTTTCCTCAGCAGTGGGGATGGTCAGATTGTGCTTGGCTGCCAGTTCACCAGCAATGTCAGTCTGGAAGGCCTCAGCCTTGGTCATGGTGGAAGGAAGTTCATGGAATTCAATCTGAGTGAACCCTTCCTTGGTCATGGTCTTGACCCGTGCTTCTGCACGGCCCATTGTAAAACGAAACTTCATCTTGCCCTTGTAGGCGGCTACACCAATATGTGAAAAAGTTTTTGCCATGCTGTATAACTCCTCTGTTTGAATGTCAGCTTGCTCACCAAATATACTGCATCAACCATTTATGTCAACCACATTTTTTATCAGAAAAAGAATGCTTGACATCGCTGGCTTTTTTGCTATTATGGGCTATCAAAAGGAGACTCTAAATGGAAGAAAAGATCAAGGACCTTGCTGTTTATGTGCTGGTGCGTAACGATCTGCCCAGCATGAACCCAGGAAAGGCGATGGCACAAGTGCACCATGCGGGAGTACAAATGATGGCCAAGTATGGTAAGGATAGGATGACGCAGGAGTATGTTACTGATGGTAATGCGCAGGGTGCTGTTTACTTCAACACTACCATTGTGCTGGGTGCTCCCCTTGCTGATATCTTGGAGCGTGCTCATGCAGCTCTTGTAGTAGGAGAGCATGTGCTGTGTCACATAGTCACGGATCCCAGCTATCCGTTCTGGGTGGAGAACATGGAGATTGCCAACCTGATTCCACAAACAGACATGACCAAGATCATCAAGGTGCTGGACAACGGCAAGGTACTCATGGTGCGAGAAGAAGTCACATGTGCATGGTTCCTGGGGGATCGTAACGACCCAGACTTCCGTGCAATCTTTGATGGTCTGGATCTTCATCCATGACCTATCCAAGGACGCGGAACGGCTGGGTGGACAACGGCAGTCTCATCACCGACAGCAACCGGCTTGTCAAATGCCCAAACTGTGGTAGCTCGAACTACAGGGAGACCATTAGCCGCGAGGAATGCCAGAGCTGCGGGCTGGTTTGCGATTACTGGCGCGGAGGCACCAACAAGGTATATGAAAACTATCAGGCCAGATGTCATGCCCAGGAACAGGCAAGGCAGGAAGAGGCGGATCGTAAGCAGCGAGCGGAATGGGAAGAAGAGCAAAATTGGCATAATCGATCCACAGACGACTTATGAGACGAGTGAGTATCTGCCATGATTGAACCCGTGCCTGAAAGTTGGCCAGTCCGGAACCTGGGCTACTATCACATGGTGATAGTAGCCCCCATGGGCCCCGGGGGCTTTATGGCCCGAAAGCTCAAATGCATGGACTGGTGTTGGTCATGCCTGGGAAGTATGCAGGAGGGAGGATGGATTGACCAGTGCAATTATGTTTGTTTCAAGGACAGAGATAATGCTGCCCTGTTTGATATGACGTGGAATACACGATAATTCTGGCCACCTGCAGATAAATATCTGCATGAAACTTCTGGATCTTTTTGAAGCCCGAGACTACGATCGCATCGGTGATCCTGCCTTGAGATGGCTAGCCAAGTACACATACGAAAACCTGGACAAGTATCCCAGACGAGAATATCTCACCCAACTACAGAACCAGTTTCCTTGTGCGGCTGGCACCCTCTATAGAGGCATGAATTTTTATACCCAACAAGAATGGGATGATTTTATATCTCAGTTCCAGGGAGCTCAAGAACACGACCTGGTGTTCAACGGGGTGAGCAGTTGGACAAAAACTCCCCAAGACGCTGAACAGTTTGCAGTCACCCAACCCACCTATTTTCTAAACAGGGAAGTGATGGTGGCTGCTGACGTTCAAAACAAAAACAAAGAGCGCTTGAGCGGATACAGGGGAGTGATCCTCAGCACACAGGTTGCCCAGGGCGCAGGCATAGATGTGGACGCTTCAGGTGTTGGGCACGAAAGTGAAGTAGTGTTGCCGCCAGGAAAACACATGTGCAAGATACATCATGTGATCAAAAGATATGAGCATCAACTTGCTGACGGAGACACCACTCCCGAGCAGGTGATACTCAGCACCACCAAAGACAGCATGAAAACAAGTGACACAACTGAACACAGTTTTTTTGACTATGTGATGCATCATTACAAAGATCAGTTGAGTAACAAGGCTAGGAACCATGTGTTCAGCTTGTATGCGCCTGATCCCAGCAAACCCTTGTTTGTTTATAACGTTGAGCCTGCCTTTGCATCATTTTCCCATGGAGAGCCCACTGACAAAGTGAGACTGGATGTGGGAGTTCGTGCATTGCCCTTGTTTGTTCTTTATGAAAAGGGCATGTTCACAGATCCCAAAATCCAGAACAAGATTGTTGCAATGGCCCGCCAAGTTCTCAAACAGGCGTTGCCTGTTTTGGAGAAATACGTGGCCAAGGCTGAATCCTACAATCCTGGAATTTTGCGACTCACAGCCAAGGTAGCTGGACAAGAATCCCAGCTACGTGATGTTATCCGCAAAACTGTGGGGGCGGAAATCCAAAAGATACAAGATGGTGTGAGGGACATAAACAAGATTTCTGATCCCCAAAAGAAGATGCAAGCCATAAAGCAGCATGGAGAACAGATGGCAGCTTTGGTAAAGTTGATTTAAGCCACCTCTTCCTCCACTTGCTCTCCTTCCTCTAGATCATAATCCTGGAATTGCCATTCGTTGCTGCTGAAGGTGCGAAAACCTGCGCCAACAGTGAGCTTCAGCTGCACCAAGTCCTCCTCACTGTAGATATCACACACATACCAGTCTGAGGTACATCCTCCACTAGTCAGCATTCGGATATCACTGTGTTCAATGGGCAACTGTTGGATCAAGTTCATGACCATACTATTGGTGCTCCAAGTCCAACCTATCCTGATGGGTTCACGGCGTTGGTTGAGTCGCTTTTCATCTTCCAAGCTGAGGCGGCTGATGGTGGCCTCATTATTTTGGTCAATTGTCAGCAGTGCGTGTTTGACCTTGATGCTGCCTTTGGTGTGACTGCTGTTGGGAGTTTCCTTGGTGCTCCAGGGTAATGTGCAGTTTACGTGATTCACGTGAAATGTTTTCCCCTTGGTTTTGATGACCCACATGGGGATGTTTTCATCCTTGAGATGGGCCTTGTTGAAGTGGAAGACCACGTCTTTACATGCTAGCTCTGTCATTTTATTTCTCCTTGTTTGTAGAACAGAGAAACCCCACAGGAGAAGTCTCCTGTGGGGTTTTTGAGTTTGAGTATTTTTAGTTTGACCTAGATCATAATTGTATTTAAACCTGTCTTTGGGTGGTTGTCAATTGGTGATGCCAGTGGAATTCGAATCCACACCGCGGGTTTTAGAGACCTGCTGACTGACCATTATCTTATGGCATCAGAACCATTTGTATAGGCTTTGTATGTTCAGCTGATTATTACTGTGAATTCGGCTTGCGTCAAATGCACTATGGCAGACACCATGGATGCTAGCCACTTGCATGAAATCACCCAACCAATAGTGCTCCAACTTGACAGGGTCCAGTTCACAATAGCTACCACGCTGGTTGGAGATCGCTTTTGCTGATGCCACACCTTGTTGTATGCTGTGCCAGGGGACCCATCTGATCTTGAACACCCCCTGATTGTGATACTTGCTGTGCCAGCGGTTTACTGTGAGTAGTCCGCCAAAGTTGGTGAGCTTTTCGTATTCCTGATACCATCCTGCTACACGAATGGGTCCGCGGATTTGACTCAGCTCTACTTTGACAACATTGCCACTCCAGATTTTCACATCACCCAGCAACCCTTGGCTGGTGGTGAAGTCACAATTGTGACGTCCCTTGCCGGGCGTGCTTGTGATGGGCCTTTGAATCAGTCTGCTCACACATTTGAGAACCAGGTCCTCTGCTTGGCGACTTTTTTGGAAATAATCGCGGTTGCCCGCTGCACCGTTTAACTCGCTTATTTCAACCAAGCTCATATGCAAAATTCACCGTATGGGCGTTCATTTGCAATTCTTTAGCTCCATTTTTGAGATGGAATCTGCGAGCCATTTCTGTGAGGGGACTGAGTGTGATGATCTGATCCACATGGGGATAATTTTGTTGAATCCACTCTCGGGCAGGTGTAATCATGGCTGCTCCGCCTCCCTTGGCAAGACTCCAAATGGTATAGAGCACGGCAACTGTGGGTTGATCCCCCTGATAGCTGAACAGATCTGATTCCTCAACCACCACATGGTCGCTGAATGCCACACATACTACACTTTGCACTTGTTCCCCGTGCATGAGTGCCAGAATGCGGCCGTTTTTGCCTACTCTGTCATGTGCTGGTATGTGCGGTCTTACTGGATCACCCTCCAGCAAACTGATCATTGGGTCTTGTAGAGAGTGAATAATTTGCAACACATTACCACCTGAGATGTTATCATATACGATTATTTATGACTGCCTGATGAGCGTCAAGAGCCATTTAAATATAATTATGAAGTTGAATGAGCTAGAGATAGGCAAGCGTCTACAGGATACTGGCACAAGGCAGATGCAGGATGTGTTGGCTAGATACGGTTGGCACCCAGTGGGTTATGGAGCGGAGGCCACAGTTGCCCTGCACCCTGACCGAAAGTATGTGCTAAAAATCTTCCCCCAAAACAGTCTCTACACAGAGTTTTTGGATGTGGTGAGACAGGATCCCGCAAATCCCCATTTTCCCAAATTTAGCAGAATGGCCAGGCCTGTTCCCGGCACAAAATACATGTATATTCGCATGGAACAACTACAGAGGATTCAAGAATACGACATGGTAGCCAAATTTCCTCAGCTATTGTGCCTGCTGGAAAAACTGTATGATAATTTCCATGTCACACCGCCCTACTATGTGGTGAATAATGTGAGTTGGGATCCAGGATCCAGTGGTGTAATGGACTGTAAAGAACTCACCATAACTCCCGCAGAGCACAAAGCTTTCCAGCTGCTGCAGGATAAAATAAAAAAAATTGGCTGGCGCAGAACGGACTTGCACTCTTCCAATTTTATGGCCCGAGGTAATACTTGGGTAATTACTGATCCTTTTATTTGATCAGCGCCGCCACTCTGCATCCTTGCGATGGGATTTGTGTAAATCCCAAATTTTATATAATTCTCGGGCATTGCTGTCAATCTCAGTTCTCCATGCTCTGGGCATACGATTGATAATACTATGACTCTGACAATCAGCCCAGCTCTGGTAAGCGTCAATCAATTGCATTTTTTGCCCCAGTGCATGATCCATCAAGTGTATGATAAGTTCATTGGGATCCAAACAACTGCGTAGCTGTTGTACTGTGCGGATGGCTTCAATGGGATCTATTCCGTGTTGGACAAGAACTCCAATACTGGTGCTGGTGCTCCTACTAATGCCACCTCTACAATGTATCAATACTCTGTCCATGCAGTGGAAATTCTCAGTAAAGCTGAGCACTTTATTGATGTGGGATGCATTGGGAGCTAGCCAACCTGGAATGGCACTTGTCACGTCATCCATGACAATTCTCAAATGATGATCGCCACTGCTCTGGACATCTTTTTTGGGCGGCAGGCAGGGACCCAGTAGAGTAACAATCTTGGTGGGCCAACCTTCGGCCATCAAGGATTCAGCTTCCCAGATGTCACTTATTTTCAATTCAAACGGTAACTTCATTATGAATAGTGTATAAATTCAGAGGGAGGGTGTCAATCCAAGTAAGTTTAAATTGTAAAAGATCTTCCCTACTTGAGAAGCTCACCAGCAATTGTGCACCGGATAGATTGTATGTCCAGTGCTGGTATGCCAGTGGGCCAAACTGATCCAAGCACCAATGGATTATGGCCTGTGCCTCATCCATGTGTTGTATCTTTTTGACAGCACTATAGGGCCAATGTAATGCCATCGATCATATTTAAATGTAGATGACTCAATTTATCCATACAAGAGTGCAAATTGTGTGGCCATATTTTGGTCCATGAACATGAACACATATGTTTCTGCCCAGGTTTCTTGATCTACTTCCAGAGTGAATTTCCATGCCTCTTTGGGCACATGTGTATCACACCATGTGATAGGATGGTGTGTTTCAGAGACGCAATCGGGATGTGTATCCGGAACTCGCACCACATGCGATAACTGGTGTTTAATTGGGGAAACCTTTTTTACATATTGAATCAAGGTTGTGGCAGGTGAGGTATCGGGTCAATCCTGGGGGATCAACTTGCCCATTCTCCTTTTACGGTTGATCACTCCGCTCTACCGCACATCACCTGCAGAATGATGTGAGTAAACTTTCCTTACCACAAGCTCAAAAAATGGTGGACGCGGTGGGACTCGAACCCACAGTTGCTTTCGCGACGGTTTATGAGACCGCTGCCTTGACCAATTCGGCTCACACGTCCTAACTACTCATGTATTATAGTCTTATTCGTTTAAACTGTCAAGCACCATCTTCTTTACCACAGTGTGCAACCCTGGATTCACCACCAATGCCTCTGGCACAATACGATGACGAATCAGATTACGCATATACTTGAGATCCTGGTTGCTGTTATCTTCAATCCAGGGAACATTCTTACGTTCACACCAGCTCATAAACTCGCTCTTGGGCGTGGTCAAAAACGGGCGCACCACATTGGCATGCCTCAAGGGAATGGTGTGGTGCTTACCATGCAAACAGTTGAATAGATAGCTTTCCACGCAATCATCCAGGTGATGGGCCATCACCACAGTTCCAGGAATGCTGGTGAGAAATTCATAACGCTGTGTTCTCCAGAATTCTTCCTGACTCACGTGTGATGGCTTGTCTGCATCAATCTTGCCCACCAGCAGATCCAGATCATGCTCTCTGCAATATTTGTGCATCCAAAGTTCACTTTCCCAACCATGGGCCGTGCCATGGTTCATATAGGCCACATGAACTTGATGGCTACGGCTTAGGAAGTCCAGCACGGCCATGCTGTCCACACCACCTGAACAGGCCACCCAGATCTCACGTGGTAAAGGAGTAAGGATCTTAAACATAGCAGCAGCCTAGCACATGCTATGTTTTTGTCAATCAATTTATACGGAAATTCTTGAATTGCCAAGGGTCCGTGGTGTCCACGGATTCTGGAAACAACACTCCACGATCCTGTAAAGGGGTCCAGTCAGTGTAAGCACCCACCAGTTCTCCCATGTAAGGATCTGTGATCTCTAGTATGGTTTCATGAGGAAGGTCGTCTGCTTCCACAATACCCAGACGAGGATTTGCCCTGGCATAGAGGATACCAGCCAACACAGGTGCCACCACTTGCAAACTGGTGGCATTGTTGTGTGGTGCCAGCTTGCGTGCAGTATCAATATCCAGATGGCTACCATACCAATAGGCTCCAAAATCGCCCATGAGAAGAACCCCCAGTTCGTCCACCCCACTGACAATTTCTTCCACAATCAAACGCTTTTGATCTTGTTCCTGAAAGTTTTTACCCTGCATTTCATGAACACTCAGCACAGCAGCATCACAGGGGTGATAAGCATAATGCACAGTGGGTCTATACAAAGGCGTGCTGAAATAATCTGCAATGCTGATGCTTTCATTATGAGTGATCAAGAAACCCACAAATGCACCTTCTTGGGGAGTCCACGTTCTTACCCTAGTGCTGCAACTGGGTCTGCTGAGCCAAATGGCACTTTTGCAGCCCCAATCATAAAGGTTACCATCAGCAGGAAATTCTTTTTCATGTGTGCCCCAGCCCAGTTCACTGGGCTGCAACCCTTCACTTATGAATCCATCCACACTCCAAGTGTTTACAAACTCTCCCACTCTCTTGGGAATCCTGGGATTTTGAGTATCTCGTTCAGCTATGTGGATAACTTTGAGGCCCAGCTTGCGTGCAAACTCGCTCCAATCATTTTGTGTGTTGGGTGTGTGAGCCCACAGTGAGGGGTTGTGTTGTTGGGCAATTTGCAAGAGCGCTCTTTTCACAAAATGATTTACAAGACCAGGATTGGCTCCATGAGCCATGATGGCAGTGGCACCAGGATCAGTGCTGTGCGCTCTATAAGCAGTGCGTAAATCCAAAATATCCTGCCGCAAGCTGTAATTACTACGCTTTTGAGGAGGAATACTGTTATCTGTGTAATAGCCTTGCCAGGGTTCAATGCAAGTGTCCAAATAAAGCACATCATGATCATGGCACCATTCAACC
>Ga0164294_10001923_pt1 | contig 18940 bp, 18 predicted proteins | sample GEODES005metaG_FD_111479 | JGI IMG/M metagenome (GOLD analysis project Ga0164294, IMG submission 111479) | Oligotrophic lake water microbial communities from Sparkling Lake, Wisconsin, USA - GEODES005 metaG | ecosystem: Environmental > Aquatic > Freshwater > Lake | place: USA: Sparkling Lake...
GCGGTAAGTGCGATCCTGCTGGGTGCGAGTATAATCGGGGTTGGTCTGTGCAAGGGCCGCTGTTGAGCCGAGCGCGGAGATGACCAGGCTTCCTGCGAGCGTAATTCCAACCGATTTCCGCATTGCTGCCTCCTGATATGATGTGCGTGAGGTCCCGTTCGGACCTTGAGGTATTCAACGGGCGATGTACCTCGAAGGTCCACCCATAGTGCGGCGCTATGAGGTGAGGCGAGGAGATCGGGGCCTGGTGGTCGAAGTCGCTGGCGGCGGACGCTGCTCCTTGACGTGCGCCGACTCGCAGCCAACGTGACATGCAACGGGAGAGAATGATGCTGGAAGCACGGCGGAATGGCTCGCTGACAGCCAGCAGCGACGAGACGGTCGTCGTGGAGGGCAATTACTATTTCCCTTTGGAGTCTATCGATCCCGCGTTGCTCCGGCCGAGCGCCACAACAGCCAACTGTCCTTGGAAGGGACTGCTCACACTATCACAGCCTAGGTCGATGGTGCCGAGAACCGCGATGCAGCTTGGTATTATCCCGATCCTAAACCTAAAGCGGAAACCATCCGCGACCGCATCGCCTTTTGGAAAGGCGTAAAAGTCAGCTGATCGGTTAGCGGCGCAGCAGCTTTGCGCCTCAAAGCCGGTCACTCGCCTGTCCAACTTGCGTTCCCGAAAGCCGCCGTTCGTCAATGTAACGCCGATCGACAATGTGGGTGGAAAGAAGCCCGACCACTTTCAGGTATTGCTTGGCCCAAATCGGAACTTCGTTCATGTGGCTGGCTGCGTCAGCCAGCCGCAACGCCGGCGTCGCGAACGTGCATCTCTACACGCAAGCCCGCCGTAGCGGCCATGTTAACCAAGGCGTCGAGGCCGAATAGGTCGGCCTTGCCACGGGTGAGGTCCGAGATCCGCGGCTGGGTCACGCCAAAGACTTTGGCCGCTTGAGACTGACTTAGATGCGTGCGGGAAATATGCTCTTTGAGCGCCGTCATGAGCACCGTGCGTAACTTTGCGCTCTCGCTCTGCTCCGGGCTCGGCTCAGCTGGTCCCGCCGGCTCCAGATCCTCCGCTAGACCCGCCGATGATTGCCTATTCGCGCCGATGTCCAGGGACAATTGCTCGTGGGCGATGCTGGCGATCTTCGCGGCAAGGCCGATCTTCTCTTCTGCCTTTGCGCGAGCATGATCCGACATGAAAGCGACAAGGCGCTCCAAGCCGTCCCTGTCCGATATGGTGAGGAAATCCTTGTTCTTGTTTACGAAGACTACCGACTTCTTCTTTTCTCTAAGAAGCTCAATGACATTGCTGAGCGTGCCGGTGCTTTTGCAATCCCAGACCATGAGGCCATAGTCGCTGTCGCGCGCCATCTCTAGGTCTTTGGCGGTGAAAAAGGCGCGTGTGCCCGCTTTAGCCTTCGAGACAACTCTGTGGACCGGCCATTCTGCAACATTGTTCCGAGGCGAGTCGCCGGTACAATAAACGGTCACCTTTCCTGCCCGGTGCCGCTGTAGGCATTCCTGAATTGAGGTATCGGCGCCATCGGCGTCTCCGACCACGACGTTGAAGTCTGAAGACACGATCTTGTTAATCCTGTCCGCAACTTTCTCATGCAGGCGGCTGATGGATATTGATCCGGCGATGAAGACAGTGGTCATGGCGTTACTTCCATGTGATCGAAGCGGCGTAAACGTGATTGATTTTCTTGTACGTGCGCAGCGTTTTGCAGACGGCGTCCATCGTGGCCCCCGTGTCGAAAAGATCATCAAGGACAAGCGCGTTCCAACACCCTTCGTTGGTGATGGACGGGTTGATGCTGAACCGTCCCTCCAACGCGGCGTCCTTCGCCTCGCGGCCATGCAGGTTCTTAAGCTGCGGGCTGCCTTCGGGCGCGGGAGCCTTGACGATGATGTCGTCGAACACCGGCATTTTTGTCAGTTTGCCGAGTTCGTTAGCGATCTCATTGACCGGCTGGCGCGCCCGCACCGTGGAGGCGGGCATTGGGATAATCAGACCGATGTTGCCGAACAGCGGCAGCAAGGATTGCTGCACTTGGGCCGCGAGCGGCTGAACCTGATTCCAATCGGCTCGATATTTAAGCTGGTATAGCGCCTCGCCAGGCTCCGAGCGCGTCGTGTCAAATCGAGGGTGGCCGTATTCGTCGTCGCCCAGATAGACGCTCGACAGCGTATGCTTGTGGAGCGCGTAACCGAGATCCCAACTGCCTTCGAGCTTTCGAATCTGAACCTGCATGACGAAGAGGTTTCCTTGCTGGCCCTCAGAACGCCGTCCACGGGGCCATCCCATATATATACAAAATCTTGTATGGTCTGCAAGAGTCTCACCGCGGCATCATCATCCGCATCCGGAACGCTCGCAGCGCTAGGGTCATCGCCCAAGGGATTGACCAAATGCATAGAGTTGCATAAGGTTGCTGCATGTTACAGAATGATGCCCCCGATTTCCTAACTCTTGCCGAGGCCGCCGAGTATGTCGGTGTCTCGAAGGATACGCTTCGACGGTGGGATGCCGCCGACAAGCTCAAGCCGGTACGTCGGCCGGGAAGCGGATATCGCTTCTATCGCCGGCCAGACCTTGAGCCCTTCCGCCTCGAGTATCGGCGCGCCGAACAGGCCGCTGACGAGCCCGACCATATGTTTCAGACGCTGACTGCGGACATTGAGGCGAACCCCAAGATCCGCGAGCCGCAGCAGGGCGCCCACCGGGCAGTGCGGACCCACTTCGAAGCCTCGAACGAGCCGGTGATCCTGCAGATTCCTGTCGGCTGCGGAAAGACTGGCGTCATTGCGACATTGCCCTTCGGCGTCGCCAAAGGGCGCGCGCTCGTCATCACACCGAATTTGACGATCCGGTCGGGCGTCGCGGAATCGCTCGACATTAGCAACCCGAAGAACTTCTGGCGGCGTACGGGCGCGCTCCACGATTTTTCCGCGGGGCCGTTTCGCGCCGTCCTGGATGGCGTCGACGCCAATCTCCACGACTGCAACGCGAGCCAGTTCGTCGTGACCAACATCCACCAATTGGCCAGCTCGGCCGATCGCTGGCTCCCGCAGTTTCCGCCGAACTATTTCGACATGATCATGATCGACGAGGGCCACCACAATGTGGCCCCGAGCTGGGCGAAGGTCTTCGATCGCTTTCCGAACGCCAAGGTCGTCAGCCTGACGGCGACGCCGTTCCGGGGTGACGGAACCCGGCCTGTCGGCAAGGTGATCTATCGCTACCCGTTCACCCGGGCGATGGTGAAGGGGTACATCAAGCAAATCCACTCCCGGAACGTCGCGCCGTCAGAGCTGTCCTTCACCTACCGCGACGACACGAAACAGCACTCCCTGGAAGAGGTGATGGCGTTGCGGCAACACGCCTGGTTCAGGCGGGGTGTCGCGTTGGCGCCCGAGTGCAATCGCCACATCGTGGATGCCAGCATCAAGTATTTGCAGGAGCTGCGAGAGCGTAGTGGTTTCCGCCACCAGATCATCGCCGTCGCGTGTTCCGTCGACCATGCCCGCCAAGTGCGCGGTCTGTATGAGGAACGGGGCCTGAAGGCGGCCGAAATCTACGGTGAAATGGATCGAGACAAGCAGGACGCCGTTCTTGCCGATCTGCGCAGCGGCAAGCTCGATTGTATTGTGCAGGTGCAGATGCTTGGCGAAGGCTTCGATCATCCGCCCCTGAGCGTCGCGGCCATCTTCCGGCCGTTCGCAAGCTTGTCGCCTTACATCCAGTTCGTCGGGCGCGTGATGCGCGTCGTCCATGAGGCGAAGCCAGACCACCCGGACAACCACGCCTTTGTGGTTTCGCATGTGGGCTTGAACACCGACGCCCATTGGGATGATTTCCGCGAACTCGATTTCGATGACCAGGCGATGGTCAAGAAGTGGCTGGAGGCCGGTGACGAGAATGGCGATGGCGACGGCTCAGGAGAGCCTCGTCGCTTCGATATCGGGATGCTGGTCGATAACGAGATCGTCGGCTCGTTCATCAATCGGTCTTTCCTTGATCCGGAAGATGATCGCGTCCTGGAAGAAATGCTAGATCACGAGATCGGCGCGGGCCTGCGCCTGCGCGACGTCATCGCGAAGGACAAGCTCAGGGAGACGCTGCGCCGAAAGCAGGCAGAGCTTTCCCAGGTCAGCAGTGCTGGCGACCTTCCGGTGCAGCCGCAGGCGCGGCGGGTTGGTGCGCGCAAGCGGCTCTCCGAACGCACAGGCTCCGTCGTCGCCCGCATTCTCAAGGATCTGAAAGTCTCGCCCGCCGGCCGCGAGGTTGGCCAGCGGGACAAAACGGTCGCGGGGCGTGACAACCGGGCGGCCGTCACGTCGCTGCTGAACAAGGCGATCAACGAACATCTCGGGGTCAAGTCCGGGAGTCGCAAGGCGCCCGACGCTGGCGACAATGAGGATGCACTGGCTGCGCTCGACATGCTGGGAGACAACGTGCGCGATGCCCTGAAGGGGGGAAGCAATGGCTAAAGTCAGGGACATTCTGATCGACGTGAAGATCGAGCAGGCTCAGCGCCAGCGTAAATGCCGGAGGAATAGCTCCCATGTCATCGCGAAGGGCGAGTGGTGTCTCGTAGTGCGGACGAACGCGACCAACGACGACTACAGCTATAGCCGAGCGGCCGCGAAACCCATGCTCGATGCGGCTTGGGCAAAGCTGCAGGCGATCTACCAAGGGCTCGGGATGTCACCACCGGGAAGCTAAAGGACCGAGGTATGGGCGACGGATACAACTTTCAGCAGCTCAAGGCCGCGATCTTGGCGCTGAGTCGGGCCACCGATTGGGAGGTGGCCAAGAAAGAGTGGCGCCTGGTCGAGATCTCCGAGGCCGACGAGGCCGAGACCTGTCTGTGCGGCCATTTCCCGATTATAGAAGTGTGTACTATATCGAATGCGACGACATCGAACTCGGTGGACGTTGGCAATGTGTGCGTGAAGCGCTTCCTCGGCTTCCGCTCCGATCTGATCTTCCGATCGTTGAAGCGTGTCCGAGCAGACCTGGACAAGGCGATCGGTCCCGATGCCACCGCGTTCTTTCATGAGCGAGGAGTCATTAACGACTGGGAATATCAGTTCCAGCAAAGCACGATGCGTAAGCGCAACCTCACTGATCGGCAGTTGGCAAGCAGGCGTTCGATAAATCGGAAAGTGATAGCGGCAGTCAGGCGTCGCGGTCTTTCATAGCGGGCTCGCGAGCGCCCGGACATCCTTGAATGAATAGCCGATTAGGGATGGGCTATTCGCCCCGCGTTGTTGACGTCGGTATAAAGCCAACCCTGTCGCCCGGACCAGCTTCGTCGCCTGCGAACCACTCGTAGTGAACTCCAGCAGCAACGTCGGCAGGCGGCTCCTTGTTCTCGACGATGATGACCTGAACGTCGCTGGAGATGCTGGTAAGTGATTTCCAGAAGGCCGCCTCCACACCTTGGCTCACGGCAGTGTCAGCACCGCGCACGCCAGTTCCCCGTTTCTTGTAGCTCGTCAGCGGGGAGTCGATCACGACGAATCCCGGATGCGGCAGGCGCTCCCTTTGGCAATATCGAACGAGGGCGATCACGAATGCTGAATAGAGAACAGCACGCACGCCCTTTCCGTGCGATTGCCGCGCTTGGCCGTCTACCTTGATATCATAAGCTTTCTCATCGAATTCGACACGCCCTTCGCCATCCCACTTCCACTCTTTGAGGACCGCTTCGATTTCTTTGCACAAGGCCAACAATGACTCGCTCGGCAGCTCTTCCCACTGCTTCTTTACGCGACTGCTGCCTGCTGTAGATTGCTCGATCTGAGACTTGAGCGAACGTAGCGTCTCGACCTGTTCGCTGTCATTGCGGGCGGACTCGAGTTCTAGGCGCCGCGCATTCAGTCGGCGCAGTTGAGTGGTGCCGTTCACGATCGCCGGCTGAACGATGTTTGCGAGGCGTCGCTCGGCCTCCTGGATCGCGCTGTCCGCAGTTGACCGCTCAGCATCGCGTGCTTCGCGTCGACGCTCTAGACTAGCAATCGCGTCGTCGAGGTCGCTCCGCTGCGCTAATATCTTGCCTGCTTCCGCCCGAGCGGCGGCATAGATTTCGGCACTGGCTGTCGACGCTTTGTGAGCGTGCTCCTCGTCCATGTTCTGGCCGCAAAGAGGGCAGGTAACGTCTTGCAAGCTATCAAAGTAGTGGGCGCCCTCGGACACGAAGTCCAATCGACCCAGGTCCGACGTGTAGTGTTCGCTAAGAAGCTGATACCTCGTGAGCAACTGGTCGATCGCCAGCACCTGCGTCTCAGCTTTCACCCTGACGTCGGCTGCGGTGTCCCGCTCCTCCATGAGCGTCATGCGTTCGGTCTCGACCGCCAACAACTCGTCAGAAACGCGCGCGATCGACGCGTCGATCTTTTCGATCGAGTCTTCTGTCTCATCGGTTGACGTGCTTTGAAGGCGTTGTTCCAGCGGAGCGAGAAGGTCGTCGATCAACGCGATCTGGGCGTTGAGGCGCGCCGCGACGATCGCCTTCTTTTCCGACGCAATGACACTCGAGTCGTCTTTGCCCGACAGCATGTAAGCAAACATGCGTTTGCGGGCTGTATCGTCGAACCCTGGCCGTCCCAGAACCGGCGATTGCTCTTCGATCACTGAAACTTCATCGACAATCAGGATTGGAAGAAACGTCCTAATCGTCAGCCGCTGGGTCTTTCCGTCATTGTCCTTCCGCAGTTGCGCTTCGGCGATGCTCGCAAATGGGAAGAGGACGGATGTGACGTCAGCGGCCTTGCTGAGCCCGCGACGCCGATTAACGACAACCTCACCGTCCGCGTCGATCGACGCGATTGGGCAATGGTGAGCGGAAAGATCGCCGCCGGAAAGGCTTCGCACGAGAGAGAGAGATGTCCCCGCCGAATTTTGGAACTCAATCGAGAGCGTCTCGTAAGGCTCGGCCTGAGGTATCCGCTTCCTCAGCTCGTCTGCGCCGAATATGTAGTCCAGACAGTGAAGGAGGTAACTCTTACCAGTGTCTGACTCACCCGCGATAACATTTGGGCCGGTCCCGAATTTCACCGAAGCATTCGGGAGCCCTTTGCCGGTCAGGAGGATTTCTCTAACCTGAAGCATCAGAGTTCGAGCTTCTTGATGATCGTCAGACGATCGAACTCCGCGCCCCAGCGGCCGACATTAGCGGTCATATATTTTTCGAGGTCTGCATCAGCGTAATCAACAAACCTCGTCACCACCCACTCTGCGCGTATCCGCAAAGCGGACGCGTAAGATGAGGTGAGCAATTTCAGGAATGCACCTGTCAACGCGGTCGCCCGATAACAAATGCCTGTGGTTTCGAACCTCTTCTCAAGCAATTCCTTCGAGAACATCGCATCAAGACCCGATCGCACCAGCTCCCGCTTGACGAGCAATTCGCTGCCACGAAACGGTACAGCAGGATGAAGACTGGCCGGGCCACCCTCAACATCGCCGGAATGAACCAACAAGTAGTCGTATGAGACGAGGCGCTGAAGGTCGAAAGATCGCCCGCCGGCCTTGTCGAGAGCGAAGAGCAGCCTCAACCCCGCTTCGATCGGAGTGTTAAACGGTCGCATCTGGGTGCTTGCTACGATCATGGATTGCACCAATTAACGCGGCCCTCGTTGGCCATCTGATGGCACATGCCCTCACGGTCGTTGGGAAGAACGTGAGGCTCCAGCACGTGCTTACTCAGCTGCAGAGCCTGCGAGGCCTTGATCGTGGAGATCAGTCGTTCGTAGCCGCCGGGTTCGCCGGTGTGCCAATGGTAGAGGCCGTCGACGAATTCGCCCAGGAGGGTATCGAAGAAGCCTTCGTCGGCCATTTGATCTCGTGCAAGCTCCTTCAGCCCTTCCGCGTGGTAGAAGGTCAGCCGAGAGCGATCAAACAAGCGCCTGTGCTTTTCGGAATGCACAAACTCGGACAGCGTTGATACCGATATCCCGAGGTCGGCTGAGATCACGGCCAGCAGTTGGGTCACGTACTCATTCTCGCCGGGCGCGACTTCGGAGGGTGGCTGGGGCGGTTTGGGGCGCTCGATGAGCGGCAGTCCAAAAACCGTGAGATGATACCGGGTCTGCGCGTGCTCGTTGATCAAATCGAGTGGCTGCTTCGCCCGGAACGCGGTGAAGGGAACGGACTCGACGTGCTTTTTGAGGTCCGGCGTCAGCTCGACCGGCTCTTTGCGGATTTCATCCTTAATGTATTTGGCCCAATTATCGATCACATACTGTCGGAGCTTCTCGGGCTCGTCTAACAAGTCCTGAAAAGGCGAAGTAACTCCCCTGTGGGTGACGAAATGGTATTCCTCTGGAAACCGGTAGTCTCCGCGATGGCTGTAGTAGAGAACCTTTCCGATTTCTGCTGCTGCCGTTCCGGCCCCCAGGGCCGAGCCATAGTGCTTGCACTGATACAGGCTCCATCGACGGACGGGAGTGGTGTTGGGGTCGAGCCAGGCAATGACATCGCGGCCCTTGTCTCCGGCTCCGCCGCGTTGTTGAACCTCGACGATGCTGGGAACTTTGACCGCAAGATAGTCCGAGGCCCATTCGAGCGTGAAGCGCTCAAATTCGGCAGCGCTGAAATTCGCCAGCCGATCGAGCGGGGCGACGGGAAGACCCTGACCTAAGCCCAGCAGCCGAGCATTGGCACCCGGCCATGGCGACGGCGCCTTGAGGCTTTCACTGTCACCTACGCCTTTGTCGATCTGGTTCTTCTTCACGCGACCCCCGATCTCTATCTGCCTCAACCGGCGATTTTGAGCTAGGGCTTTGATGGTGCAGGCCCCTTCGCCCTCGCCTAAGCGGGTCGATTACCTGCTGCGCTAGGCGCGGCGTCCTGTCGCATGAACGAGGGTCTGCTTTCGGGAAGCTCCGTTGAAGGCGTGAGCGTCCGTCATTGGGTCTTTTTTTGCAAAGGCAGTTGGTTGAACGTAGGTCCGCTTTTCTGAGATCGCCGGCTGAAACCTGCCTGTCGGCTGCCGGCCCAGAAGCCGACGCTATTCGACTAAGTCGATATCGCGACAACCTGTCGCCAGCCGAGTCTGCAAATGCCCATTGGGCGTGATGGAGCAGGCCTGCCGGAGTTGCTCATAAGGCCTTCTAGCCCAAATCTCGCTCCTGTGCCGGTGCGGCGACTTTCGACTTGATACCGCCGCGCACCTGACCAATGGTGTCTTCGCTCCCGAGAGGTCGGGAGCGGGGCCTAGTAAACCCCTTCGTACACAGCTCGGTCGCCGATTTTGGAGGCCGGGTGGCATGCGCGCATGTCCAGCCGGCTTGCCGGTAAAGGCGCATGCGCCTGTGTGTACGCAGGTTTACTACATCCGGCTTCGGCCGTCGCCCCGAGTGGACATAGGAGCGACGAGGAGCTGGGCATGAAAATTGGGGGACAAGCGCGGGGGATGCGCGCAGGCGTGGCGATAGCGGCGCTGATGCTGCTCGGCGGCTGCGCGGCTGCACCACCGATCAACTTTTCACCACCGAATATCGGCCTGAGCGCGGTCAAGCATAATGCGGCGCTGGTCTCGACCACCGTCACCATCGCTGGGCGAAGCGAAGCTCAGGGCAAGATCATTGCTGGCGGCGAGGCGGTGATCCCGACGATGTGGAAGACGGCGCTCGAAGATGCGCTGGTCCGAATGGCGATCTTCCGCGACGACGCTCCGGTGCGCCTCGCGCTGGTGGTCAAGATCCTGCAATTCGAAGCGCCGACGATGGGCCTGACCATGGTTACCCACACTGCTGCCCGATACGAACTGATCGACCGCAACAGTGGCGCGATCGTCTACACGACCGATGTCCGGACGGATGGCCGCTCGCCGGTCGGCGACGACTTCATGGGCGCGAACCGCGCCCGCATCTCGATCTCGACCTCGGTCCAGAACAACATCGCCGACTTCCTGAAGCAGCTGGAGACGGCAGACCTCACCAAGCCGATGTTCCCGGCGCAGAAGCAGGTCCAGACGGACGGACCCGGCCAGTGAGATACCGGATCACGATGGTGGTCGGCGCCACGCTGGCGCTGGCATCCTGCGCACCCAGCCTGTCGTCGAACCGCTACACCGCCGGCCAGGTCGGCTCGGTCAATCGCGCGGTGCGAGGCCAAATCATCGCGGTCCGTGCCGTCACCGTCGACAGATCGACCGGGGTCGGCGGCGCCGCGGGTGCGGGCGTCGGCGCCGTAGCCGGCGCATCGCTTGGGTCGAATACCGACGGCTCGATCGCCGGCGCCCTGATCGGTGCGGTCCTGGGCGGCGTTGCGGGCTCGGCGCTGGAACGCGAAGGCTCTAAAACGCCCGCCCACGAATATGTCATTCGCACCGAGAATGGCGCGCTGCTGACCCTGGTGCAGGGGGAACCCGCCATCGACAACGGAGCGAAGGTCATCGTCCTCTACGGATCGCCGTCCCGCATCATCGTGGATAACAGCTTATGAGCGCCGTGAAGATCGACGACGACTTCGTACGCTTCGGCTCGAAGAGCTACGCCGTCTCCAAGATTACCAGCATCGAGGTGCGCGAGTATCGTCCGCACGATGTCCGCGGAGCCATTCTCTTCGGCTGCCTCGCCTTCGTCTTCCTGACGCTCACGGTGATGGCAGGCGCAGGCATGCTGATTCTGGCGGCGATATGCGGCGCGCTTGCCGCCTTCTTCTGGGCGCGCTCTCAATATCGCGAATACCAACTCTTTCTCATGACCTCGTCATCAGAAGTGCAAGCGTTCGCTTCGCAGAGCGAGGACGAGGTGCTGGCCCTTCAGGACAAGATCGAGGCGGCGATCGTGCGACGCTCGCGATACTAGGGCCGAACGTCGACTAATCCGTAATGGGCGCTGCCGAGATTTACTCGTCACCGGTATCGGCGCGCTTCCACAGATTTTCGGGGTAGGAATTGCTGGCCGTGTGATCGTCATCCACCGGTTTCGGCAGCGAAGGCCTTAGCTCCCAGCCCGAGCCCTCGACAGGGTCGATCCCCATCCCACCATCTTCGCGTCGGACGAGCGCGCATATGCCTAGGTATTTCATGCCGCGCTCAGCCTCTGAAAGCCTTTCGGTGTTGCCGCTGGCTCGAGCGGACAGCGAGTAGAATATGTAAAGTTCGGCATCATTCAGGACTGTGAGATCCATTTTCCGCCTCGGGCTGGCTTCACCGGCGGGTTTGTCCTCGAACATGTCCGCCAGGCGTAAGGCCAGATCGATCCCCTTCACGCCTTCGGTCAGCACGGCGCGCTGAGCAGCAAGCGCAATAGCCTTTTGCATGGGAATCTTCGTTCCGTCAGGGCGCGTAACCTTCCCGCGAAGCATCTTTCGCATAGTGGCGTTGATGCTCTCAGGCCCTTTGGGACGTCCGCCGCCCTTATTGCCCTTCTTGAACTGGGTTGAGACCGGCGGGTTGCCATACCCGCCCTCATTATTCCCCTTGTAATGCGACGAGCGCGGTTTCTCCGGAGGCTTACTCACGTTCGCCTCCATCCGCCTGCACACGCATCGCGCGAACCTCCTCGAAGGTGCGATCAACATTATCGACCGCCTCCAAACCCGTGGCCTCGACCAGGCGGCGAACCGAAAGGTCGACATAGTGCGGATCGATCTCGATCCCGCGGCAGCGGCGCCCCACCTGGTGGCACGCAAGCGCAGTGCTGCCCGATCCCAGAAACGGGTCGAGCACGATGTCGTCGCGGTCCGTCACGTCCATGATCACATCGGCGAGCATCTCGACGTTTTTGCAGGTCGGATGGATTTTTAGCTTCTCGCGCTCGGGGCCGAAACCGGTGGGGCTCGGATATTCCCAAAGCGTCGAGCGGTTGCGACCCATGCGGCCAAGCTGCACATTGTTGGTGTGCTTCGCCCCTGCGACACGGTGAACCACGACCAACTCATGCTGATTGCGCCAGGGATTTCCCATCCCCGGCGTGGGCTTTGCCCACACGCAAATGCTGAGAAGCTGCTCGAAGATCGCCTCACCGATGGCGAGCGTGAGCCCGACCATGCGCCAGTCGTTGAACTGCGCGTTGACCGCGCCGGCACGGCTGAACTCGATCTGCAGCTCCAGGCTCGCGCGGATGAAATCCGCGAACTCGGCGCGGGACATTTCGCCCGATCCCATCGCAAACTCAGGATGCTGGATTTTGCCGCGACCGCCGACCTGGCCATTCACCTTCAGATTGTACGGCATATCGGTCAGGACGAAATCCGCGCGCTCATCACCCATCGTCCGCATGAGCGATTCGCGTTCGATGGAATTGCCACAGACGATGCGGTGATCGCCGATGGTCCAGATATCGCCGAGACGGCTGACAGGCTGCTGGACGTGATCGATGTCCGGAACGACCTCAGCTTGCCGCGAGGCCTTCTTGATCGGCGGGCTGAGAAGGAAGTCCAACTCTCCGGTCTCGAAGCCCAAATCGAGAGCGGAGAAATCGAACGCATCGTTTGCGGTGAGGACGAACTCGACCTCGGTTGCGAGGTTTTCAACGCTCCATGCGCCCTTCAGAGCAATGGCGTTGTCGGCAATCCGGTACGCGCGCTCCTCGGCCTCGCTCAGATGAGCCAGCATGATTGCCGGTATTTCATCGAGGCCGGCGCGGCGGGCGGCCGCAATTCGACAGTGGCCGGCGATGAGCTGCTTGTCGCGATTGACGAGAACGGGATTCAAGAAGCCGTACCGGCGTATGCTAACGGTGGCGGCTTCGATCTGCTTTTCGGGATGTTCGCGCGGATTGAGCTCGTAGGGTTTGATATCGTCGATCGGCAGACGGACGACGTCGAGTTCGATGCGATTGGGTTTCGACATGGGGCACCTCCAAGAGGTCCCCCACAAATCCGATTTCAAACCTCGTCGGAGTGAGAAAGATTGTGCAGGTCCATTTTTTCCACTTGGGACCGGGCCTCGAGGTAGGCCTTCAGGCTATTCGAGATGAGCGACGGTAAGGGCGCGAACTTCGTTCTGAGGCTTTCGGATTCAAAGAACGCCAGCACGAACTTTCCCGCATCGGAGGTAACGATGGTCGCCTGAGTGCCTTTCCGACCGATGCTGCCCGTGTCTGAGCTCGACCAGGTCGCCTTGCCACCCGTGGCCATTTCGAAGACATCGACCAGTTGCTGGACCGCGAGGCCCAAATTCGGATTTGGGTAGTCGCCACCTTTGCCCTGAAGATCTGCCGCGGCATCCGCGGCCTCGCCGATGAGCGTCCAATCGATGGAATTCGATTGAAGGTATCTCTCGGCGGCATCCACGCTGGTCTTTAGGCGATTGCTCACCGTGACCCAGAGGTAGTTTCGTCCGTCCGAGTGAATGCGGTTGAGCAACGGTCGCAGGGCGTCAGCCTTTGCGCCCGTCGCTGCCTCATGGCCTAGGACGCGCAAGTCGTAGTTAGACTCCGCTCGCGACTGGGTGGGCTGGTCGAGCCATCGATCGTATGAACTTGCCACATCCTGCAGAGCCCGAACAACTTCGTCGTGGTCGAGGCAAAGCGGCAATGTCGCGATAATGCGTTCGAGGTCGGCATCGGGCAGCAGGCCGTCTTTCCGAGCCGTCAAATCGGGATGGAAGCCCGGCGAAGCCAGTGGTCGATTTGTCGCGCGCCATTGTGGCTTGCGAGGGCGAGTTCGCTTCTGCGAAGGCGATGCATCATCGTCGGACATGGGATTTCTCCCGTTAGGCATAATCTAACGACCCGATTGGCCGAAAGCATTTCCCGTTTCCAGACACGGGAATTCTCGGGTTCTCCGATCGGCGAGAGGTGGAAATGTCGCGGCTTTCCGGGGCTATAGAGAGATGCTCGGCGGGCTGTGCTGCGGGGGGTCTAGCTCGATTGAGAGAAATAGTCCCGTTTTTTCCCGTTTTTGCCGAAACCGTACTGGTTGGACCGACCGCAGAGAACGAAGACCTAAATGGTCGGGATATTGAAGGATTATGGCTTCTCTGCACTACCGAAGAGGACGCAAAATCCCGCAAATTCGGGATAATTCCTTGCCATATTCTCGAATAAAAACAGAGACTTAGATAGTGGCGGAGACGGAGAGATTCGAACTCTCGGTACGGTTTCCCGTACGACGCTTTAGCAAAGCGTTGGTTTCAGCCACTCACCCACGTCTCCGGGAGGCCTTGGGGCAGCCTATAGCGGCGGCTTTGCCTGCGATCAATCGGCCGCGTGTTCATTGCCAGGAAAGCCGCGACGCGCCACCATGAAGACAGAATATGGGGAGGCGTATGCGCACCAAGATCATCGTGGGAGCATTGGTTACGGCGGGGCTTGGCGCGGGCGCGCTGGCACAGGTCGAGACGATCGATCCGAATCAGGCCGGGTCGCGCGCGGCCGCGGCGCGGGCGCCGTCGGCTCCGCCCCAGCCATCGCCCCCACCGCGCGAGACGCTGCCTCCGGCAGAGGCGCATTATCCGCCCGCATCCGGCTCGGGGCCCGCTGAGTCCCCCGCCGGCGGCCCTCCGCCTGCGTCGGCCGCCGAGCAACAGGCTGCGCATGCCTCGGCGCGATCGACCTATCAGGAGGACGATGTGCTCGCGGCTGCCGAGGGCGTCTTCGGCAAGGGCGCCAAGGGCCTTGCCCAGGTCATCGAGAGGATCTTCAAGAAGCAGGGCCGTCCCGACGGTTATATCGCCGGCCGCGAGGCGGGCGGGGCGTTCATCGCGGGCGTCCGCTACGGATCCGGCACGCTCTTCCACAAGGTAGAGGGGCAACGGCCGGTCTATTGGCAGGGGCCGTCGCTCGGCTTCGATTTCGGCGCGAACGGCGCCAAGACTTTCGTACTGGTCTACAACCTCTACGACACGCAGGACCTCTACAAGCGCTTCCCCGCAGTGGAGGGCAGCGCCTTCGTGGTCGGCGGGTTCCAGGCAAGCTATCTGCAGCGCGGACACGTCATCCTGGTGCCGATCAGGCTCGGCGTGGGCCTGAGGCTGGGCGCGAACCTCGGCTACATGAAGTTCCGCGACAAGAAGACGGGTTCGCCTTTTTAGAGAGAACAAACGCACTCCCTAGTGCGAATTAACGCTTGACAGCGTCACGCTGATATGGCATAAGTCAGGAACGCTGGAGTCGTGTGCCCGGCGGTAATCGAGGATCGTATGTGATTTGACACTGTGCCCGCGGGGGCGCGGTGCGTTTTGGTGCGTGCGGCTTCGCCCGGCCGGGATGGATGCTGGGGGAGTTCCTCCCATTCTGGCCGGACGAGATGCGTCCGAACCCATGGTGACGATGTCGTGGTTCCGCTTGCTCCACTTACGGAACAGGCGACCATCGACGCGACCTTCGCAGGTGGAAACGGAGGGTTTTCCGGCTGTCGAGGTCGCGAATGATGGATTCGCGTCGGAGGAGGGATGATCTCCGTCCGATCGTGAATTTCGAGAAAGTAAAACGCTGATCTCTGCAAGCGATTGCGGAGCCGATCACCTGTGCCTCGATCACATCAACACGGAATGACTATCAAAAATTCAAAATGGAGACACTCATGACAATCTATGCAAGCGGTGCGGCGGCATCTTTTCTTTCGCCACACCTTCAGGAAGACGGTTCCTGGGCACTCATTCTGTCCGCATTGCCGCCGGCGACGGGATCGTTCGATCTCACGCTGACCGAGACAGCGGACGACGAAACGCATGTCACGCATTTCACGATCGCCGTGGGCAGCGAGGCGGGCGTCCTCGCCGATCTGACTCTGAGCGCCGAGACCGTGTCTATCGATGCTGCCATCGGATCGGTGGCCGGCACGATCGGGGCGCCAGCCATCGTCCTGCTCCCCAATCCCGATAGCGGCCTCACCGATTTCGGTACGCTGTATGGCTTCGGCGAAGAGGGAATGCCGCGGGAAACCGGGATCATCAACGTCGGCACCGTTGCCCAGCAGATCAGCTTCGTGGTGACGGCCGGCTGCTATCCGGCACTTATCTTGGGTTCGAACGCGGACGGCAGCGACGGCGTCGTCTGGTGGCTGACGGATCCCGAGGTGGGAACCGCGCTCAACGGCCAGGGTGGCGATTTCGTCAATGGAGACCGACGGCCGTTGTACAACTTCACCGCGCCGGGGATTGCTGCAGGCGACGTCATCACCGTGGTTCTCGACCACGCGGGCCACACCTACGTCCTCGTCAACGGGGTCAAGGTCGAAGGCAGCGAGCACGGACCGCTCACTATCGATCCGTCCTACACTTACCTGAGTGCAACGAACGGCTACGGCAATCCGATGGAGCATCTGACCTACGGCCCGCTGTCGCAGCCGTTGGCTATTCTTTCCTCATCGCTCACGGAAGACTTCCGCCCGAGCTGCACCATCACTTACTATAACGAGGATGGTGTAGCCCCGACGGGCTATGAAATGCAGTATGAGACCGTCGACCACGGGACGGTCCTGCGGCCCTGGTTCGACGCCCGGACCGCTTCGTCGAGCGGCGCGGGGCACGCCGTGATCGAAGGCATCTATCCTTTGCCGGATGCCTATCGTGGCGGTCAGATCGCGGTGCGCATGCGCCAGAAGAACAAGCCTTCCGCCGCCGATGTACACAACGTCGATTTCCCCTCGGTCAAACGCTTCGGCATCAATGTCGAGGACACCGTTTACTTTTCGTACAAGGATGCCCCGTTCCGGGATTGGCAGCGCCGACTGTGCTGGAACATCCGGGGCGGTACCTATGATCGCCTGTCCATGAACGATCTTCGCTTCGGCTATGAGCGGCTGCTGGCAGACGGCGTGGTCGATCATCAAGGCCACTTGCTCGAGTGGCCGGAAGGCGCCACCGACGTGTGGCTGGGCTCCATCGATACACCGGACGAATCCGAACAGGGCGACCGGCTTCTCGTCGTGCCGGCGGGCAACGTCATCACGATCGCTTCGCAGACCGGAATACCGATCCCCGAGGTGACCATGAACACCACTCACCCTCAGCATAATCCGGCCGCGGGGCACTATGTCATAAACTTCGTTCCAGGTAGCTCCTACGTCAATCGCTGGTTCATCAAGTTCGATCCGGATTCGTTCGTACCGGGACCGGTCAGCTTCAAGAAGGTTGGCGACACCAGCAGCTATCTGCTGACCGACGAATATGTCGCGGCGCTCTCGAACTTCCAAGTGATCCGGATGATGGACATGATGGATGCCAACAACGGCGGCCGTTGGGACCGGTTCGACGGCAGGCTCGATTGGGGCTTCTCGATCGAGGTGATGGTCGAGCTGTTCAATCGAACGCTGGCGATTCCCTACTTCAGCTATGGCTACAACACGCCACCGGCCGTCGCCGCGCAATATATGGAATATTTCGAGCAGCACGTTGACTCGCGCATTCCGTATTTCCTCGCCGATCCGTCGAACGAGGTGTGGGGCGGGATTCCCGGGCTGACCGACCGTTTCGCCTATCAGTCAGTGCTTAGCGGTCGTGGCACCAATGGTGGCTACGGCACGCCGATCCCGGCGGAGAATGTCTACAATCCGCAAGGGGCGGGCGTCGATCACGGTGGGATCGCTACCCACTATGAGGCGGGTATCGGCCTGCCTCTCGGGGTTTCGATCCCGGAGGGTCACTACGTATTCGCCTATATCAGTGGCGGCCCCAATGCCGGCCTGTTCCAGGCGAAACGAACGACGGCGACGACGGCCGCTCTGCCCACCAACAGCGGCACCGGCATCACCGACAATGACGACTTCCATTATGTCGGCGATCTCGGGCCGGGCGCGATGCGCGAATATGGCGCTTATGGCCATGCCCTGCAGACCGCGATCGGCCCGGTTTCTCCGCGGCTGAAGATGGTGATCAACATGCAGGCCGGCGATGCTGTGGGCAGCGAATATTCGTCCGCCCGCACCGCGCTCGACTTCGCGGTCACCGAAGGCGGCACCGATACGTGGGGATCGATCATCGACGGCGCGGCGATCGCACCTTACGTCAACTGGGACCATGCGCCGATGGAAGCGGCTGCCCAGGGGGCTGAGCGCGTGCAGGCGTTCCATGACGCTTTCGCGGCGGCAGCGCCAGCGTCTTCCGCATTGGTGGGGGCTTCCTTCGCAGGGATCACTGCCTATTTCGGCGCTAAAGGACGCAACAAGGCGCCGATGCTGGTGGCTTACGAATGCGGCATGGAGGGTGTGTCGTGGGGGACCCCGCCGACCGGTCTGGTCGACGACTTCCATACCTACCTAAACTCCGACGGATGCGTCTCGCAGCTCGAAGCCTATTACGACGATCTGTTCGCTGCGGGTTGCACGGCGGTCTGCGCGTTTACCTTCGGGCCAGGTACGCTGGTTGGGCAGACCAGCATCCCTTACGGCTACTATGCGCATTTCGAGAGCGTTTCCGATATCACATCGGGACGCGCTCGAGCCGACATCGCGACGGGGACGAAGTACAAGGCTCTCGCGAACTAAGGTGCCGTAAAGCGAGCGTTGCTCATCGCGCCGGATCGTAGCGGCGTCAGGCCCCCCGGGTTTCCGGGTGTCAGGGCCCGAATGTCGGAACTAACGGTCGATGAGCAGCGAGCCTTGCGATGTGCGGTGGGAACGGTGTGCGACTTGGGCATCGTTTCCGCCGTACATTGAATTTATCGATGCTGAAGCGCGCAGAGGCATCAGCGCGAGCCAGGGAGGCGATCGATGAAATTCTCGAATCAGCGGATAGACGGTATCGAGTTCAGCGATTGCTCGCTTGCGAATGCCGTTTTCGATGATGTGAACCTGGCGGGTGCGACGTTCAACAACGTCAACCTTTCCGGGGTGACGATCGAGGATGCGAATATCAAAGGCTTGAAGATATTCGGTTATGATGTCGAAGCCTGGATCAAAGAACAGTTGCAGAGGGACGGCTGCCACCTCGACTGACCTGACCTAAGGCGCCCCCGGCTCCGGCTTTGCCTCGGCCAGCACCAGCGAGAACAGGCCGTCGGGATCGCGCCATTCGCGTATCGGCGTCCAGCC
>Ga0164294_10001924_pt1 | contig 18938 bp, 14 predicted proteins | sample GEODES005metaG_FD_111479 | JGI IMG/M metagenome (GOLD analysis project Ga0164294, IMG submission 111479) | Oligotrophic lake water microbial communities from Sparkling Lake, Wisconsin, USA - GEODES005 metaG | ecosystem: Environmental > Aquatic > Freshwater > Lake | place: USA: Sparkling Lake...
GCCAAGCGGATCTGCAAGGAGTCCGGCTACTACGGCGCGGGCACCGTGGAGTATCTCGTCGGCCAGGACGGCTTGATTTCGTTCCTCGAGGTGAACACCCGCCTGCAGGTGGAGCATCCGGTCACCGAGGAGACCTCCGGCATTGACCTGGTGCTCGAGCAGTTCCGCATTGCCAACGGCGAAAAGCTTGCTGTCACAGAGGATCCCACGCCACGCGGACACTCCATCGAGTTCCGGATCAACGGCGAGGACGCCGGTCGCGGCTTCCTGCCCGCGCCCGGACCGGTGACAAAGTTCGAACCGCCGACCGGCCCCGGCGTACGCCTGGACTCCGGCGTCGAGTCCGGATCGGTGATCGGCGGGCAGTTCGACTCCATGCTGGCGAAACTGATCGTCAGCGGAGCCACTCGCGCCGAAGCCCTGCAGCGGGCACGGCGCGCACTCGCCGAGTTCAACGTCGAGGGTCTGGCCACCGTGATTCCGTTCCACCGCGCGGTCGTGAGTGACCCGGCGTTCATCGGCGACGAGCACGGCTTCACCGTGCACACACGGTGGATCGAGACCGAGTGGAATAACACCGTCGAACCGTTCACCGGCGGCGGCGAGATCGAAGCCGACGAAACGTCGCGCCAGACCGTCGTGGTCGAGGTCGGCGGTCGCCGACTGGAGGTGTCCCTGCCCGGTGGTCTCGCCTTGGGCAACGGTGGGGGTTCGGCCGACGCTGGCGTGATCCGCAAGAAGCCGAAGCCGCGCAAGCGCGGGTCCCACGGCGGTGCCGCGGCCTCCGGTGACGCGGTGACCGCGCCCATGCAGGGCACCGTCGTCAAGGTCGCCGTAGAGGAAGGTCAGACGGTCAGCGTCGGGGACCTCGTGGTCGTGCTGGAGGCGATGAAGATGGAGAACCCGGTGACCGCGCACAAGGACGGTGTCATCACCGGACTCGCCGTCGAGGCCGGCGCGGCCATCACCCAGGGCACCGTGCTGGCCGAGATCAAGTAGCCCTCACTGGAGAACGCATTCGGTGGCCTTGGCTCGGCTACGGAAATTTCGCCAGAAGTTCGGCTTCGGAAATGGAGAACCGGGCGCTACCCGGTGTAGCTGGTTCACGGCTGGTCAGCAGAATCACATTCTCGGGAAACGGCTTTGACCTGTCCGCGCGCGCCAGCAAATTCTCGGTAGTAAAACCGTGGGCCTGCGTGAGGATCCGCGGAGGATCATCGAGGTAGTACCCGACCGTCGCGGACTCCGGATAGAACGGCTGCAGTTCCAGCAGGTACTCCCATGCAGCGTTAATGCGGTAGGTCTCATACGGGGCCGCCAGCAGCGAATCATTGCCCACGCAGCGCAGACGATTCGCGATGAAATAGTTATTGACCCAGTCTTTGCCGTCCAGCGTGCGTAACCGCAGCGCGACCTGCATCCGGGCATCCACAAAGTGCTGAATCGCACGACGGCACCATGCGAGATTGTGCGCATCCAATAGATGCGCGACTCGCGAGAGGATGTACTCCAACCCCCCGCGATAGCGGTCCCAGCCGATCTTCACTTCTACATTCCCGACCTGCGTGCGCTTTTCGTCTTCGAAATATCGTGTCACAAAGCGATAGAAGGGTTCGGGGCTGAATGTGACCGCCGCGCGGTCAACCATGCGCGCGATCTGGGTGAAGAAGAAGAATGCGATCGGGTTTTCGGCGCCCACCACCTCCCGGGCAAGAGATGTCCTCGCCACGTAAATCTCCGGGAAGACGTGAGCATTCACCATCAGGTCGAAGAGAACACCATGACCGCCGGCCGGAATACACGTTTCCTGTTCAATCGAATAAAACTGATCGAAATCCTCACCGGCAACCCGATCATGAAGGAACCAGGGCGCGAATACCGCACCGACTTCGGGATTCGCCTCCAAGTAGGCGATATAACGTCCCAGCACCTCTAGTCGGAGCAGATCGTCATCGGCGACGTAGACCACATATCTGCCCTGAGCGGCACCGAAAAGCTGCGAGATGTTGTGCACTGCGCCGACGTTCTCAGGTCGTCCGATGTATCGGATAGCCAACTGGCCCTCGTACCTGCTGACCACAGCTGCGGTGTCATCCTCAGACGCGTTGTCACCGATCAGCAACTCATAGGAATACCCAAGCTCTGCAATATGGGCAACGAGATCAGCCAACAGACAGTCCAAGTACCGCGCCCGGTTGAACGTGGGAACGCAGATGCTCAGAACGGGCGGCCGCAGAGAATCGGGAATGTCTGCTGGGTTCACGACTCCCCGAGTTTCTCAGAGAAGAATGTCCGCACGTCATCCACGAACAACTCCGGTTGCTCGAACGCCGCGAAGTGCCCACCGCGCGGCATATCCGTCCAATGCGTGATGTTGTACTTCGACTCGCACCAGCGGCGCGGGGACCGCAGGATCTCCTTGGGAAACGCCGCAACGCCTGTCGGCACCTCGACTCGGCCAAACTCGGCAAGGTTTTTGAAGCTCTCCCAGTACAGCCGGGCCGACGATGCGCCTGACGCTGTCGCCCAGTACATCATCACGTTGTCGAGCATCTCGTCTCGGGACAGCACGGTCTCCGGATGGCCGTCGCAGTCGGTCCACGCCCAGAACTTCTCCACGATCCACGCCAGCTGGGCCACCGGCGAGTCGACCAGTCCGTAGCCCAGCGTCTGGGGCCGGGTGGCCTGCTCCTCGGAGTAGCCCATCCCCCAGCGCTGGTGGTAGGCAAGCCCCTCCAACGCGGACTGTTCCGCAGGCGTGGGGTCCTTCATACTCTCCGCGGTCGGTAGACCGAGTGGCATGTTGGTGTGAATGGCGATGCACCCGTTACCGCCGCCGATTGAGGCGTTGCACCCAAGTTGGGTAGTGACCACCGCACCCCAGTCACCGCCCTGAGCGCCGTAGCGCTCATAGCCGAGCCGCTTCATCAGGGTGTCCCAGGCCGTCGCGATGCGTTCAATGCTCCAGCCGGCGGCGGTCGGCTTTCCGGAGAAGCCGTAGCCGGGCAGCGACGGGCACACCACGTGGAAATCCTCTGCCAAAGGCTCGATGACCTTCATGAACTCGACGACAGAGCCCGGCCATCCGTGCGTGATGATCAGCGGCAGCGCGTCCGGATTCGCACTGCGCTGATGAATGAAATGGATATCAAGCCCGTCGATCTCGGTGACGAACTGGTCGAATCGGTTCAGCCGGGCCTCGCGAGCCCGCCAGTCGTACCCGTCGGCCCAGTAACCGGCGAGGTCGCGGGTGTAGTCCAGCGGGATACCCTGGGTCCAATCCTCGACGCATTCACGCTCCGGCCAACGGGTGCGGATCAGGCGCTCACGCAGATCAGTAAGGTCACTGTCCGGGATGTCGATGCGGAACGGCCGGATAGCCGGGGAATTGTTCGCCATGGCCTGATTATGGCTGTACCGGTTCACTAGGCTTCGACCTATGCGCCTGGTGATCGATCTCAACAAATGCCAGGGGTATGCCCAGTGCATTCCCCTGGCGCCTGACGTGCTGAAACTCAATGGCGAGGAGGCCGTCACCTACGACCCCAACCCGGACGACTCCCAGCGTCAGCAGGTGCTGCGGGCTGCGGCGTCGTGCCCGGTGCAGGCGATCATCCTTGAGGTGGACCCGCCGGCGGATCGCGACACCAAATGAGCGGGGCGGAGGGGTTGTTCGACCAGATCGTCCGGACCTTCCGGGCCGAGGGCCGCATTGTCATCGTCGGTGCCTCCCTGGCCGGGCTGCGTGCCGCGGAAGCGCTGCGGGAGAAGGGGTTCCACGGCTCGCTGACGATCATCGGCGACGAGCCGCACGAGCCCTATGACCGCCCGCCGCTGTCCAAGCAGGTGCTCAAGGGATGGGTGCCCGCCGATCACACCAAGCTCCCCCGCCTACGCCGGGTTGATGCCGACTGGAGGCTTGGGGTGGCGGCCGTCGGATTGGACCGGTTCAACCACATCGTGAAGTTGGCCAACGGCGACGAGGTCGAGTACGACCGGCTGCTGATCGCCACCGGAACCCGGGCGCGGCCCTGGCCCGACCCGCATGAAGGAGCCCTGGAGGGCGTCTTCAGCGTCCGCACCGTCGAGGACGCCGCCAAACTGGCCGCTGCCTTCAAGGCCCGTCCGCAACGGGTCCTGATCGTGGGTTCGGGTTTCGTCGGCTCCGAGATCGCCTCGGTGTGCCGGGATCTGGACCTGCCGGTGACCGTGGCCGAACGCGGTAAGGGTCCGTTGATGGGCGCACTCGGCGGGGTGATCAGTGAGATCGCCGCGCAGATGATGCTCGACGCAGGAGTGGATCTACGGACCGGCGTCGCGGTGGAGGGCCTCGAGGGTGATGCCTCAGGTCACGTCCGCACGGCACGGCTGTCCGACGGGACCGTTCTCGATGTCGACGTGGTGGTGGCTTCGCTGGGTTCCATCCGCAATGTCGAGTGGCTCGAAGGCGCACAACTGGCCGCCGGGCAGTGGGGGCTGGCCTGTGACGCGGGTTGCCGCGCATTCGATATCAACGGCGTCGTGACTGATCACATCTTCGTCGCCGGCGATGTCGCCCGCGCACCCCATGTGCTCTACGACTACGAGTTCATGTCCCAGGAACATTGGGATAACGCGGTTTTCGGCGCCGAAGTCGCGGCCAACAACATGATCAACCTCGAAGTCGGCCGCCGCCCGCACCTGCCGCTGCCGTCATTCTGGTCGGGGCAGTTCGGGGTCAACATCAAAAGTGTCGGGGTGTGCTCCTACGGCGACGAGATCGTGTTCACCCAGGGCTCGCCGGCCGAACGCCGGTTCGCGGCCGCCTACGGCCGCAAGGGCCGCATCGTCGGCGCGGTCACGTTCAACCACGGCAAGTGGCTGCCCTACTACGCCGAGATGATCGAACGGTCCGGTCCGTTCCCACCACCCCCGCCCGGATATGACCGGCCGACCGACAACGACGTGATGCCGGCCCGGTTCCCGGATCCACGTGAACCCGCGGGACTTCCCGATGTGGTGCTCACCGGACACGACCCGACCTCGCGTGGCGCCGAATTCCGGCCCCGCAGCCACTAGAGAAGCGACAAGCAGGAGATCACGATGGATGCCGCAACTGCCTGGGCTGAGGCGATGAAGTTCTCCAACCGCCCGAATCCCTATCCGTTCTTCGAGGAACTGCGTAAGACACCGGTGGCCAAGGTCTCTGAAAAGACCTACGTCGTCACCGGCTACCCCGAAGTCGCCGCGCTCGCGCATGACCCTCGGATCAGTTCGGACATCACGCTGAGCCCGTCGGGTTTGTTCGGCGAGAAGCAGGCGCAACTCGACGCCGCTGAAGCCGCGCAGGCCCGCAATCTGAGCATGCTGACCTCCGATCCGCCCGAACACGACACGATGCGGCGACAGTTCATGCGGCACTTCGGCCCACCGCACACCCCGGACCTGATCCCGAGCATGGCCGGGTTCGTGGTTGATCTGGCCAATGAGTTGCTGGACAAGGTGAAGGCTCGCGGCGGCACCCGGATGGATGCCGTGGAGGACTTCGCCTATCCGATCCCGGTATCGGTGATCTTCCGGGTGCTCGGCGCGCCGATCGCCGACGAGGGCAAGTTCCATGGCTGGGTGATGGACTTCATGCGGGGCGCCGACGTGGGACCGGAAGCCGACACCGACGAGGGCCGGGCTGCCATGGCGAAAGCGGCTGCCAGCATGGCCGAGTTGGACACCTACGTCCACGACCTCGTCGAACGACTGTCCCGCGAACCGGGACCGGGCCTGCTGTCGGCGGTGCTGCACGACGACGGACCGGACGGGCCGGTGTCGATCGAGGCTGCGGCGGCCAACGCGATGCTGTTGCTGATCGCCGGGCACGACTCGACCGTCAACACCATCACCAACTCGATCATGACTCTGTTGCGCAACCCCGGATCGTGGGATCTGTTGCGAAACAGCAGCGATTTGATCCCGCGCACCATCGAGGAGGTGCAGCGACTGCAGTCGGCGGTGCAGTTCTTTCCCAGTCGCTGGGCGACCGCCGATATCGAGATCGCCGGCACTGTGATCCCAGCGGGTTCGGCGATATTCCTGGTCTACGCCGCGGCCAATCGTGACCCGCGCCGTTTCCCGGACCCGGACCGGTTCGACCCGATGCGCGAGGACAACGAGCACTTCGGTTTCGGCAGCGGTATTCACATCTGCTTTGGCGGCCCGTTGGCGAGACTCGAGGTGAACCTGGCACTCGAGGTTTTCCTGCGCCGGGTGCGATCGCCCAAGCTGGTGGTGGATCCGCCGCCGTACCGGCATAACCAGGTGTTCCGCGGTCCGCGGCATCTCTGGGTGGACTTCGCCGAGATCCTGGACTGAAGTGGACCGATGAGTCCCGTCGACCCACTGAACCGGTTCGCACCCGCGACCCGTCGCTGGTTCACCGGCACCTTCGCCACACCCACCCCTGCCCAAACGCAGGCCTGGGCCGCCATCGCCGACGGTGACCACACCTTGGTGATCGCCCCGACCGGGTCGGGGAAAACACTGGCCGCGTTCCTATGGGCGATCGACCAACTGACACATCAACCGAGGGACACCAAGGGCACCCGGGTGCTCTACATCTCCCCGCTCAAAGCGCTCGCCGTTGATGTCGAACGCAACCTTCGCACCCCGCTTGCCGGGATCTCCCGCATCGCCGAGCAGGATGGCACCCCGGTCCCGAAGATCAGCGTGGGCATCCGCTCCGGTGACACCCCGCCCGCTCAGCGTCGTGCGCTACTTTCCGCCCCGCCCGACATCCTGATCACCACACCCGAGTCGCTGTTCCTGATGCTCACCTCAGCGGCCCGCGACACCCTGACCGATGTTCGGACGGTGATCATCGATGAGGTGCACGCGGTCGCCGCCACCAAACGCGGGGCACACCTTGCTCTCTCACTGGAGCGTCTCGACGCCCTCCTGCCCCAGCCCGCCCAACGAATCGGCCTGTCCGCGACCGTCAGACCGCCCGAGGAGGTGGCCCGCTTCCTGACCGGCGGACGGCCGGCAACCATCGTTCGCCCGCCCTCGGCCAAAACCTTCGATCTGGCCGTGCAGGTGCCGGTACCCGATATGGCCAATCTCGAGAACAACACCATCTGGCCCGATGTGGAAGCGCGGATTGTCGACCTCATCGAGTCGCATTCATCGACCATCGTGTTCGCCAACTCACGTCGGCTCGCCGAGCGGATCACCTCCCGCATCAATGAGATTCACGCCGAGCGATCGGATGCCGAGATCGAAGTTCCGTTCGCCCGGGCACACCATGGATCGGTATCCAAGGAGCAGCGCGCCGAGGTCGAGGACGACCTCAAGACCGGAAGGCTGCGGGCCGTCGTCGCAACCTCGAGCCTCGAACTCGGGATCGATATGGGCGCGGTAGATCTCGTGATCCAGGTCGAGGCCCCACCATCGGTGGCCAGCGGGCTGCAGCGGGTCGGCCGGGCCGGCCATCAGGTCGGCGAAGTCTCCCGCGGCGTGTTGCTGCCCAAGCACCGCACCGATCTGATCGGGTGCGCGGTGAGCGTGCAGCGCATGATCGCCGGTGAGATCGAAACCATGCGAGTGCCCACCAATCCGTTGGACATCCTCGCCCAGCACACTGTGGCGGCCTGTGCGCTGGAATCCCTGAACGCCGAGACGTGGTTTGACACCGTGCGGCGCAGCGCCCCGTTCGCGACCCTGCCCCGCAGCGCCTACGAAGCCACACTGGATCTCCTCAGCGGCAAATATCCGTCGACAGATTTCGCCGAACTTCGACCCCGGCTGGTCTATGACCGCGACACCGGCACCCTGACCGGCCGCCCGGGAGCGCAGCGACTGGCCGTCACCTCCGGCGGCGCGATCCCCGATCGCGGAATGTTCGCGGTCTATCTGGTGGGCGAAAAACCCTCGCGGGTAGGCGAACTCGACGAAGAGATGGTCTACGAATCCCGGCCCGGTGACGTGATAGCACTGGGGGCTACCAGCTGGCGCATCGCTGAGATCACCCATGACCGGGTACTGGTGGTCCCTGCTCCCGGCCTGCCGGCGCGACTCCCGTTCTGGCGCGGCGACGCCGTCGGCCGGCCTGCCGAACTCGGAGCGGCGATCGGCAGATTCACCGGTGAGCTCTCCGGTTTGGATCGTGATGACTTCGATAGGCGTTGCTCTGAGATCGGTTTGGCCGACTACGCCGGAGATAACCTCTGGAAACTGCTCGACGATCAGCGCACCGCGACCACCGTGGTGCCCAGCGACACCACACTGGTGGTCGAGCGTTTCCGCGACGAGTTGGGTGACTGGCGGGTGATCCTGCACTCCCCCTACGGACTGCGGGTCAACGGCCCACTGGCCCTGGCCGTGAGCCGAAGACTGCTTCAGCGATACGGCGTCGATGAGAAGCCGACGGCATCCGACGACGGAATCGTGGTGCGCCTGCCCGATACCGGCGAAGCACCCGCGGGCGCGGAGATTTTCGTCTTCGAGCCCGACGAGATCGAGCCACTGGTCACCGCCGAGGTGGGCGGCTCGGCGCTGTTCGCCTCCCGATTCCGCGAGTGCGCGGCGCGAGCACTGCTGCTTCCGCGCCGGCAACCCGGCAAGCGCGCTCCACTGTGGCAGCAACGCCAACGGGCGGCCCAACTCTTGGATGTAGCTCGCAAATATCCCGACTTCCCGATCGTGCTCGAAACGGTCCGGGAGTGCCTGCAGGACGTCTACGACGTTCCGATGCTGACCGAACTGATGTCGCGGATCGCCCAGCGCCGGGTCAGGATGGTCGAGGTAGAAACCCCCACGCCATCACCGTTCGCCGCCTCGCTGCTCTTCGGCTACGTCGGGGCGTTCATGTACGAGGGCGACAGCCCACTGGCCGAACGGCGTGCGGCAGCGCTATCGCTGGACACCACCCTGCTCGCCGAACTGCTCGGCCGGATCGAGTTGCGGGAGCTTCTCGACGCCGAGGTGGTCGCCGCCACTGCGCGACAATTGCAGCACCTGGCCGATGACCGCCGGGCCCGCGACGCCGAAGGTGTAGCCGATCTATTGCGATTACTCGGGCCGCTCACCGAGTCCGAAATCGCGGCCCGTTCAACGGCATCCGATATTGGACCGTGGCTGGACGGATTGCACACCGCCAAGCGGGTACTTCAAGTTTCCTATGCCGGACAGCAGTGGTGGGTGGCCATCGAGGACATCGGCCGGTTGCGTGATGCGGTCGGAGTCGCCGTCCCGGTCGGGGTTCCGGCCAGTTTCACCGAGGATTCGGCAGATCCGCTGGGTGAACTACTGAGCCGCTACGCCCGCACCCGAGGCCCGTTCACCACCTCGGATGCCGCCGAGCGATTCGGCCTGGGCCGACGCGTGGCTGCCGATGTGCTGACTCAAATGTCGTTGGACACCAAGCTGGTTCGCGGCGAATTCAGCGACTCGGATGAGTCCGACCAGTGGTGCGATACCGAGGTTCTGCACATCCTGCGGCGGCGCTCGCTGGCTGCGCTGCGCGCACAGGTGGAACCGGTGAGCACGCGTGCCTACGCACGATTCCTACCGGCCTGGCAGCAGGTCGGTGCCACAGCGAGCTCTGGAGTGGACGGCCTGGCTGCTGTTATCGACCAACTCGCCGGCATTCCACTGCCCGCCTCAGCGGTCGAATCACTGGTGTTCGCACCGCGCGTTCGCGGGTATGAGCCGGCGATGCTCGACGAGCTGCTCGCCTCCGGCGAAGTCATCTGGTCGGGCGCCGGAGCGATCTCCGCCCATGACGGTTGGGTGGTGTTTCATCATGCCGACTCCGCGGCCCTGACACTCGGTGCTCCCGCCGAGTTCGACCACACCGACGCCCACCGCGCAATCCTTGACATCTTGGGCCACCCCGGCGATTCGCGGGGCGCGTACTTCTTCCGCCAACTCGCTGACGGCGCCCCCAACGAGGACCCCGTCAAAAGCGGACTGTGGGAACTCATCTGGGGCGGCTGGGTCACCGGCGACACCTTCGCCCCGGTCCGCGCCATCCTCACCGGGGCCCGCAAGCCAGGCTCACGACGCTCCGGGACGCCCGCCCACCGACACCGCCGCGCACCCCGGCTGAGCCGCTATTCGCTCACTCAGCCGCCGACCCGAACACTGGACCCCACCGTGGCCGGGCGTTGGTCTTCGGTGCCAGCGCGCGAACCCGATTCCACCTTGCGCGCCCATTTCACCGCCGAACTGCTCATGAACAGATATGGCGTGCTCACAAAATCGGCGGTTGCCGCCGAGGGAGTGCCGGGCGGGTTCGCCATGCTCTACAAGGTGCTGACCGCTTTCGAGGAGGCCGGCCGCTGCCAACGCGGCTACTTCGTCGAATCCCTCGGCGGCGCCCAATTCGCCATTGCCTCCACCGTGGACCGGTTGCGGGCATACGCCGACCCGTTGGACTCAGCCCAACCTCCCTACGACGCTGTCGTGCTGGCCGCGACTGACCCGGCCAACCCGTACGGCGCCGCGCTGCCCTGGCCGGCAGGCGAGTCCGGGCACCGTCCCGGCCGCAAGGCCGGTGCACTGGTGGTGATGGTCGATGGCGACCTGGTCTGGTTCCTGGAGCGAGGCGGACGATCCCTGGTGAATTTCAGCGCCGATCCGGAGGCGCAACGGGCCGCGGCAGGGGCCCTGGCCGAACTGGTTGGTATCGGCCGCGTGGGAGGAATCCTCGTCGAAAGGCTCGACGGCGTATCCGTCCTCGACACCGCTACCAACAGCCAACGCGGCGACACCGTCGATTCCCTGATCGCCGCCGGCTTCGCCCGGACACCACGCGGATTACGAATGCGATAAAAGTCGTTGCAAACGGCGGCGATTTTCGCGTGACTATTGACACCTGGTAGTCCGGTGGTGGAGCGTCCAACCGATTTCTGACGTCCCAAAGAGAGGTTTCGGCGATGAAAAGCACCACCCTGTACGGCCACGCAGCTGGTGTGGCCGCCCTGGTCCTGAGCCTCGCACTCGCGGGCTGCGGGGCTGGCACTAAGACGGAGGCGAACAGCACCACTACGGCAACCGCCGCGACGTCGTCTATCGCCGCATCGGCGACCGGCAGTGCTCAGGCTGAGTCGACCAAGCCTTCCCCCGCCGGCTGGCCGACCGTCACCCTGCCGGAACTGCAGAGCTGGTCCGCCGACCCGGAGACTCTCAACGCCGACGCGGCCTCGACGGACTCGGCCGACGTGGCGGCTATTCAATACGGTAAGGCGCCCGACAACGCGGCTATCTCGGTGACTTTGTTCAACTCCGCCACCGGCGACCCTAATGACGCGAATAAGGCGGCACAGGAGATGGCCGAAGAAACTCTGTTAGACGGCTGTGTCAGCCAAGGTCCGGCCGAGCCGTCAACGATTAGCGGATTCAGCGGATTTAAGAACTTCGAGACCTGCGAGCAAAAGAATTTGATAGCTGCCAGGATTGCCATTGCCGTCCCAGGTGACAACGGCGGCGGATCCGTGATCCTGATTAATGGAACTGCGTCATCGACGCAGGCGACTGCGTTGGCTGAAGCCATGGATCGAATCGAGAGCGAAGCGACCATCACACGCTGACCAAATGCCCGTAGGCAACACCGTTTTTCGCACCGCCGCCACACTCCGTGACACTCTGTTTAGCAAGACCCTGCCCTGCTGCGACGTACGGGTTCCCCAGTTGTCGCGACTGACCCGAGATGCCATGGCATAGAATATGAAGTGCATGGATGGGGGACACGAGCAGTGTCGAACGAGGTGAGCCCCCGGAGAGGTGACTTGACTAAGTGAAAGCCGTGATACTCGCCGGCGGCTTGGGCACGCGTCTCAGTGAGGAAACCTCGGTTCGGCCGAAGCCGATGGTCGAGATCGGCGGGCGGCCGATTTTGTGGCACATCATGAAGATCTACTCCCACCACGGCATCAACGATTTCGTCGTGTGCTGCGGCTACAAGGGCTATGTCATCAAGGAGTATTTCGCCAATTACTTCCTCCATATGTCGGATGTGACATTCGATATCTCCACGAACTCAATGGAGGTGCATGAGCGCCACGCCGAGCCGTGGCGGGTCACGTTGGTCGACACCGGTGACGACACCTTGACAGGCGGACGCCTCAAGCGAGCGGCTCCCTACATCGCCGACGATGAGGCCTTTTGCTTCACTTACGGCGACGGACTCAGCGATGTCGACATCGCCGCAAGTGTGGAATTTCACCGCGAACACGGCCGGCCGGCAACAGTGACGGCGGTACTGCCGCCGGGGCGCTATGGTGCCATCGAATCTGAAGGCGGCCGGGTCACCCGCTTTGTCGAAAAGCCACGAGGCGATGGCGGTCTCATCAACGGTGGATTCTTCGTCCTGTCCCCCGCGGTACTTGATTACATCGACGGCGACCAGACCTCCTTCGAAGCCGGAACACTGGCCAAACTAGCCGCCGGGGGCGAACTGATGGCCTTCGAGCATTCAGGATTCTGGCAACCCATGGACACCCTCCGGGACAAGAACCATCTCGAGGAGCTCTGGACTACCGGCGAAGCACCATGGAAATGCTGGAACTGAAAGCTTTCGGTGCCGCCTACCGTGGCCGCCGCGTCCTCGTCACAGGCCATACCGGCTTCAAGGGAAGCTGGTTATGTCTGTGGCTCAATGCCCTGGGAGCTGAGGTCATCGGACTCGCCCTGGACCCTGCCACTGAACCGAACCATTGGGATCTCCTGGCATTGCCAGTCACAGATCACCGGATAGATATCCGCAATGAAGCGGCGGTCAGAGATGTCTTCGCAGATGAGCGCCCGGAGATCGTGTTCCATCTGGCCGCCCAGCCGCTGGTGCGCCGGTCCTACCGCGAACCCATCGCCACCTGGTCTACCAACGTGATGGGCACCGCTCACATACTCGAGGCAGTACGACACACGCCGGATGTGCGCGCCGCGGTAGTGGTCACCACCGACAAGTGCTACGAGAATCGCGAATCGACCTGGCCCTACCGCGAACACGATCGGCTGGGTGGACATGACCCCTACAGTGCATCGAAGGCCGGCGCAGAACTCGTGGCCGCGAGTTATCGAGCCGCCTTCATGCACGACGCAGTTGCCCCACTGCTTGCCACCGCCCGAGGCGGAAACGTGATCGGCGGCGGCGACTGGTCGGAGGACCGCTTGATTCCCGATCTCGTGCGATCCCTCATCGACAACCAAAAACTGACTATTCGGTCACCTCAAGCGACGCGCCCCTGGCAACACGTACTCGATTGCCTCAGTGGCTATCTGCTACTTGGTCAACACCTTCTCGATGGGAACGCCACCTGCGCCGGACCGTGGAACTTCGGCCCCGAGCAACAGGGAAGTCGGACCGTGGAGGAGGTGCTGCAAGCACTCGTGCACGATTGGCCCCGACTTGATTGGCAAGTGACAGACAGCCACCAGCCCCACGAGGCTGGTCAGCTGCGACTCGACAGCGCCAAGGCGAGAACACGGCTCGGGTGGCGGCCCGTATGGGGCTTCGAACAAGCAATCCGCCAGACCGGCAGTTGGTATCGGCAGTGGCTGGAATCGGGCGAAGTCACGAGCCTCGATCAGTTGTGCGCCTACACCGCTGATGCGACCGCCTCAGGTCTGGACTGGATGAAGCCGTGAAGGTCCTCGATACTCCGATTCCCGACCTGAAGATCGTGCAGTCCACGCCCCACCATGACGATCGTGGCGCGTTTGTGCGCCTCTACTGTGGACAAGAAATGGAGTCGCTGATCGGCCACCGTCAGATTGTTCAGATCAACCAATCGGAAACGATTCGAGTCGGGGCCGTGCGCGGACTGCATTATCAACAACCACCGCATGCGGAAATGAAAATGGTGCGGTGCCTGCGCGGCCGGGTCTGGGACGTCGCGGTGGACCTGAGATCGGAATCCCCAACCTTTCTCAAGTGGTACGCCCATGAACTGAATCCCGCCGACGCGCAGATGATGGTGATACCGGAAGGCTTTGCCCATGGCTTCCAGGTGCTGGAACCTAACAGCGAGTTACTGTATTTGCACACCGAGTTCTACCACCCGCCGTCCGAGCGCGGCCTGCGTCACGACGACCTGCAACTCAACATCGCCTGGCCCCTTACGCCGAAGGACCTCTCACCCCGCGATCTGGCCCATCCGCTACTGAGCGACGATTTCGCCGGAGTCGCGTTATGAAATGCCGACACTGCGGCAACCTGCTCACGCACAGCTTTCTCGACTTGGGCTTTGCGCCCCCCTCAAACGCCTATTTGCTCGCCGAGAACTTAAGCCAGCCTGAGGTTCACTATCCGCTGCGCGTCAAGGTATGCGACCAGTGCTGGCTGGTGCAGACCGAAGACTACGCACGAGCGGACGAACTGTTCAGCGCCGACTACGCCTATTTTTCTGGCACCTCGACCAGTTGGCTTGACCATGCAGCCCGGTATGCGAACTCGATCACTGATCGTCTCGGACTCGGATCTGAGAGCCTCGTGATCGAAGTTGCCTCTAACGATGGCTACCTGTTGAAAAACTTTGTAGCAGCAGGTATTCCCTGCCTCGGAATCGAACCGACTGAGAACACAGCCGCCGCCGCTGAAGCACTTGGTATACCCGTATTGAGAGAGTTCTTCGCAAAGGCCTTGGGGCACCACCTGGCCGCTGACGGACACCAGGCGGATCTCATCGCCGCCAACAACGTGTATGCCCACGTGCCCGACATCAATGACTTCACCCTAGGCCTCTCCGCAGCCCTCAAGCCTGAGGGCACTATCACGCTGGAGTTTCCCCACCTGATGCCTCTGATCGAACACACGCAGTTCGACACCATTTATCACGAGCACTTCTCGTACCTCTCACTCACGGCCGTGACAAGAATTTTTGCCACCGCCGGTCTGCGCGTGTGGGACGTGGAGCAGCTGCCGACCCATGGCGGCAGCCTCCGGGTGTACGGGTGCCATGCCAGTGCAGCAATTCCAACTGAGCAGAGCGTCGGCTTGCTACTGGCGAGGGAAGAGCAGTTCGGGATCACCCAACTCACGACCTACACGGCCTTCCAGGAACGTGCTGACCGCGTCAAGGACGACTTCCTCACCTTCCTGATTGAACAGAAACGAGCCGGGCGGGCGGTGGCTGCTTACGGTGCGGCGGCAAAGGGCAACACACTGTTGAACTACGCCGGCATCCGGCCTGACTTGCTACCGTTTGTGTCTGATGCTGCGATGTCGAAACAGGGAAAGTTCATGCCAGGAAGCCACATTCCAATCCTGTCGCCACAGGCACTGCGGGACAATCCACCAGATGACGTGATCATTTTGCCCTGGAACATCGCCAATGAAGTGCGGCATGAATTGGCTGATCTGAAACGTGCTGGAGCGAGGTTTGTAACCGCGATTCCCGACCTGGACTTCACCTAGGGCTCTGCCCCCGAGTCGACCAAGAAAGTGGTGCCGTCCTGCGCTTGCCGTGTTCGCGGTAAGTCAGGAGATTCTCTTGAGAAATCCGTCCGGCGCTACTGTGATCAACAGTTTGTCCTGAACGGCTTTATCGATTGCGAATTCCCTGTGGGACTTGAGATATTCCAACACAGCAGTCTTGGGGTTATCGCCAGGCCCCCATGGACGGTCGGGAAACATATCGCTCGGCATGTCCTCGACGACGGTGTCGAAGACAACGCAGTAGCTACCTACCGAGGTGAGCGGCGCATACGCTTCCAATTCGGCCAGCACGTGCGCATGGGTATGGTTACTGTCCAAACACACCAAGACGTTCTCGTAGTCGGCAGCAATCTCGCACACGCGCGACACCACCTCCGACGCGACGCTGGAACCCTCGATCATCTCAATACGTGAAGCCATTGGGTGTGCTTCGATAGCCGCATAGTTGTGGGCGCGGATATCGATGTCGATCCCAAGCACCTTTCGATCCGACTTGACCGGATCCAGGCTCACACCGGATTCGATGGCGTCAACCATGTCTAGCAAGGCCAACATAGACGCACTTAGGATGAGCGAACCGCCGTGTGCGATGCCGGTCTCAATGATCAGATCCGGACGAACGTCCCATATCAATTCCTGCATCGCAACCATGTCCTGCGGATACTGAATGATTGGCCGAGACATCCACGCGAAGTTGTATGAGTACTGCGACAGCAGTGAACTTCGCATAAACTCGGCCGCCCGTTCCCGTAGATGGTGATTGCCAGAGACAGCCTCGATGCGGTCTTGTCTCTCCTGTGCAAAGTCACTCACGGTCGACTCCGATCAGATTGAACCGTCCACCGGTCATCCCACGGATCTCCTCGAGGTAGTTAGGATTCATCACACAGATATCAGCGCCCACGGGAAGCGTGGTGGACGCTTCCTCGGGCGACATCACGCGTAGACCGGTCGCCGGAACAAATTTGCCGCACTTAGCAGGATTGATATCGATCAAAGCATCGACAGGGTTGCGACTACGCTCCCTGAGCAGGGAGTAAATGACCCCCTTGGATGCGGCCCCCCATACGGCTTTCGACTTGGCGAAGGCTATCGACTTCGGCAAAAAGTCCGCGGGGAAGCCCACGCGATCCGCTGGCCGATAACCGGGTGACCGCAAGGAGGCAAGGTCTGCAACCACATAGAGATACTGGCCGCCGAAGATGTTCCCGATATCCACAACACGACCGAACATCCTCGAGAAATCCTGCAGCCGAAAGTAATTGACGTGCTCGTAGAAAATGTCAAACCAAACCCTGTTGTTCAGAATCCAGTCCAGGCAGGGGACTTCAATGTAAATCAGCCCACCACCATTGGCTGCACGTAAGCCGTCTAGGAAGCCAACGGGGTCCTCGATGTGTTCCAACACGTGGCGCAAGACGATCCCCCGAGCGGATACATCGACCGTCTCATCGAAATAATGTCGTTCGACCGATGGGTTGTCGCCCTCATAGGTGGGATCGAAACCGGTAATCGAGCAGCCCCGTGACTGCAACAGTTCGAGAAAAAATGCTTTGCCGCAACCAACCTCGACCAGACCCTCAATACCCAGGTTTCGTTCAATAATCGTCGCGACCTCTTCGAGGTGGCTTTTGAACGAAGTACTATGGGCTTGCTCGTTTTGATAGGTGGCGTCATAGATCATCAACTCGGCCTCGAAAGCTGCATTGTGGACTAAACCGGTCGTGCCGTCCTGCACCAGGCGAATGTCCCCGCGGGTACATTGACGGGCTTGGTCAATAGAGTCGTACATCCGATTCTGGAAGATCGGAAAATCCGACTGCGTATAGAGCAGGAATTCTTCTTTCATTGTCCAGTCCCGCGAACGCCGACGACCTTCGGCGGATCAAATGGATTATCCGGCCTAGCGCCGAAACGCAGCAGATCCCGCCGACCATACTCATCAGCGATGCTTTCGGCGAGCTCCCGAACGGTTACCGGCGTTCCCGAACAGATGTTCACTGCGCCTTCCGAGTGTCCCAGAGCAACATCGGCAATCATTCTCCCTGCCTCTTCCACATCGACGAAATCCCGGATCTGCCCACCGCTGGTCAGCAGCGCTTCCTGGCCGGCTTCAAGCTGTTTCCGAATGTAGGGCACCAAACGTAGTTCGTCCTCGCCTTGCCCGTACAGGTAGAACAGTCGGCACCAGGCAAAGCTCACCCGTTCCGATTCAAGATATCGACCGATAACTTGAAATGCCGAAGCTTTACACGCCGCGTAAAGCGAAGTCGGCGCAAGCGGCGCATCAGGCGTAAGAAGACCCACGGTCAAGTCATATTCCGCACATGTACCGACACCGACGAAGCGTTTACCGCCCTCAGCCGCAAATGCGCGAGCAAGATTCAACGTCCCTGCCAGACAATCGAGGTTCAAGGGCGAGCTGAGGTATTTGCCCGGCTCTGCGTACCAGGCCGCATGAATCACCGTCTCCGAGTCGGCGAGCAACACTCGGAGTCTCTCGGGCGCCTCCGCGAAAAGATCGTCCGTTTGCACGATCTCCACAGCCGATAATGCTTGCAAGTCTTTCAGCCGAGTTGGATCACGAACTATGAGCCGGACCCGGCAACCGCGCTCAAGCAACACTCGCACGACCTGCCTTCCGACGAAGCCTGTCGCACCAGTCAGGGTGACCGTCATAGGAACGACGACTCCGGCCTCGAGACGAATCGAAGCCCGCTGCGCGCAGAGTGACCGGCAAGTTGGTCGTGCAGCGGCGGGATTGCGAGCGAACGGCAAGTTACGCCGCCGATCACCCTGGCAGATGACCGATCACGCGTCAGTTTGTCCAGCATTTTGACTCTATCCACGTGCACGCCATTTCAGTAATCAAGCCTAACCTGCTCCTCTTGAGCGGCCGATCCTAGGCCCGCTTCCCTTACCCTCAACCCATGCCCGAAGGCGACACCGTCTTTCGCACCGCCGCGATCCTGCGCGACGCCCTGCTCGGCAAAACCCTGACCCGCTGCGATATCCGGGTCCCCCGATACGCGACCGTCGACCTGACCGGCGAGCGCGTCGACGACGTGCTCAGCCGGGGCAAGCACTTGTTCATCCGGGTCGGCCCGGCCACCATTCACTCACATCTGAAGATGGATGGCAGCTGGCGCATCTCACCGCGCGGCGTGCCCGATCACAAGATACGGATCCTCCTGCAAGCCGGCCGTATCACCGCCGTCGGCATCGACCTTGGAGTCCTCGAGATCCTCGACCGCCAAACAGACATGGAAACCGTCGCCCACCTGGGTCCGGATCTGCTCGGCGAGGACTGGGACCCGCAGCAGGCCGCCGCCAACCTCGCCGCAGACCCCGACCGACCACTCGCGCAAGCACTATTGGATCAGCGCAACTTAGCCGGAATCGGCAACGTCTACAGCAACGAGTTGTGCTTCCTCTTCGGCCGACTGCCCACCAGCCCGGTCAGCGCGCTCACCGACCCGGAAAGAACGGTCAGTAGAGCCCGCGACATGTTGTGGGCCAACCGCTCCCGCCA
>Ga0164294_10001925_pt1 | contig 18933 bp, 33 predicted proteins | sample GEODES005metaG_FD_111479 | JGI IMG/M metagenome (GOLD analysis project Ga0164294, IMG submission 111479) | Oligotrophic lake water microbial communities from Sparkling Lake, Wisconsin, USA - GEODES005 metaG | ecosystem: Environmental > Aquatic > Freshwater > Lake | place: USA: Sparkling Lake...
CAATGATGTCCGCAACCGCAACCGGGTCCCGGGTCGAACGTCGTCGGACGACCGCGATGATGCCGCACATAGCTCTACCTCATTCGATCTTGGACAGGTTCGGATATGACTCGCCAGAGCCGCATTCGAGGCGACTCAAAGGTGACCGAAGTCTAACGGTGAGATTCCGATTCCCGACGTGGAGATTCCGAATCGAATGAGTCATTCGCTCATCCTCAGGCCATCGGCTGAGGGCAGCCGGCCGATCGAATTTATTGAGCGGCGAGTTCCTCAACAGCTGCGGCGAGGCGTTGGGCGATTCTCGTAGCGTCAGCGTCGGTACCGGCTTCTGCCATTACCCGCACAACCGGCTCGGTGCCAGAAGGTCGAAGCAGCACTCGGCCGCTATCTCCAAGTTCAGCCATGACCTCAGCGATCTCATCTGCCAAGCGGTCCGCCACATCTGGCATTGGCTGACTCACCCGAACATTGATCAGAACCTGCGGCAGACGGGTCATCACATTGTTGGCTAGGTCAGCAAGCGTTTCGCCTGAACGAAGGACAAGATCGGCGAGCACAATTGCGCTCAAAAGCCCATCACCGGTGGTTGCGATCTCTCCAAAAATAATGTGCCCGGATTGTTCGCCGCCGAGTGAGAACTCGCCTTCAGCGAGTGCTTCAAGCACGTAGCGATCACCAACAGCAGTGTCGATCACTGTGATGCCTTGGCTTTTCATGGCTTGACGAAAACCCAAATTGGTCATGACCGTCACCACCACGGTGTCGTGGCGGAGGCGACCTCGTGCCTTCAGATCGGTAGCGGCGAGCGCAATGATCTGATCGCCGTCGATGCAGTTTCCGGTGTGATCAACGGCGAGCACACGGTCTGCGTCTCCATCGAACGCAATCCCTATCTGTGCCCCGGTGACAACTACCTCGTGGGCAAGTAAGTCAGGGTGAGTGGACCCGCAGCCGTCGTTGATGTTGACACCGTCTGGCGAGGCGCCGATCACGGTGACCTCGGCGCCGAGCGAACGAAACACCTCTGGACCGACAATCGAGTTGGATCCGTTGGCGCAATCAAGCGCCACCTTCAAGCCGTCAAGCCGCCGCCCACCCAACGCAGACACCACTAGTCGGGCGTAGGAGTCCAATGGATCGGGTTTGGTTCTGACTACCCCGATACCTGCGCCGGTAGGGCCTACATGGGGTCCCGGCGAGAGCAGTAGGTCAATCTCTGCCTCAACCCTTACCTGTTCGGCATCGGAGAGTTTGCGCCCGCCTGGTGCAAATATCTTGATCCCGTTATCAGCAAACGGATTATGGGAAGCCGAAATCATGATTCCCGCAACCCCAGCGGCCAACGATGACGCTGCCACAGCTGGTGTTGGGACTACGCCGAGCATCACCGCATCGGCACCTTCTGAGGTGATGCCAGCAGCAACAGCATGCGCAAGCATGGGCCCAGAGCGCCGCGTGTCGGAGCCAACGAGCACCTCCGCCGACGGAAAAATCCTGACAGTTGCGCGGCCAATAGCTAACGCAACCTCCGGCGTAAGGACCTGATTCGCCGGTCCGCGCACGCCATCGGTACCAAATCGGACAAACACCAGGGCCCCCTGAGAAACTGTAGGAGTCCGGCCGCTGAGGCCGGACCCGATCAGCGCTTCGAGTACTGCGGAGCCTTACGGGCCTTCTTGAGGCCGTACTTCTTGGATTCCTTCTCACGTGCATCACGAGAAAGGAAGCCGGCCTTCTTCAGCTGGGGCCGAAGTTCCGGATCAAGAGCAATCAGCCCGCGAGCGATTCCGAGGCGCATCGCGCCAGCCTGACCGCTCACGCCGCCGCCATGAAGGGTGGCGTCGATGTCGAAGCCTTCGCCGCTCGACGTCAGCCGGAGGGGCTCAGTGAGAATCATTCGGTGCGTCGCGTTGGGGAAGTAATCCTCCAGCGGACGCTTGTTGATGGTGATCGTGCCAGAGCCATCACGGATCCGGACACGAGCTACGGCACGCTTACGACGACCGGTTGACTGAACGAGAGGAAGGGGCATTCGTCGACTCCGTTATGCGCGGGCTTTGGCCGCATCGAGATTGAGCGGCTGAGGGTTCTGGGCTTCGTGCGGATGCATCGGGCCTGCATAGACCTTCAACTTGCGCAGCATCTGGTTACCCAGACGGTTCTTCGGCAACATTCCCTTGATGGTCCGACGCACGGCATCGGCCGGCTTGGTGTCAAGGAGTTCGGCGTAGGTATCCGACTTGATGCCACCGGGGTAACCGGAGTGGCGATACACCATCTTCGACGATGCCTTGCCCGATGTGAGCACGACCTTCTCGGCGTTGATGATGATCACATGATCACCGGTGTCCATATGGGGGGTAAAGGTTGGCTTGTGCTTGCCTCGGAGTACGCGAGCAACCTCAGTTGCCATACGTCCAAGGGTCAAGCCCTCTGCATCAACGACATACCAGTCTCGCTGGATCTCGCTTGCTTTCGGTGAGTAGGTCCGCACGGAATCGCTCTCTTCGTTCTTGGAACACGGCTACGGCGCGGCAACATCTGCCACACGGCCGAAAGGAGAGGCTACCGGTGGGCGTCTCAGTGCGGCAAGTGCGGGCAAATCTTCGTAGCCAACAGCCCACAAACACAGGCCATGCGGCGGGGCAACTTGACCTGCAACTGCACGGTCTTTGGCGGCAAGAATGCTCGCGACGTCCTCTATCTTGAGCTTGCCACGGCCTACATCAACCAGCGTTCCCACGATGCTGCGCACCATCTGCTGGCAGAACGCTGCGGCGGTAATGGAGAACCGGAGCACATCTCCGTCCGGAGATGGATCGCCGTCCCAACCTGCTCCTCTGCTCACGACTGACCAGTCAACCTGAACAAGCCGTCGCACCAGCGGTTCATCTCTTCGGTCCTTTGGCGGACGACAAAATGATGCGAAGTCGTGTTCGCCGAGTAACGACAACGACGCAGTTTTCATAGCGTCGAGATCGAGCTCGTCAGCGACCCACCAGGCGGTTTCAGTTTGAAACGGATCATGAACTGGCGAGTTCAGAATTCGGTACCGGTACGAGCGCCATCGTGCCGAGAATCGCGCATGGAAGTCGCTCGGAGCCGGAGTGAGTTCGGTGATAGCGATCGATGGACCCAGCATTGCGTTCAGCGACTTCGCGAGACGCTCAGGCTCAACCGTCACACTCACGGGAACGTTCATGCCGACAACCTGACCCGCAGCGTGGACGCCAGCATCGGTCCTACCAGCCACCGTGATCTCCACGGGGACTCCCAGAACGCGCTCGACGGCCTCTTGGAGCCGTCCGCCGATTGTGGTCACTCCCACGTTGGGAGCGAACCCGCGATAGGTGCTTCCGTTGTAGGACACAGCCATGCGGAAGCCATGGACTTCCGGGCGCGTAGAGGCACCGACTCGAAAGGGGAATTCGACGAAACCAGAACTGTCGGCTGAAACACGAACGCCGCCCTGTTCGGGCGGCGCGGTGTCACCGGGGGTACCGGTCATATCTGAGAGGGTCAGACCAGCTCGATCTTCGCCATCGGGGCTTTATCGCCCTGACGCGGTCCGAGCTTCAAGATCCGGGTGTAACCACCTGGACGGTCAACATAGCGAGGCCCCACTGAATCCATCAGGATGGATGCAATCTCCTCGTCACCGAGATAGGCGATGATCTGACGGTGGTTATGCAAACCACCCTTTTTCGCCTTGGTGATCAGTTTCTCTGCGATCGGACGAACCGCCTTGGCCTTTGCTTCGGTGGTCACGATGCCTGTGGGCGACGCGACTAACGAGCAGACCAAGTTGGCCATCATGAGTCGTTGGTGCTTTGCGTTACCGCCAAATCGACGGCCGCGCTTGGGAGTTGCTGGCATGGTTTCTCTCCGGTCAGTTCGCGCCGCGCAGCGTCATGCCGAGCGAATCGAGCTTCTCGAGCACCTCGTCAAGGGACTTCTGGCCGAAGTTCGTAATGGCCAGGAGGTCGTCCTCTGACTTCTGAAGGAGCTCGCCAAGTGTGTTGATCTGGGCACGCTTGAGGCAGTTACGAGGACGCTCTGAGAGATCAAGATCCTCAATGCGCTTCTCACCGCCTTCAATTGCTGTGGGGCTGTCGCCGATGATTGGCTCGCTGAGTTCCAAGCCCTGTGGCTCGTCTGAGAGTGTCGCTACAAGCTCAACAAGGTTGCGGAGCGTGTCGCCAGCGGAGGCAAGCGCCTCTCGCGGTGAGATCGACCCGTCGGTCTCCACATCGAGGACCAACTTGTCGTACTCGGTGGACTGCTCCACACGGGTGGGCTCCACGGTAAAGGTGACCCGACGCACAGGTGAGTAGATGGCGTCGATCGGGATCTCGCCAATCACGACTGCATCGCGACCCTCTGTGGACCTGTAGCCAGTGCCGCGGTCGATCGTGATGTCAACGGCCAGACGGCCCTTGGCGTTGAGCGTGGCGATGTGCTGATCGGGTCCGAGGATTTCTACGTCGGCCGGGACTTGAATGTCCTTGGCAGTGATCTCCGCCGGTCCACGAACATCGAGACGCACCACGATGGGATCGTCTGACAACGACGTCACCACTACATCCTTGAGATTCAAGATGATGTCGGTGACGTCTTCCGTGATTCCTTCGATGGTGTCGAACTCATGCAAAGCAGAGTCGAACTTGACCTTGGAAATTGCTGCGCCAGGAATTGACGACAGCAACGTGCGGCGAAGGGAGTTGCCGAGCGTATGGCCGAAACCTGGCTCGAGTGGGCCGATGGCAAACTTCTGACGGTTGCCGTCGGCATCGTCGATGGCCTCCACTGTGGGGCGCTGAATGACGAGCATCTGTGAGGTACCTCTGGTCGAGATGGACGTGGACTAATTAGCTGCGTGGACTACTTGGAGTAGAGCTCAACGATCAACTGCTCGCGCACAGGCACATCGATGTGCTCACGCAACGGCAGTTCACGGACCGTGATCTCAAGGCCGCCATCGGCGGACTCCAACCACGGAGGGGCGCTTCGACCGAGAGTGTCCATATTCCACTGGACAACGATCATCTGGCGCGACTTATCACGAAGGCGAATCACGTCGCCCTTGCGAACTCGGTACGAGGGGATATTGACCCGACGACCGTTGACTTCGACGTGGCCGTGGTTAACGAACTGGCGAGACTGAGGGCGAGTCGCTCCCCAACCTGCGCGGTACACAACGTTGTCGAGGCGGAGTTCGCAGAAGCGAAGGAGGTTCTCACCAGTCACGCCCTGACGACGGCTGGCTTCGGCATACAGATTCCGGAACTGACGCTCGGTCATTCCGTAGGCAAAGCGTGCCTTCTGCTTCTCCTGGAGCTGCAGCAAGTACTCGCTGACATTTCCACGGCGACGGGTACGACCGTGAACCCCCGGGGGGTACGGACGGTTTTCCATTGCTTTGTTCTCGCCATTAGTGCCCCAAATATTGGTGCCCAGACGGCGAGAGACGCGGGCCTTTGGGCCGGTGTAACGCGACATCTTTCAGAGCCTCCGACGCTTGGGGGGACGACAACCGTTGTGCGGCACTGGAGTCACGTCTTTGATACCAGTGACTTCGATGCCAACGTTCTGGATGGAGCGGATAGCAGTCTCGCGTCCAGAGCCTGGACCCTTCACTACTACGTCAACCTTGCGGACTCCGTGCTCCATTGCCCGACGAGCAGCCTGCTCTGCTGCAAGCTGGGCGGCGAACGGCGTGGACTTGCGTGAGCCCTTGAAGCCCACGTTTCCGGCCGAGGCCCACGACAGCACGTTGCCCTGCTGATCGGTGATGGCAACGATGGTGTTGTTGAAAGAACTCTTGATATGCGCCACCCCGTAGGTGACGTTCTTGCGTTCTTTTTTGCGGGGACGACGTCCCCCTGCTGGTGGCTTGGCCATTACTTACGGACCTTCTTCTTGCCGGCGACGGTCTTCTTGGGACCCTTACGGGTTCGGGCGTTGGTATGGGTGCGCTGACCGCGAACAGGAAGGCCACGACGGTGACGCAGGCCCTGGTAGCAGCCGATCTCCATCTTGCGCTTGATGTTCTGGCTGACCTCGCGTCGGAGATCGCCTTCCACCTCGAGGTGCTCCTCGATATAGCCGCGGAGTTTGGTTACCTCTGAGTCGGTGAGATCACGGACACGGGTTGATTCATCGATCCCAGTGCCCTCGCAAATTTGCGAAGCAGTGGTACGGCCAATGCCGTAGATGTACGTCAGCGAGATGACAAGCCGCTTTTCACGCGGAATGTCGACTCCAGAAATTCGAGCCATGGTTCCTTCCTAGCCCTGCCGCTGCTTGTGGCGCGGATTTTCACAGATGACCATCACGCGCCCATGGCGACGGATGACCCGGCACTTCTCACACATTTTTTTGACGCTCGGTCGAACCTTCATCGTCATCTCCGGGCCACGGTGGGCCCTCGTAGTCACTTATAGCGGTAGGTAATGCGACCTCGTGAGAGGTCGTAGGGGGTGAGCTCTACTTGCACCTTGTCTCCGGGCAGGATGCGGATGTAGTGCATCCGCATTTTCCCGGAGATGTGCGCCAGCACCTTGTGCCCGTTCTCGAGTTCTACCCTGAACATGGCATTGGGCAACGGTTCGGTAACCGTTCCCTCCAGCACGATGGCGTCTTCTTTAGGCTTTGGCAGAGCAGGTCCTCCTGTGAGGCCCCCCGAGGGGTGATCGTGTCGGTGCGTTGAAAGGAAGAGTCCCCTACGCGCCGGGGCAACAAGATAGAGGAAATACCCCCGCGGAATCAAAGGCGGATGTATTTTGGCTAAATCTCCGCTATTCCTAGGCGTGAATCGACTGCCGAGGTGATGCGATCAGCGACCTCGTCGGGCAATCCGACACCGTCGATGTTGACCAGCATTTGACGCTCTTCGAACCATTCGAGCAGCGGTGCGGTCTGAGAGTTGTAGGCGGCGAGTCGCTTGCGGACGGCATCTTCGGTGTCGTCATCGCGTTGCACCACTGAGCCGCCGCACTTATCGCAAGTCCAATCCGACTGCGGCGGAGTTGACACCGAGTAGATGGCTCCGCAGCTCGTACACACGCGCCGCCCGGAGATGCGATCGATCACGACGGTTTCAGGCACGTCAAGATTTACGGCGAGGTTGGGGCCGTTCTCTCCGAGCATGGAGTTGAGACCCTCAGCTTGACCTGGGGTACGAGGGAATCCGTCGAGCAGCCATCCTGTCGCAGCGTCGGCCTGAGCCAAACGGTCCTCAATGACACCGAGCATGACGTCGTCAGGGAGCAGTTGACCTGCATCCATGAACGTCTTCGCTTGCAACCCAAATTCGGTTCCGACCGCAGCAGCAGCGCGCAACATATCGCCCGTGGAAATGTGCGGCACTCCGTAGCGCTCAGCAAGACGGAACGCTTGTGTTCCCTTGCCCGCGCCTTGTCGGCCAAAAACTATGAGTCGGACTCCGTCAGACATGGCAGCAGTCAAGTCATCTCCCGTCGCAGACGCAAACGAAGTTGCGTCAAGCCAACGATCACTTCGAGCTGAGGAAGCCCTCGTAGTTACGCATCATCAACTGACTATCGACTTGCTTCATCGTTTCGAGGGCTACGCCCACAGCGATGAGCAGCGAAGTGCCACCGATTGAGTAGGCCGCACCGCTGCCGGCAGAGCCGATGAGGTAGCGCACGAGGATGGTGGGTGTAATTGCCAAAATGGCGATGAACACAGCACCTGGGAGGGTGATCCGGTTGAGCACCTTCGACAGGTATTGCTCTGTCTGGGGACCAGGGCGGATGCCAGGGATGAAGCCGCCTTGCTTACGGAGATTGTCGGCTTGCTGCACGGGATCAAATGCGATCGCTGTGTAGAAGTAGGTGAACCCGATGATCAGCATCGCCAACACGAAGAGATAGATGGGGTTGATCGTGTTAGCCAGGTTGTCGTTGATCCACTTGGAAAGGCTCGCTCCCCAACCACCAGAGGGCAACACCTGGGCGAGCAACACGGGCAGGTTGAGTACCGCACTCGCAAAGATGATGGGCACCACGCCAGCCTGATTCACCTTCAACGGGATGTAGGTGCTCTGACCGGCATACATGCGCCGCCCAACCACTCGCTTGGCGAACTGGACCGGAATCCGACGCTGGCCCAACTCGATGTAGACGATGAAGCCCAGCATGACAAGGAAGAAACCGAGGAACACTCCGAGCTTCCACGCACCTGCGGCATACACAGCGGAGAAAGCACCGGGGAGGCCAGAAACAACGGAGCAGAAGATAATCAGCGACATACCGTTACCGATACCGCGAGTGGTGATGAGTTCACCCATCCACATGAGCAGCGCAGTGCCAGCGGTAAAGGTGATCACGATCATCATGACCCTGAATGGCGTGAAGACAGGGACGAGGTCGAGGTTCTGCTGACCGCCGCCAAGAAGTCCGCCGCCGCCGTTGTGGAACAGGAACACCAGACCGGTCGATTGCAGAATCGCAATACCGATTGTTAGGTACCGAGTCCATTGCGTGATCTTGCGCTGACCGGTGGCTCCCTCTTGTTGCCATTCCTGCAACTTGGGGATGACCACTGTCAGGATCTGCATGATGATCGAGGACGTGATGTACGGCATGATCCCCAAGGCGAACAGGCTGAACTGAGTCAGCGCTCGCCCGGAGAACAACTGCAGGAATGCGAGCACCCCGCCCTGGCGGGCTTGGTCCTCAATCGCATTCACTGCGTTTTGATCAACGCCTGGGACCGGCAGGTAACAACCAAACCGGTACAACACAAGCATGAAGAGTGTGAACAGGATCTTGTTGCGAAGATCCGGAACTTTAAGGACGTTGCCGATACGGGACACGATCGCTCCTGTCAGCGGGTGACGTCGAGGAAGTACTGAGGGTAGCGGGTACGCAGCGCTTTGCGGCGCGAACCCTTAGCGGTTTGTATGAGCGCTGCCCTTGAAGGCAGGCCGTACAGCGAATGGAAGCGGCAATTTCTCCACCGAGCCGCCAGCGCCAGTGATTGCTGCTTCAGCCGAAGCCGAGCAAGCGTGCACCTTCACCGTGATGGCACTGGAGAGTTCACCACGGCCAAGGACCTTGATGAGCGCACCCTTTGACACCAGACCCTTTGCCAGCAACGACTCAGGGGTGACCTCATCGAGGCCTGACTCCTGAAGCGTGTCGAGGTTGATGGCCTGGTATTCCACGCGGAATGGGTTGTTGAAACCACGCAACTTGGGCACACGCTGGTGCATCGGGAGCTGACCGCCCTCGAAACCAACTGGCACAGTGTTTCTTGCGCGCTGACCCTTGGTACCGCGGCCGGCAGTCTTGCCACCCTTGCCACCAATACCGCGTCCTACTCGCTTCGAGCGACGGTTAGAACCTTCAGCGGGCTTGAGATCATGAATCTTCATCTCAGTCGACCTCTTCCACGGTGACGAGGTGCGGGACCTTGCCGATCTGTCCGCGCACATCAGGGGTATCTGCGAGCACATGGCTCTTGCCGATTCGGCCGAGACCGAGGGCACGAAGGGTGCCGCGCTGCTTTGGCTTGGAGCCAATCGCAGAACGAACTTGGGTGATCTTAAGTTGCGCCATCACTTCACCTCGGTGGGTTCAGGAGCTGGACCGCGCTCTGTTTCCTGGTAAGCACGAAGGAGCCCACCGGGAATGATTTCATCGATGGGAAGGCCGCGGAGCGCAGCAATCTCATCGGGGCGTCGCAGGCCCTTGAGGCCATTGACGGTGGCCTTGGCCACGTTGATGTAGTTAGAGGACCCGAGCGACTTGCACAAAACGTCGCGGATTCCCGCTTCTTCAAGGATGGCTCGGGCAGCGCCACCAGCGATAACGCCGGTACCGGGGGCGGCTGGCTTCAGCATGACCCGACCCGCACCGTTAACTCCAAGAGTGGAGTGAACGATAGTGCCACCGGCCATAGCAACACGGAAAAGGTTCTTACGAGCCTCTTCGGTCCCCTTCTGAATAGCGAGCGGGACTTCCTTTGCCTTGCCGTAGCCAAGACCAACGCGTCCGGCGCCGTCGCCAATCACCACAAGAGCGGTGAATGAGAACCGACGACCGCCCTTGACCACCTTGGCCACACGGTTGATGTGAATAACCCGGGACTCCCGGAGCTCGGGACCTTCATGGATCGACTTCATCAGAACTCCAGTCCTGCTTCTCGAGCTGCATCAGCCAGAGCTGCAACGCGACCGTGGTAGCGGAAGCCACCTCGATCGAATACCACCTTGGACACACCAGCGGCCTTGGCCCGCTCGGCGACATTCTTGCCAACCTGCGCTGCGGCGCTGCAATTGGAACCATTCTCACTGCGGAGATCGGACTCCAGCGTGCTCGCCGCGGCAAGGGTGCGGCCCGTGCCGTCGTCGATGACCTGAACAAGGATGTGTTTGTTGGAACGGAACACCGCCAAACGGGGGCGCTCCACGGTTCCGACCACGCTGCGACGCACACGGAAGTGCCGACGCTTGCGGAGGTCCTGCTTTTTCTTCGACTTGTCGCTCATGAATGCCTCACTTACCGGCCTTGCCGGCCTTGCGGCGGACACGCTCGTCGGTATAACGAATTCCCTTGCCCTTATAGGGCTCAGGCTTACGCCATGCACGGATGTCGGCAGCCACTTGGCCAACCAACTGCTTATCGATGCCCAACACTTCAATACGAGTGGGCGCCGGAACGTTGAACTGAATGCCGGCAGGTGCCGTCACCAGAACAGGATGGGAGAAGCCCAAGGAGAGCTCGAGTTCGTTCGAGCCCTTGACTGCGGCTCGGTAACCAACACCAACGATGTCGAGATCCTTACGGAACCCGTCGGAGACGCCAGTCACCATGTTGGCAACGAGCGAACGGATCAGACCGTGCAGAGCACGACTCCGACGCTCGTCGTTCACCCGCTCAACGATGAGTTCTTCGCCTTCTTGGCGAACGGTAATTGCATCAGGGAGCTCACGAGTGAGCTCGCCTTTGGTTCCCTTCACAGTGATGGAGGCACCGCTGATGCGAACCTCTACTCCTGCTGGGACCGTGATGGGAGCTTTGCCGATACGGGACATCAGTCCTCCCTCACCAGACGTGGCATAGGACTTCACCACCGAGCCGCTGGCGCCTGGCCTCGCGGTCGGTCATGAGCCCTTTGCTCGTGGACAAGACAGCAATTCCCATGCCGCCAAGGACGCGCTCCACCTCGTCGTACTTGCGGTACACCCGCAAGCCCGGCTTGGAGATTCGGCGGATCCCAGAAATCACCCGACGACGATCATTGGAGTACTTCATCCCGATGCGAAGGACCTGTCCAGGTCCCTTCGGGTTCTCCTCGATGTCGTAGTTGACGATGTAACCCTCTTTGACCAGTAGTACGGCCAAATTGGCTTTGAGTTTCGATGCGGGCATAACTACCTCGTCATGCATTGCCGTATTGGCATTGCGGATACGAGTGAGCATGTCGGCGATCGGATCAGTCATTCCCATGAGTGGTTCTCTCCCCTCACCAGCTGGCCTTCGTCACACCAGGGATTTCCCCGGCGTGGGCCATTTCACGAAGACATATCCGGCACAAACCGAACTTGCGATATACCGAACGTGGACGCCCGCACTTACGGCACCGGGTGTAAGCCCGGACCTTGTACTTGGGCTTGCGCTGCTGCTTTTGTTTTAGAGCCTCGGTTGCCATATCACTGACCCTCACGACGGAACGGGAAGCTGAAGGCATCAAGCAAGGCCTTGCCTTCGGCATCGGTACGAGCTGTAGTCACGATGGTGATATCCATCCCTCGGGCGGTATCAACCTTGTCGTAATCAATTTCGGGGAAGATCAACTGCTCGTTCACACCGAACGTGTAGTTGCCTCGCCCGTCGAAACTCCGAGGAGAAAGCCCTCGGAAGTCACGGATTCGGGGAATTGCCAGCGTGACCAGACGGTCGAAGAACTCCCACATCTGATCACCTCGCAAGGTGACCTTCACACCAATCGCATTGCCCTCGCGGAGCTTGAACCCAGCGATGGACTTCTTTGCCTTGGTGATTACAGGCTTTTGACCGCAGATGATGGTGAGGTCGGCGACAACCTTGTCGAGCAGACCCTTGTTCTCCACTGCCTTGCCGGCGCCAACATTGACGACGATCTTTTCCAGACGGGGAACTTCCATGATGTTGCCGAGGGCCAGCCTCTCCTGGAGTGCCGAGCGGATCTCCGCGTTGTACTGCGCTTTGAGGCGGGGAATCGTTGTGGTCACAGTTCACCTCCGCTGCGCTTGGCCACGCGAACCTTGTTGCCGTCGGCGCCGATGCGGTAGCCAACACGGGTTGGCTTGCCATCGGAATCCACGAGTGCGACGTTCGATGCATCAATGAGCATCGTTTTGTCGATGATTCCGCCCTGCTGCATTGATCGAGTGGGCTTTTGATGGCGCTTGGCTACTGCCACGCCCTGCACTTCGATTTTGCCTCTGGTCGGAACAACTCGAAGGACTTTGCCCTCTTTGCCTTTGTCCTTACCGCTCAACACTCGAACGGTGTCTCCCTTACGGATCTTCATGTCAGATCACCTCCGGGGCGAGCGAGACGATTCGCATGAACTTCTTGTCTCGAAGTTCACGACCAACCGGGCCGAAGATACGAGTCCCGCGTGGCTGTTTTTGATCGTTGATCAGCACAGCTGCGTTTTCGTCGAAGCGGATATAGCTGCCATCGGCACGCCGCTTTTCCTTTTTGGTCCGAACGACGACGCATTTCACAACGTCGCCCTTCTTGACGGCCGCACCTGGCAGCGCATCCTTGACTGTGGCCACGAAGACATCACCAATGGAGGCATAGCGACGCTTTGAGCCGCCTAGCACCTTGATGACCAGAACCTCACGGGCTCCGGAGTTGTCCGCGACCCGAAGACGGGTCTCCTGCTGGATCATCGGGCACGCTCCAGAACCTCTACGACTCGCCAGCGCTTCAGCTTGGACAGCGGCCGAGTTTCCATGATCCGAACACGGTCGCCAATGTTGAGATCGTTCGACTCGTCGTGCACATAGAGCTTCTTTGCCCGCTGGAGGGTCTTGCTGTACTTGGGATGGCGAACACGCTCAGTAACGGTCACCACTGCGGTCTTGTCCATCTTGTCGGAAGTAACAACACCTTCACGGACCTTCCGGGCCGCACGTTCGGTATCGGTTGTTTCGTTCTCAGTCATCACGCCTTACCTCGGGCTTCGGTCTCAGCAGCCTTGATTTCTTGCGCTCGCAAGGCACCAAGGAGCCGGGCGATGTCCTTCTTGGTCTGCTTGATCCGGGACGAGTTGTCGAGCTGACCGGTTGCGAGTTGGAAGCGCAACTTGAAGAGGCGATCCTTTTCTTCTGCAACACGTTCAACGAGTTCTTGGGGTCCCAGTTCGTCGAGTGAAATCTTGTTGGCCATCAGAACGTCTCCTCACGGGTGACGATGCGTGCCTTGATGGGCAGCTTCTGGATTGCACGGTTCAGTGCGCCCCGAGCAATTTCATCGTCGGGATACGAAAGCTCAAACATGATGCGCCCTGGGCGCACAACTGCCACCCAGCGCTCAGGATTGCCCTTGCCGGAACCCATGCGGGTCTCGGCTGGCTTTTGAGTAACGGGCTTGTCGGGGAAGACATTGATCCAGACCTTGCCGCCACGCTTGATGTGACGAGTCATGGCAATACGTGCTGCCTCGATCTGTCGAGCTGTGATCCAGCCCGGCTCGAGAGCCTGAATGCCGTACTGGCCGTAGGACACTGAAGTAGCGCCTTTGGCGTTTCCGCGCATGCGACCGCGATGCTGCTTACGGTGCTTGACCTTCTTTGGCATCAACATGGTCAGTCACCATCCCCTGGACGGAAGTGCGGCGTCTCATGGTGTTCACGGGTCGAAGCCTCAATGGCTTCTTCTTCGGCCAACAAGCGCTCGAACTCTGGATCCGCCTCACCAATGAGCGGCTTGATTTCTTCGACTGTGTCCGGCGCAGCGGGTTGGCTGGCAGACGGGGCCTGCGGACGGGTCGACACCACGCGTGGGCGGTCTTGCCCGGTGGTCTCCCCCACTGCCATGGCAGCTTCCTTGGCGATCTTGTCTTCGTTGGTGGACTTATAAGGAAGGATGTCGCCCTTATAGATCCAGACCTTCACACCGATGCGACCGTAGGTAGTGCGAGCCTCACGGAATCCGTAGTCAATGTCGGCACGCAGCGTGTGCAGCGGCACTCGGCCTTCGCGGTACCACTCGGTACGAGCCATTTCCGAACCACCAAGGCGTCCGGAGCACTGCACACGAATACCCAAGGCTCCAGCCTTCTGAGCATTCTGAACAGCACGCTTCATGGCACGCCGGAACGCAATGCGGTTGGCAAGCTGATCAGCCACACCCTGAGCGATCAGCGCAGCGTCGAGTTCTGGCTGCTTGATCTCTTGGATGTTGAGCTGGATCTTTGGATTGTTAGTCATGCGCGTCAGGTCGGTGCGCAATTCATCTGCCTGGGCGCCACGACGACCAATGACGATTCCGGGACGTGCAGTATGCACATCAACACGAAGTCGATCGGTTGTGCGCTCCACCTCAACGCGACTGATGGCCGCATTAGGAAGCTTGTTCATGAGGTAGTCGCGAATCTTCCAGTCCTCAATGAGGTAGTCCACGTACTTCTCACGGGTGGCGAACCAACGTGACTTCCAATCGGTGGTGACACCGAGTCGGAACCCGTAGGGATTTACTTTCTGTCCCATCAGTCGTCCTTCTCATCGGACTCGGCGCCATCGGCAGCAGCCTCGGCGGTGTCATCGGCAGTATCAGCCGAATCGGTATCGGCTTCAGCGCCTGCTTCGTCAGCAGGTGCCTCATCGGAGGAAGCTTCAGCGACAACTTCGGCTTCCGCCTCTTCGGTCGCTGCTGCATCTTCGACAGTTTCTTCAACTGCCACTTCGTCGGTGGCCACATCTTCGGCTGCCACCGCATCGGTAGCAGTCTCATCGGAGGCAACTTCCTCAGTCGCCTCCTCGGCGGCCTTGCTGCGAGCAACGCGGCGAGCGCGTGAGGTTGCCGCATCAGCCGGGCGCTTGCCCGAGGCCTCTTGACGACGACGGATCGCATCAAACTCGGCAACGGAGTAGCGACCAACGATCACTGTGATGTGACAGGTGCGCTTGCGGATTCGAGTGGCACGCCCACGAGCACGTGGACGCCAGCGCTTGGCCGTGGCACCTTCGTCTGCATACGCAGTCGTAACGAAGAGTTCTTCCGGCGGAATGTCGTTGTTGTTCGCGGCGTTGGCGACAGCGGAGTCAAGAACCTTGGCGACTTCCTCTGCAGCTCCACGCTCGCAGAATTGCAAGATGGTGCGAGCTTCGGTAACTGACTTGCCACGGATGAGATCGAGCACAGCGCGAGCCTTGGTGGCCGACATGCCAGCGTTGCGATGCTGGGCACGCACACCTGGACGCTCGTTCGTTTTGCGAGCTTCGCGGGCAGCGCGCTCTTCGGTCGAGATGGACATTATCGCCTGCCCTTCGCCGACTTTTCCTGACCGGCGTGGAACTTGAACGTCCGGGTAGGTGCGAATTCACCAAGCTTGTGACCCACCATTGATTCAGTCACGTAGACCGGCACGTGCTTGCGCCCATCATGAACTGCGATGGTGTGACCAATCATCTCGGGGATGATCGTGGATCGACGAGACCAAGTCTTGATGACGGTCTTGAGACCCTGCTCGTTGAGAACATCCACCTTTTTCAGGAGATGGTCATCTACGAATGGACCTTTTTTGAGGCTACGAGGCATCAGTTCCTCCGATCATCATCGTCGCGAGCCGCGCGTACGGCGGCGACGGACGATCAGCTTCTGAGACGGCTTATTGCGGTTACGAGTACGACCCTCGGGCTTGCCCCATGGCGACACCGGATGGCGACCGCCTGAAGTCTTGCCCTCGCCGCCACCATGGGGATGGTCGACAGGGTTCATGGCCACACCACGGGACTGCGGGCGAACGCCCTTCCAGCGGTTACGACCGGCCTTACCGATCTTGATGAGATCGTGTTCGGCGTTACCCACCTCACCGACGGTGCCCCGGCAATCAATCGGGACTCGTCGCATTTCGGTGGAAGGAAGACGCAGCGTTGCGTAGTCGCCTTCCTTGGCGACCAACTGAACGCTTGAGCCTGCGGAACGGGCCATTTTGCCGCCCCCGCCTGGCTTGAATTCAACGTTGTGAACCACGGTACCAACCGGGATGTAACGCAACGGAAGTGCGTTACCGGGTCGGATGTCTGAGCCCTGACCAGATTGAAGCAGGTCTCCGACCTTTACATCCTTGGGAGCAAGGATGTAGCGCTTCTCACCGTCGAGGTAGTGCAACAGTGCAATACGACAGGTGCGGTTGGGGTCATATTCGATTGCTGCAACCTTGGCCGGCACGCCGTCCTTGGTCCGCTTGAAATCAATGAGGCGGTACTGCTGCTTGTGGCCGCCACCACGATGCCGTGAGGTCTTGCGACCGTAGCTGTTACGTCCACCGGTGCGGGACTTCTTGACCAAGAGCGACTTCTCGGGACGATCACGAGTGACGTCTGCGAAATCGGAAACAGTCTGGAAGCGGCGACCCGGGCTGGTGGGCTTGCGTTTACGAACGGCCATGTCACTTCACCTCGAACAAATCGATCATTTCGGCACCACGATCAAGCGTGACAATGGCCCGCTTGGTGTCGGTCTTGGTACCAAAGGTGTTGGTGCGACGGTTGCGCTTGCGCTTGCCCTTACGGTTCAAGGTGTTCACGTTGGTGACCTTGACTCCAGGCCAGATGGCCTCAACGGCGTCGCGGATCTCGGGCTTCGACGCACCGGGAGCAACCACAAAGGTGTAGACGCCGTTGTCGAGCAGGCCATAGGACTTCTCGCTCACAACGGGCCGAATGATGATGTCACGGGGATCCTTCACGATGCGTCCTCCGTGTCAGCCGCGGGCTCAGCCGTTGGCAGGGTTTCAGTGGTGAACACGACGAAATCGCTCACGAGAACGTCGTAGGTGTTGAGCTCGCCAGGCGACACGATGTGCACGAGTGGCAAATTGCGGAAACTCTTCCACGCGGTCTCATCTGACCGGTTGATGACGAGCAACACACGACCTTCGGCACCGATCTTGGCGAGTGCCTCAACCGCTCCCTTAGTAGTGGGTGCATCGAAGTCCCAGTTAGCGACAACGAGAACCTTGTTGTCAGCAGCACGATCCGAAAGTGCAGATCGCAAGGCAAGACGCTTCATCTTCTTAGGAGTGCGCTGCGCATAGCTACGTGGCTTCGGGCCGAGTGCCACACCACCACCGCGCCACTGAGGAGCGCGAATTGATCCGGCGCGTGCACGGCCAGTTCCCTTTTGCTTGAAGGGCTTGGCGCCACCGCCGGCCACTTCCGCACGGGTCTTTGTGGACTGAGTTCCAGAGCGCTTGGCTGCAAGTTGCGCAGTCACCACTTGGTGCATGACTGGCACGTTGGGCTCAATGCCAAACAGTGCGTCGTCGAGTTCAACGGTTCCCTGCTCGGCGCCGGTGCGGGTCAGGACGGTTACGTTCGGCATCAGGCTGCACCTCCGACGACTTGCTGGCCGCCCTTGATTGCGTCACGCAGCATTACGAGACCGCCACGGGGGCCTGGAACAGCGCCACGGACCAGCAACACCTGCTGATCGGCATCTGCCCGGACAACTTCGAGGTTGAGCGTGGTGACCTGAGCTCCACCCATGCGACCTGCCATACGAACGCCCTTGAACACGCGAGCCGGGGTGGCGCACTGGCCAATTGATCCGGGCTTGCGATGCACACGGTGCGCACCGTGGGAGGCGGGCATACCAGAGAAGTTGTGACGCTTCATTACGCCGGCAAAGCCCTTGCCCTTGCTGATCGCAGTCACGTCAACGAGTTCGCCGGCGTCAAAGACATCCGCACCGAACTCCTGACCGACTTGATACTCCGAGACATCGTCAAGCCGAAGCTCCACAAGCCCCACCCCTGGTTCCACGCCGGCCGCCGCAAAATGTCCAGCCTTAGGCTGGCTCAACTTGCGTGCGTCCTTGTGGCCATAGGTGACCTGCAGAGCGGCATAACCATCTCGCTCTGTGGTGCGTATCTGCACCACTCGAACTGGGGAGACGCGCAGGACCGTGACGGGAACGACAATGTTGTCGTCCGTCCAGATCTGGGTCATACCCAGTTTCTCTCCTACTAGTGCCTTATTCGCCATGTCGGCTGTTCCTTCGGGTCGGGCGAGTGGGTCCGTAACCGGGTGCCACTCACGCGAACGCTCCGCTCGGGCAAGCCCGGCGGAGCGGCGATTCGGTTGTGCCGTGGTGTTCCCGTAGTGCTAGTTGGCGCTTCGGGCATTCACGGACGTCGGTTTTCTGGGCACCCAAACCGGCAAGCCGGAGGGGAGGACCGGATCCAAGAGGAGCATTCCCATCTTGGACGACTCGGTGACCCTAGAGCAGTGCACTACCGCGCTGCAAAAGCACGGGTTACGCCACTCCGGGGGTTTATGCGTTTTGGATCTTGATTTCGATGTCGACACCCGCTGGAAGGTCAAGTCGCTGAAGCGAATCAACGGTCTTGGGGGTGGGGTCGATGATGTCAATGAGACGCTTGTGAATACGCATCTCAAAGTGCTCACGTGAATCCTTGTCCTTATGAGGGGACCGAATCACGGTGAAGCGGTGCTTCCTGGTAGGAAGAGGAATAGGGCCCCGGACCGACGCTTGGGTGCGGGTCACGGTTTCCACGATCTTCTTAGCTGACTGATCGATGATCTCGTGGTCGTAGGCCTTAAGGCGGATTCGAATCTTTTGCTCTGCGGCCATGCGGGCCCTCCTGTGGTCCGGCGAGTTCTGCGCCGGGGGTGTGATCATCGACTGTCAAGAAACGGCGCCCAATTGGGCAGCGACGAAGA